>Ga0123355_10000186_pt1 | contig 76994 bp, 74 predicted proteins | sample TergutEmb28metaG_3_FD_89872 | JGI IMG/M metagenome (GOLD analysis project Ga0123355, IMG submission 89872) | Embiratermes neotenicus P1 segment gut microbial communities from Petit-Saut dam, French Guiana - Emb289 P1 | ecosystem: Host-associated > Arthropoda: Insects > Digestive system > Gut ... | reverse complement strand
TCTCGCTGGCCAGCGTTTTGTGAGTCTTAGTCCGGTGGTAACGATTCGATCCTTAAGCATGTGCGTTACGGGATGCACGCAGGGACGTTTGCATACGTTTGGCATGAGAGCCGTGTTACATGTACGGATGTCTAGGATACGCCGATGACTTGGGCGCAGTATATTGCACTTTAATGTTCGCGTTTGATTTGACATGTTCTCTCATTTATGATATTGCACCCCTACAGCCCGCGCACCGTTCCGCGTACCAGCGCAGAAAACCTTGGCGCGGCATTCTTTGCTTCGCGTAGCACTTCTTCTTCGGTTAGCGGCGCGTCCAGTACGCCTGCGGCCATGTTGGTGACTAGGCCGAAGCCTACTACGCGCATGCCGCAGCGGCGTGCCATTAGCACTTCGTGTACAGCGGACATGCCTACTAGGTCGCCGCCTAGGGTGCGGATGGCGCGGATTTCTGCGGGGGTTTCGTATTGGGGGCCGGTGGTGTAGAAGTATATGCCTTCGCCTAGGGGGATGGCGGCTTCGCGGGCGGCTTGGTGTGCTAAGGCGCGGTAGGCGCGATCGAAGGCTTCGCCCATGTCGAAGAAGCGAACGTCGAAGCCGGTTAAGTCAAAGGGTTGACCGGCATAACCCACGAGCAAGCCGGGGTGTGTGAAGTTGATGTAGTCGGTCATGAGGATGAGGTCGCCTACTTTGTAATCGGTGTTGACACCGCCGCATGCGCAGGTGAGCAGGAGCTTGTTGACGCCGATGAGGTTGGCGACGCGCACGGGGTATGCGGTTTGTTCGGGAGAATAACCTTCGTACAGGTGCAAGCGGCCTTGCATGGCCAGCACCTTTTTGCCTTCGAAGGTGCCGGCAACAAAACGACCTGCGTGGCCGGGTGCATTGGAGGTGCGCATGTGGGGGATTTCACCGTAGGGCACATAGATAGGCTCGGCGATTTCCTCGGCCAAGAAGCCCAACCCCGAACCCAAAATTAATAATGCCTCCGGCGCGAATCCGCCCAGTTTGGCTTGCAACGCCGCCGCGGATTCTTGATACATTTGCAAAGTGTACATGTTTATCGCTCCTTTTGTGGAATAAAAAAAGTGCACCATTCGCATGGTACACTTTTGATTCAAGTGTTTACATTGCGCAGTACAAACGTAGTTTTTCCACTGCGCCTTCGGCTAAAACGATTTCTCCGTGTTCTTCCAAGTACTGTGCGCTTAGGCTGCCAGATACGTGTTTTTGGCCGAACTCGTGCAGGGGTGTTTCCAATTCGGGGGTGGTGCGCTCGTCATCGGTTTCGTTTTGTAACCACAGGTAGAAGCGTCCTTCCATTTTGTACAACCGGCTAGGCCCGGCAAAATCCAACCGCGCCGCTGCATTTGCCGCCGTGTCCATGTCCACGAAGGAAAATATACTGTGGCTCTCGGTATCATCGTCCTGCGGCTCCTCGTTCTCGATATAAGGTGCACGCTTGAAGCGCGCAATGGACCGCGCCGCCGGACACAGGTCAAAACCATCGTTGCTGTTATTTTGTACCAACTTGGTCACGGTTACGATGACTTGGCCATCGCCTTCCCACCGCGCTTCCATCATGAGCTGCGTAGCGCGGAAATCGCCGTCCTCTTGCACTACTTGCATGATTTCGTGAAATAATTGGCGCGTCTTGTCCGAATTTTGCTTCAATTCGTTGATATGTATATTTCGCGCCGCCAAATCATCCGTTAGTAAAATGATTCGCATTTGTGTGTCGTTTAATCGTTCGATACGCACAAGGAACCTCCCTGTTTCATAATAATAAGCAGTATAGACAAAGGCACGCACGCTGTAAAGTGGCGAATATTGGAGGATTTTTGCATGATTTCATTTTCGGAAAAAATAACGCGGCGTATTTGGACACTTACACGCCGGTTCCCCTTTGTTACTTGCGAGGTCATCGGCACGTCGCGCAAGGGTGCGTCATTGCATGCTTTGCGCATAGGATACGGCGCGCAAAGCATTGGTTACAATGCCGCCCACCACGCCAATGAATGGATCACCACGCTGCTACTGCTTCGCTTTATCCGCGAATATTGCGCGACCTGCATCCACACACCTGAATTATTGGAAACATTTACATGCTACGCCATCCCGCTGGTTAACCCCGACGGCGCGGATGCCGTAATACAAAAAAAATCACCCCCCGATTGGAAAGCAAACGCCTGCGGCATAGACTTGAACGCCAACTACCCCGCATCGTGGCAAATCGGACGCGATAACAAAGCCGCGCAAGGATACGACCAACCCGGCGCACGTGGCTACCCCGGCATCGCCCCCCTGTGCGAACCGGAAAGCACCGCCCTAGCCGCATACACCCAACTGCGCAACTTCGACCTTACCATATCGCTCCACACCCAAGGCGAAGAAATCTACCACCAATACCGCCATTACAACCCACCCGGCGCACAAACCCTCATCGCAGAAATGACACGCGTCGGTCGTTATCCTTTCGTAGAAGTCCCCGAAGATGCCAGCCACGGCGGCTACCGCGATTGGTTCATCGAACATTTCAACCGCCCCGGCTTCACCATAGAATGCGGTCTAGGCGAAAACCCCCTACCCCCCAAAGATTTCACAAACATTTATAAAGACATCGCGCCGCTGTTGTGGGTGCCATTCACGACGCCAACGGTGCACTGATGCAGATGCCGCACGTATTAATGATGCGTTGAATAAAAAAACAACTGGTTGCAACGTAGCAACCAGTTGAAATGCGCACTATCTATAACCCAAACCACGCGAAGCACAGCGCGGGGTCAAGGGGGAACGCTTCCCCCTTGCGGGTTTGGGCTGCGCCCAAGGTCTTATCTTTTGACTTTATCTTTTGATCTTATCCGTTAATATACCCGCGCTTCCAGCACATCATGCGGATTCACAGCCACGCCATCCAACGTCACACGGAAGTTAAAATGTGTGCCCAACATGGTACCAAATACAGCAGGCTGCCCTACCCCGCCAATCACCTGACCGGCGCGGACAACTTCGCCCACGGACACCATGGCAGCCTCCATAAGCTGGCCGTAGCGTGCCATCCAACCGTTGCCATGGTCAAGCATGACGTAATGGCCGTAGTTGACGCTATGGCCGATGGCAGTGACACGCCCATCAGCACCGGCACGCACTGGGGTGCCTTCCTGCGCAGCAATGCGGATGTCATCATTGGTACGGAAACCTGCGAAAGTCGGGTCAAACGCCATCACGTTGGGGCTGAAATCCATGGTGATATCACCCACCACCGGCCAAACCATGCGACCGTCTGACGTAAAGGGTGTAAAAGTAACCGGAGCAACGGATCTGAGGGTGGCATCCGCTTCAGGCGCAGCAGTGGCGGCGGGTGCCGGTGCGTCCGGCACAGATGTGGCTACAGGTGCCGTACCCGGCGGGGGCTCGGTCAATTGCGGCCCGTGGTCAGGGGTTATGGGTGGACGCGGCTGCGGCTGCACAGGGCGGGGCTGGGGTGCGGGTGTAGGCGCAGGTGTCGGGGCTTGCGTAGGCGCAGGACGCGGGCGGAACCACGCTTCCTCGTCCATGTGCGCTTGTTGGTCTTGATATGGTTGCACTTGATCGGCACCTACAGGCGCGGTTTCGTGGCCGTATGGATCAGCGCCAGAGTTGGAAAAGGTAATGACCAAAGCCAACACGGCCACCGCACCCAAACAGGCATACAGGGCCACAAAAAATCCTTTCTTTCTAAAGATACTGTCTTGTTCATGGTTTTTCATTCGCTCACCTCGTTTTGTATTTGTAAAAAGAGTGTTACCCTTGCGGTCAAGAAATATTCATAAAAATTCCACTGTAGCCAAAAAATTACATATTCTGCGACGCTAAGCGATGACGCGTTTTATATCCGCGCCCAATTGATTAAGTTGCGTTTCCAACGCGCAATAACCGCGGTCAATGTGCTCGGTACCACTTAATTCAGTGGTGCCTTCGGCGGTGAGTGCGGCCAACATCAACCCCGCCCCCGCACGCAAGTCCGATGCTTGCACCTGCGCACCGGCCAGCCTACGCACGCCTTCGATGACGGCAGAACGGCTCTCGATTTTAATGTCCGCGCCCATGCGCTTGAGCTCGCCCACTTGCATGAAGCGGTTCTCGAAAACCGTTTCTGTGATGATGCTGGTGCCTTGTGCGGTGGCCATCAACGACATAAACAACGATTGCATGTCGGTAGGAAAACCCGGATACGGTAGGGTCTTGATGTCAGCAGCAATAACTTCCTGCGAAGGATCATGGTAAACACGCAAGCCGGTTTCCGTTTCGGTCACGTGGATGTTTACTTCTTTTAATTTGGCGGTGACAGGCTTCAAATGGTCGGCCATGACGTTGGTCAAGTGGATGTCACCACGGGTCAGTGCCGCCGCCACCATAAAGGTGCCCGCTTCAATACGATCCGGTATGACAGTGTGATCCACACCACGTAATTCCCGCGTGCCGTTAATCTTGACCGTGTCCGTGCCCGCGCCGCGGATATCCGCACCGGCAGCATTTAAAAAATTGGCCAAATCGACAATTTCCGGCTCGACGGCACAGTTTTCCATGATGGTTTGGCCTTCTGCCAACGACGCGGCCATCATGATGCTTTCCGTTGCGCCCACGCTGGGGAAGTCCAAATATATCTTCGCGCCCGTCAATTTCTTCGCGCTTACGGAAATATAACCATGCGTGTGGTCGATATCCGCACCCAACGCCGCCAATCCCTTCAAATGCAAATCCACCGGCCGCGAGCCTATGGCACAGCCGCCCGGCAGGGGCACCTTCGCCCGCCCCAACCGCGCCAGCATCGGGCCAATCACCAAAAACGACGCGCGCAGTTTGCCCACCCATTCATAAGCGGCTTCGCACAGGTTCAATCCGCCCGCACGCACAATAAGACTACCGCTCGCGGCATCCCACTGCGTACCCGCACCCAGCGACGCCAACAAACCGCACATGGATTCCACATCGCTCAAACGCGGCACATTCTGCACCACGCAATCCTGCCCGGTCAGCAATGTCGCCGCTAACACCGGCAATACCGCGTTCTTCGCACCGCTGATATACACATCCCCGCGCAATGGCCCCGTGGGGTTAATAATAAATTTATCCGACATAAGCATCCCGCCTGTATAGTTGTCTGTGCAGTATTGACAGGAAAATAAAGATTCAAACTGCTGCAAAAATAAAAACCGCCCCTGCATAAGGAGCGGTTATAAATAGAAGCATTGTGGCTTTAATTGAAGCGGTTTTTTCGGTCCATCAACATCTTCTGTATGTTTTTCGCATCTTCGATTTCCAACGAACGATCCCCGGCCTGGTGCTCCAAGTGGTGGGTAAGTTCATGATGCAGGACTTTTTTCAACTTCTCCGCAAATTGATCGGGCGGCAAATATCCGTGCGCTGCCATTAACGAGCCGTAATTGATGGTGATGTATCTGCCCAAACCGCGCGGCTCATAATGGTATTGCCCCAGCACAAGCAACCCATTGTGGTCGTGCAGCACATCAGGTACCAACGCAACGCCGCAGTTGAGCCCTTTAAATATCTCTTGCGGCAATGCTGCGATAAAATCATCCAGCGCGTCTTGCGCCTCTTCAAATGTCATCATGATACGGCCTCCCCGTCAATCAATTTTATGTCAACCCAATCCTTGGGTCGGTTCAGCTTTACCTTTTCGCGGCGGATACAATCCAACGATGCAACATAGAATCCATCCAATTCAACCGTACCGTCACCGCACCAATTTTCGAGAAATTCGATGTCATCTGCAGTAATGATTCGGATACCATCATCGGCGACGCGCCACTCAAAGCCTTCTTTTATTAAACAATCCGCCAATGCTGTCGAACAGCCAAGGTCAATGTCGTTTGTTTGCACTTTCACCCCGTGCATCACGAGGGCCGCACCCGCCGTTATCCAATATTCGCTTCGTGGATAGCGGATTTCGTTTAGAAGCTTAATAATATTTTGTTTGATCAGCATTCTAATCCCCTTTTTAACTCCGGTTGATAATTCCTCCGACCATGCACCACACGCACGATGGTAATTTGCTTTAATGATTCGTCGGGCAAATAAACTACTACGTAGCTACCTACCACCATTTTCCTGTACTCACGGCCGGGGTCAATCTTGGGATACATAAATGGCATAAACGCCAATCCCGCAATGTGCACCTTTACCTCCCGCATAAGTCTTTGCATCGCCGGAATAGAATGCTCGGACAAATAATCGGCAATTTCCCAAAGGTCACGCTCGGCGAAGGCAGTGTATGCGATGTTATACGCCATAACGTTCACCCATGACTTGCCAAATGTCATTATGGGTGCGCAAATTTGTGTTGGTATCCGCCTCCGCTTCCTTGATTTTTTCCATCAAGTAACGGTTGTGGCGGTATTCTTCGTAATCGTCAAATTCGTCAAAGCTGAGCAACACATGCGATGCCTTGCCGCGGTTGGTTAAAATCACCGCGTCGCGCTGTTGGTTAAGTTTTGATATTTCCGAAAAATTGTTGCGCAGTTCGCGTTCGGGGCGTACATATAGTTTGTGCAAAATAATCATCCCTTTCATTTAGCGACAACACTGTAGCCGTTGTTGTCTACAAAGTCAAATCGCCAAATCGAAAATCGCCCAATCAAAAACGAGGCCCGGTATTTTCGACCCAGCCTCGTTTTTATTTAAGTGCGGCGTAAATTACTCCGATGCAGCGATATATAACAACTCAATTTCCGCCAGCGGATGCGTCGCGGCGATCCGCACACGCACGCCGGTCATTTCATCATCGCTGTGATTGGCGATGAACAGGTAATAAAATCCGTTCAAATTGACGACATTGGCGATTCCGGGTCGGGTAAGCGGAACGGTTGCCGCGCGCGGATTGCCCGGGGCAACGCTCAAATGCAGCCACGGTTCATCATCGGCATTAGCATTCATGACGGTGGCGTCGGGATGCCTACGCAACCCGGTTAGCATGCGGTCGCCGTACCGGGCCTCCATGTTAATTTCGTATACGATGCCCTCGCCCATCCGTACCCGCGCAATGGGTATGGCCGTATAGGGGGCGATGGCTTCGAGGTATATATAATGAAGGATTGCGTTATCGGCTTCAGTTGTGCCCGCATCAACCGGCGCACGCGATGCTACTGTATCTACACCTTGCAACGCATCTATTATCGATACATACCGCGCACCGATATCCGCAAACAGCGACGAATACCTATCGCCCAAAATTAACGTGCTATCATCTATGACTTCAAACCTCGCCATCACATTGTGATTATCGTCATGGATTAACAGCTCATTATCCGCAAAAGTGAAAAACAACGGATGCCGTATCGCAAAACTGCTGATTGGCGGGATATCAAGCGCGGCGGTTCCATCGGCGTACAACGTCACGGAAAGCATCCGCGTAAAGCGCTCCATATCCGTCGCATTTTCAAGCACAAAACGCCCCAGCACCGCGGGCAAATGCGGATGCATCAGCCGAAACACATCATCGTCATCCCCTTCGAAGATAAGCAAGTATTCCTGCCCATGCCCGACCAATTCATACACACGCCATCGCGAAAATTCACACAGCGCAAAACCGATTTCGTCCCCACGGTTGAAATGCCCCTGCCAATACCGCGAAATGTCATGGTAAACCACATCGCCCCACCTAAGCTGTATCAACGGCAGGAACGTAGCAAGCGTTTCTACATATAATACCTCCATTTCTATAAGGCCTGACGTATCGTGCGGCGCAGCATCTTGCGGCACAATATCATCAGCGCGTAATGCACGATTGAACGCAAATCCCGTACTCAAGACGGCCACGAGGATAACAGCAAACACCACCACCACACGCGACGGCTTTTTGAAATTTAACACACGCTTCACCCTTTCCTTGATGCCCCCTTCGCTGAAGGCCAGCGGACTGCCGATATTCATACGTTTGCCCGTGGCGATGCGCACCAGCGACATCGAATAATCTCCGCTGATGCCCGCGCCCAGTTCCTTCATCACGCGTTCGTCACAAGACATTTCCATATCCGCGCCCATCAGCCAAAACGCCAACCACGCCAACGGATTAAACCAATGCAAGCACAGGATAAAATACGCCACAAACTTGACGATGTGGTCACCCCTGCGGATGTGCGTTTGCTCGTGCAACAGGATGTATCCGCGTTCGTGCGCAGACAAACCCACAGGCAAATAAATTTTGGGCGAAAGTATGCCCAGCACAAACGGTGATTTTATATGATCCGCTTCGTAGATATTCGCTTCTATCCAAGAAGCGGTTTTCATTTTGCGCTTCAATATCATAAATGAAGCGATACCGTAAATCATGAACAACAAAGCCACCACAAACCACACCCAAGCACCCAACGTTAGCCACACTTGCAAGGGGTTGACGCTGTAATGAGGTGCGGTGGCAGGCAATATCCGATTGACGGCCGAATTCACCGCAGTATTAAAAATAGGAACGCCGGTGTTCATCTGTGGTACGGGTTGCATTGCAATATCCGACGGGATGGGCGCAGTATGAAAGGGAATCAAACTAAACACGCTTTCAATACTGAACGGGAAAATCAACCGAAAACCCACCACCGCCCAAAGCGCATAAGATATCGCTTTGGGTGCTTTTTTCAGCAATCGGCGGGCAATGTACACCAACGCAATCACATAAGCCCCGGTCAAGCTCATGTTCAAGATCGTTAAAAATAACGCGTTCATCGCTCACCCCGTTTATGTTCGTTTATCATGCGCACCAATTCATCCGCTTGTGTATCCGACAACCCTTTGCCGCCGATAAAAGACGCTAAAAATTGCGGCAACGACCCGCCGAAGGTATCTTCCACATATTTGCGGCTTTGGCTGCCGTAGAAAGCCTCCCGCGTCAACACAACGCGCACCGTGGCGTTTTCATTCGCGAAAATACCACGTTCGCACAACCGCCGCAGCATGGTGTACGTCGTAGACTTTTTCCAATGCATCACATCGGCAGCCAATTTAACCAGCTCCGTCGAATTAATGGGTGCATGGTCCCAAATAAGGTTGGCAAATTTCGTTTCTTGCTCGCCAAGTGCATGTTCAACCACAGCGGACACCTCCGGATTTAATGACGTTAGACCTCTACAGTCTAACAGCATTAAACCTGCGTGTCAATAACGTACAGCATACTTCTTCGGACTTGTCAAATTAACGTCGTCCGATTCCATACGCTAAAATGCCCGCACAACGGTTGAAAGGCGCTCTGCGTCGAATGGGCCGGACCGGACGTTGGGTGCTTTTAGCATCCGTTTGTTCCCGCCGCGCCACTGCGCTCATCAGCCCCCTGCTCCGTTGTATGTAACATCCGCAGTACCCGCAACACCCGTAATACCGCCAAACCTAAGGAAGGCGGGCAAGCCACAGTGCAGACGATTGCTAGCGTCGTTTGTACAACGCACGACAATCGTCCGCGGTGGAAAGCCCATGGATCCAACCTTCCAAAGTGCGGCACAAGCCCTCATGAGGCAAGACAATCATTTTTACTGAACAAAACCCGCATCAAAACAAGAAAACATATCATTGGCATATAGCCGGTGAGTATGTGGACTTGTTTTGGTGCGGGTTGTTTTTATTGCGGCAAAAACATCTACCGCTTTGGATAAATCCATTACTTACAAAAGCACTCCCTCGGATATACTATGCAAGTACAAAAAATTCCTCTTGACCCATACACGATGTAATGGTTTATGCTCTTTACAGATGATGAGAAAGGCGGCGCGGGTATGGAATTACAAACGGTTAGTACCGTTTCCAAGACGTATGGCATTTCCAAACGGATGTTGAGTTACTACGAACAAAGCGGCCTGATTCAAAGCCGACGGATGGACGGGTATTCGTATCGGGTGTATGACGCTGCCGCGGTTGAGCGTTTGCAACAAATTATTTTGTTGCGCAAGTTGCAAATCCCGATAAAGCAGATTAGCATCATCCTAAGCAACCCCGGCGCGGCTGCGGTTGTTGATATCTTCAAGAAAAACATCCACGCGCTGGACAGCGAAATTACTGCGTTATCCACTATCAAGAAGATTTTGAACCGCTTTGTCATCGCGCTTGAGGAAAAAACCAACATCCAATTAAACCTCCATTACTTGACCGGCGATGCTATTTTGGCATTGACTGCGTCGCTTTCGCCGGTGCAAAAAAATACCAAAGAAAATATTTCCATGGGTGACTTGAACCAAGCGGCGCAAGTCTTGGCCAAGCTGGACAACGCGCGGGTCATTTACCTCCCGCCCATGACCATCGCATCCTACCGCCACATTACCGAATGTCACGGGTCGCATACCTCCCGTGACATTCAGTTTGGCGACAACCCGAAAGAAAACGCCGCGCGTATCGTGGATGCGTTTGTCACAGGCCATAATCTTTGCCAAACAAAGCCGGACATACGCCAATTGGGTTTTCACCACCCTACCGGCGAGGATTATGATGGGTTTGAAATGTGTGTTTCCATCCCGGACGGCATGGAAGTCCCCGCGCCTTTGGTAAAAAAGTGTTTGCGCGGCGGTTTATATGTAGCGGCACTGGATGTCAATTGGTATGACTACAAGCGGGTGTACGCGTGGATAACCGACAGCGACGCATACCAATACGACGGAGATTTCACACGGATTGACCCGCCCTTGCAAGACATCAACAGCTTCGCCGGGTTGGAATTTAACTTGCTTGAACACTTGAATTATTACCACAACGTACAAAACCCCGGCGCCAACGATGCGCAGTGGGAAATGCTGTTTCCGATTAAACCATACAAAGCCGTAGAAGAATCCCCCGTAGAAATACCAAACAGCGTAGAAAAATGCGGTGCCAAGGCATGGCATGTGCAAAAAAATAAAATCAAATTAATAGGTTTTACAGCCATCTTGTCCGGCGACTACAGCCATGCGCAATTCGTTGAAGAAATGAAAAACGACGGACGGCTGGATACATTGAAGCAATGCAAAAAGCCCGCTGCCCCCATTTATCACTACCATTCGGCGGATTATGAAGCGGATTTGACAGGCGGGCAGCGACTCACCTTCGGTATTCTTGCATCGGACATAACAGACATGGACGCATTCCTGCGGCACAACCCCTATGTCCAAAAAATTGATGCTTCCAAGTGGGTCGTATTTGAATACGCCAAAGGCTCGGTTTTTCATACCGATGACAACGTGCATATTGCCGCGCAAAAACTTGGGTACAAGTTTAATTGCGACATCATCACCGGCATCATCACCGTATACCCCGACAGCAACATCACCGAACCGACCACCGAGCGCGAAAGGACAAGCATCGTATACGACTGGTACCCGGTTAGGCCCTAACCAAGGAGGGTATAACGGGGATTGATAAAATTAAAATATAATTTTCAGGAGGAAGAAAAATGCACATCACCATCGAAAAAGCAATCAACGACCACCTCAAGGGCGAGGCGCAAGAAAACGCGCAAGATTTTATTGCGTACTTGCAAGCTAATGGCGTAGCCTTCCACGAATCGGACAACGGATTTTGGCATCCGACGTACAAGGGCAAGAATTTATTTACCCTAAACGTTGAAGTCAGTGATAACGGGGATGCCAGCTTCGATGCATTAATCAATGACTTGCCGAGCACGTGGGAAGATGAATCCGTCTCCATTAACGAACGCACCAAAGAAATCATTTGGAAAAACGTGCGTCCCTGCGAAATCACCGACTGCGGTGACTGTAGCCCGGGAATAACCAAAAATATCTTCGGGAAAGTTTTTAATAATTTATGCGGCAGTTTCTTGGGGATTTATAACCCGGATGCAGAAACATATAACTGCTTGAAGCAATTGTTTGATGGGCTTAAAGATGATATTGATAAAAAATGTATAAGAAAGCTTAATTAAAGGCAATTCCCCTCATTGCGCCCTTTTACCTCATGTGCTAGAGTAATTGGAATATATCCAATGAGGAGGGAACACATGCTACAAGATTTATTATCCATCCACAAACCCAACTTCAAAGATTACACCGAGTTGCGTGCGCAGGTTAATACCTCGCAGCAAGTCACGTTGTTGACGGGCAACATGACGGCCAACAACCAATCCGCCACCGGTGGTGTGGCGGCACGCGTGTACAAAGGCGGCACGTTCGGCTTCGCGTCGGCGGCGGCTTACAATGCAGACAGCGTTGCCAATGTCGTTAAAGCGGCTACGGACAACGCTGTTTTTATGGACACGCACGTCAAGAAGGGGCTCGAACCCCTGCCCTCCTACCCCGGCAACCGCGTAGATTTGCAAACCCCACACTTTGGCGCGGTGGATCAATTGCTGCTGATTGACGCAGCCAAGCAATTGGACGAGCTGGTGCAAAAGCAATGCCCCAATCTGTCCAGCCGCACAATCGTATCCAATGTATTAAACATGGAGAAATTGCTGGTGGTATCCGACGGCGCGGATATGCGCTTCTTTCAACCGCGCGCCATGATGTATTTAATCATGACCGCGGAGACCAAGGACGGCGACCAAGTAGAATTGTTTAAAGCACTGGGCGGCTTCGGCCGGTTTGACGAACAATTCGGCGATGTATCGAAGTATTTGGACGAAGTGAATGCGCTGTACGAACACCTCATGGCCAAGCGTGAAGGTATCTTCGCCGACCCGGGGATGAAGAAGTGCGTACTGCACCCGGATTTGGCCGGTATGTTGGCACACGAAGCCATCGGCCACACCGTAGAAGCTGACTTGGTATTGGGCGGCAGCGTCGCAGGCCCCAACCTCAACAAGCAAGTCGCCAGCGAAATCGTAAACATGACAGACTTTGCCCACACGGCCTTTGGCGAAACCTGCCCCCTACCCGTCTATGTAGACGACGAAGGCGTAACCGCCGAAGATGCCGTCCTCATTGAAAACGGCATCCTTAAAGGCTACATGCACAACCGCGACAGTGCACGTCAATTCGGTGTCAAGCCGCAAGGCAATGCACGCGCATTCGCATTCAATGACGAACCGCTCATCCGCATGCGCAACACGGTTATCTTACCCGGCAAGGACAAACTGGAAGATATGATTGCCAGCGTAGACGACGGTTATTATTTGATCAAAACCGGCAACGGCCAAGCCGACGCTACAGGCGAATTCATGTTTGGCGTGGATTTATCCTACGAAATCAAAGGCGGCAAAATCGGCAAAGCCATCCGCGAAACCACCATCAGCGGCGTGGCGTTCGACATGCTCAAGACCGTAGACATGATCAGCGATGACATGGTTTGGGAAGTCAGCGGTTTCTGCGGCAAGAAGCAACCCATGACTTGCTCCATGGGCGGCCCCGCACTGCGTTGCGACATGACAATAGGAGGGCGTTAATATGAAAGATATTGCACAATACGCATTACAGGCCATGAAAAAAGCCGGCGCGGACAAAGCCTCCGTACAAGCCGGTCAAGACCGTGTAGAAGAATTTAACGTAGAGGCCAATAAGTTTACCCTGTTGCGCACACTCTTCAATGACACCCTGTCGTTGAAAGTCCTCAAAGACGGCAAAAAAGGCACCACATCCATCAACAAACTGGACAAAGAATCCATCGATAAGGCCGTAGAAGACTGCGTAGCCTTGGCCTTACAAGGCGAAGCCGACCCCGCCGAAGACATCGCCCCCCTCGCCACCAACAAAGACTTCGACCAAACCATCGGCGGCTTTGACGCTGCCAAACTCTTCTCGCGCTCCAAGGAATACCTTGAGCAAGTGAAAGACGAATTCCCCCTCGTCATGACCGAGGGCATGACCGCCAAGTTTACCGCCGGCAACCGTACCTATGCCAACTCCAACGGTGTAGAATTCAACAACAAAAGCGAGTACTACGAAGTCGGCAGCACCTTCCAAGCTAACGAAGGCGAAAAAACCTCTTCCTTCAATTACTACTACCACAACCTCGCCAACCTTGACACCCCCATCATCGACATGGGCATGAAGCGCACCCTGCTGGACGAAGCCGTGCGCTCCCTCAACCCGCGCATGTTCGACGGCAAGCACGTAGGCAAAGTCATCGTCACCCCCGCCTGCGCCGACATGCTTTGGTACACCCTCTTCGGCTGCTTCCTCGATGACTTCTCCATGATCCAAGGCACCAGCCGTTGGAAAGACGAACTGGGCAAAAAAGTCGTATCCGACAAACTCACCATGCGCACTTCGCCCCTCAATCCCCTCATCGTAGGCGGCGAACGCTTCACATCCGACGGCTTCGAAAGTGCCGACAACGACATCATCAAAAACGGTGTACTCTCCTCTTTCGCATTATCCCTCTACGCCGCCAACAAAACCGGCAAACCCCGCGCACTCAACACCGGCTACAGCCTTGAAGTCCTGCCCGGTGACATGGCCCTGGCCGACATGCTCAAGGGCGTAGACAAGGGCATCCTCATCAACCGCTTCTCCGGCGCCAGCCCCGGCCCCTCCGGCGATGTATCCGGCGTGGTCAAAAACAGCTTCCTCATCGAAAACGGGAAGGTGTCCGACGCGCTGGTTGAGACGATGGTTAGCTTTAATATCGTAGATGCGTTGAATAACATTGTGGGTATATCTAAGGAGACTAATGCGGACGGGTTTAGTGTGCTGCCTTGGGTTTGCTTGGATGGGATTACGATGTCGGGCGCGAAATAAAAGATTAGAGTCAAAAGATTTAAGACCCCGGGCCGCTGCCCGGACCCGCAAGGGGCGACTCGCCCCTTGACCCCTATGATAAACCCGCGCCAAGATCACGGCGCGGGTTTTTATGTGATTTAAGTGCAAATCATTCGTGGGTTTGGACAGTGTGGTATTTATCTTCAACTGACGCCATGAATTTTCTTGCCCCATTTACATATGCTATTGTATATGCTATCGTTTTGACATGAGGTGGGTATATTGAATATCACGCTTAGCAAACAGGCGAAAAAATATTTGGACAAATGTGACGCCAAAACATTCGGCAGATTGAAAATTGCTATAAACGGATTGGCAACCTTTGATGGCGATATAGTAAAATTACAAGGACGCGAAGATGAATACAGGCTCAAAAAGCCACCTTACAGGATACTCTTTACCCATAAAAGAGAAAGCAACACAATTCATATTGAAGGCATTTATCCACGCGGCGATGCTTATAAGAAGGGATGATATTATGACAACCTCGCAAGAGCGGTTACAAGAAAAAATTGCAAGCATACCCGAAGTCGAACCCGATAACATTGATTTGCAAATGATTGCGGATATAAACGATGATACAGATAACAGTATTTCGTGGGACACTTATAAAACCGAGCGCGCCTTCAATGGCAATATTTCATTGCGCGTACCCAAGGATTTGCATCGTTCATTGGTGGGAATGGCAAAAGAACAAGGTGTTAGCCTTAATCAATATTGTTTATATAAATTGGCAAAATAATTTAGAAATAATATTTCACGTTGCAACCGATGAACACATTTTTGTATTCCACGTTATGCCGTGCCGCAAGCATTATATAGAAAGAATGATGAATTAGATGAAAACAACCGAAAGATTATCCGACAAAGAATATGAAGCCCTAAGTCAAGAATATGTGCAAAATCCTCCTGCACTTTCCGGCAATCCCGGCTTTCTTTCCAACCTGCGTGAAGTTAGGCTTGCAAGGGAATTGCTTCCGCCCGATTATGCGCATATTATTAGTATGAAGGCTTAAGCGATGATATTGTCGCCCGCCGAGATTTTTGGTTATGTTGTAAAAAGAGATTGCTAAAAAGTGTTTGAGTATAATCTGTACACTTCGCAATTACTCACTTCTATTGCAGGTTTAACTTATCTATCTCCACATTTTTTTACACACACAATTAAAAATATCCTGTACTGTCACCCATTTATCTACATCGTCAGTCGATATTTCAATGTTATATTCCTCTTCAAGATTAAATACGACTTCGACATAAAAAAAGGAGCATCCATTAAGTTCAATCGCAGGATTTACCTTCAAATCATCAGCTAATCGAGAATGCAGCTCTATTATATTTTCAGATATATCATTGTGTTCAGCTATTAGATGTTTTATTTTTTGAAAAACATTAGCATCTGCGAGATTCCGTGCTTGTCCAACTGGTCTTAAAGGTTTTGGAACAAATACATCATGTTCTTTTAATATATTCATTTCGCGATTAACTTCAATTTTTGATACAGAATAATTTAATCGTTTAGCAATATCTATTACTGTTTCACTTGTTTCATTATCACAATCAAAACCCAAAATTATTTTTGTAACGCAAGATGATAAATCAACACAATTATTAATCGGTGTAAACAATGGATTTTTATTAAAATCGGCGTCAGGCCATAACATTCTCCATTCTCTTTCATTTTCCCATTCACGTGACTTATTTATAAAAGCTGGAATCATTTTGTGCATCAATTCTACTTTTTCATTAATATTCCAGAAGGAGTATGATTCCATCATTAACGCTCGATATTCATTAGAATCGTTCAAAAAATATTTATAATCAGAATATAAAATAGGAAAAAGCGATAGTAAATGTGATTGGCCTTCATTTATATTTATTGTACCCCATGCAGACGCAGGAAGTGTTATTTTTTATCACCCAAATTAAATAATTTTTCTATATCATATTCTATACAAATCCCTTTATGCGCTGATGCGTAATGATACCACATAGCACTATTATTCCAATTTTCACTAAAGCAAGCCATTAAAACAACGTCCCGAAGGTCTTTTTTGTGTGCTCCTCCATCTCCACGATATCCACTTACATACAATTTTTGATTATTACTAGTAATCGGCACTTCAAGCACATCATTAAATTTTTTTGGAGACGAAAAATGAACATTCCCTGTTATATCACTTATAAAATATGGAGCTACCCCAATATTATAGGGTTTCGGGCGATATCTATACAATTTTTAATGGAATATGTTTTTCTCGCAAGCCATTTATTTTAGGAAAATCAATTCGTGGATTTTTGCTAGTAGTTATTGCTTTATAATTTTCATCAAAAAATATGCTGTGCGATTCAATGACTTTATACGTCGGAATTTTATGACTTGTTTTATTGTAGATAGTATTAATATTCATACATTTCATTACATCGCCTTCTTCATCAAGAATTTATTATCATGAGTATCTAAGCAAAGATATAAAAACGTGAAATATAGATAACCGATTCGACGCACACATGTTTCAAACAATCACCCTACCCTCGCCACACCATTACAATAATACAACACATCCCGCCGCGCGCCGGGTGTGATGGCGGCTTCGCCGCTGTCATTAACCACATGCGATATACCGGGGTAGCCGGTAATCATCAAGCTACACGCATTAACCACTTCCACACCCGGGGCGTTGGGCACTTCTATGGCACTGTGCAGGTCTACTTCTGCGGCGCGGTTTACGGAATACACACCTAGCCCCATGGTGTAGTGGGCTTGCACATGGCCGCCTACTTTGTAGGACGCGTAACCGTTGACGCGGCCGTTGTGGCTTTTCCAAACGTCTTGGTTGGGCACATCGTAGGGGATTTCGCTTTGGTAGAAATAATTACGCCCGCGTTCGCCGTTCCAAATGGTTTGGTATTCTTGGAAATGTTCGCACATCAAGGCGTAGAAGGTCACATCGTTGCCGTTGATGATCAGGCCATTGCGCGAGGGGTTCTTGTCCCAGCCCACACCCGCGCCGTGGTCTGCCCGCCACACCCAAAAATTGTCGCCAATCACATGGTGACTATGGATGATTGCGCATACATCCACGGCGGCACCGGCGGGGTTTTCGCCGCCTACGCGGAAATATAAATCGCTTAATAGGATGGGATTATCGGCGTGATTATTTTTGCAATGGGGGGTGCCCACTTCCAGCAGCACATCGGCGCGTTTGACCCCCGCGTCAAAGAGCAAGCCGCCGATGACAATGCCGCTGTCGTCGGCCACGTTCATGCAGGGGTTGCCGTTGCATGACACGATGGTGGCCATACCAAGCCCCAAAATGATGCGGTTTTCACCATGCACCTCGATGGGGATGTCGATGTTATACACCCCGGGGGTGAAGAGAATGTGCTTGCCGTTTTCGATGGCGGTATTGATGGTGCCTGCGGTGTCGCCGCTTGCTTTGGCAATGTAAAAATCATGGATGGGGTAGAAGGTGCCTTCGGTTCCGCTTTCCCATGAGGTGCCTTGGCAATCGCGGCGCAAAGCGGGCGCGAAAACGCCGTAGCCTTTGGCCGCATCATAAACGACGAAGGGTTTTTCTTTGACAACGGGGGCGTGTGATTGCGTAGTATAACGCTGCTGCGGCCATTGCCCCGGCGGAATTTGCTCATCGACAATGCCCACAAATACGATGTTCCAACTGCCGTCGTTCCAACTTTTCCAAGTGTTATTGCGCGAGAGCCATTGCTGTTGCGAACCGGCATCCACCACACCCGAAATGCGCGAATCCGCCAAGAAGCCGCCGCTGCCCCAACCGCGGTCATCGTGTAAGTATAAGTCGCCCTGTATATCCATACGCCGCAACGATACCGCCTGCGAAACCGCCCACAGGGTGTCGCTATTAACGCCCAAGTTTTCTGCCCCGCGCCAAAAGTTGCAAGTGGCATTGTGATTGTCCGGTCCGGAGAGCCAGCGGGCATCGCAGGTCAATTTTTGTATCGTGGTATCGGCGGGCAAAAATCCCAGCCCCTGCGCTGTGGTAAAAAATCCGATTTTTACATTGATCGCGTCGTCATATACGCCCGGTTTGAAAAAATAGGCGAAGCGCGTCTTTCCGAAGTGGTTGGTTTCCTGCACCGCCCATATCGCGTCTATGTGCGCCATCACCTGCGCCGGGTCGTCCTGCGGCGAGAAGATATATACATTTTCGCCCCAAAACTGCATTTCTTGCGAAATCGCATCGGTAGCGGACGATTCGCCGGTGGGCGTGACGGCGGTTACCTTGTAATAATCCATCGAATCCGCCGGAATGACAAAATTCCGGTTATCCAGCGGGGTATCATTCAATTTTACATACTGCCCGTACCGACTGGCCGCTTGATAAACATTGTACAACGCCTCATTACCAAGCCCTTCCCAGCGCAGACTAAATTGGCGGCCTCGATTAGTAGCAAATCGTAGATTTCTGGGCATTTAATACACCTCCGCATAGGTTTATTTTGCGAATGTAAAAATACCATATGTAATAACCATTGTCGAACATTGTGATTATTTGACGGGTCGCAGAGGACATAAAAGGTTAATCCAATACCGTTCATCCACTTCATCCCCTGTATGCGCAATGCGTTCAAATTGGCCGCCGCAAGCTTGTATTGTCCGACGGCTTCCTTCGTTTTTTATATCGCAAGTCAGGAGGACTATTTCTAGACCCAAGTCGCGGCATTTTTCCAAGCACAGTTGGAGCATGACTTTGGCGTAGCCCTTGCGGCGTTCCGTTGGGCGTATACCGAAGCCGATGTGGCCGCCATGTTCGGCTAGGTATCTACCTTTTTCGCCAAGGGTGTGGCGCAGATTTATCATCCCCAGGATGCGGGTTGTGCCTTCGCGTACCATCATGTATTGGGTAGCGGTGACATGTTTGGGGTTGGGTAGGGTTTCTGCTTTTTCGTGCAGGCGGCAATTTATTATCCATGCGAGGATGTCGATGTCGTTATATAGCCCGCTGTCGCCGTGAGAATGGTCGTCATGTTGACGGAATTCGAGTTGGTAGTCGAGGATTTCGTCTTTGTGCGTTATGTCGGGTTTGATTAGGATTAATTTTTCCATGGATGAATTTCCTTTCGAAATACGTGGTGCGGTGAACGCCGCAAGTATAACACGCCAATAAAAAAGTGTACCGAGCGATGGCCGATACACTTTTTTGTTGCGTTGGATTTTGCGTGAATTACTTCTTCAAGTTAAAGAATGCGCCCATGCCGGGGTATTCGGCTACTTCATCCAGCTCTTCTTCAATGCGCAGGAGTTGGTTGTACTTAGCGACTCTGTCGCTGCGGGCGGGGGCACCGGTTTTGATTTGACCGGCGTTGACGGCTACGCAGATGTCTGCGATGGTGGCGTCTTCGGTCTCACCGCTGCGGTGGGATACTACGGTGGTCATGTTGTTGCGGTGCGCCATTTTCATCGCGTCGAAGGTTTCGGTCAGGGTGCCGATTTGGTTAACTTTGACGAGGATGGAGTTGGCGGTGTTGGTTTCTACGCCGCGTGCAAGGCGTTCGGGGTTGGTGACAAACAGGTCGTCGCCCACGATTTGTACGCGTTTGCCCAGGCGGTCGGTCATGAGTTTCCAGCCGTCCCAATCGTTTTCGTCCAAGCCGTCCTCGATGGATACCATGGGATATTTGTCGCACAGGGCTTCGTACATGTCTACCATCTCGGTGCTGGAGCGGTAGATTTCTTTGCCGGTCATTTTAGATTCGCCTTCGAAATAATACATGCCTTCTTTGCCGTTTTTCTTCGCGTCGCCGTAGAGTTCGGTTGCGGCTACGTCCAAGGCAATTTTAATGTCGGCACCGGGCTCGTAACCGGCTTTTTTCACGGCTTCCAAGATCAGGTCGATAACGTCATCGGGCGTGGCAAGGTCGGGGGCGAAGCCGCCTTCGTCACCCACGGCGGTGGCGAGATTCTTGGATTTGAGCAGTTTTTTGAGCGTATGGTAGATTTCTGCACACCAGCGCAGGCCTTCTTTGAAGCAGCATGCGCCAACGGGCATAATCATGAATTCTTGGAAATCTACGGTATTGTCGGCGTGCTTGCCGCCGTTGAGGATGTTCATCATGGGCACGGGCAATTGCTTGGCGTTGAAGCCGCCCAAGTATTGATACAATGGCAGACTGAGCGCATTAGCGGCGGCTTTGGCCACGGCCATGGATACGCCCAAGATGGCGTTGGCGCCCAAACGTGCTTTGTTGGGGGTGCCGTCCAAGTCAATCATCATGCGATCGATGGCTACTTGGTCTAGCGCGTTTTCGCCGATGATTTCTTCAGCGATGATGTTGTTGACGTTGTCCACGGCTTTTTCTACGCCGAGTCCGAGGTAACGCTCGCCGCCGTCGCGTAATTCTACGGCTTCATGCTCGCCGGTGCTGGCGCCGCTGGGTACTGCCGCGATACCCGAAAATACTTTGCCGCCGTCTTCATTTTCGACGATGACTTCTACTTCCACAGTCGGGTTGCCGCGGGAGTCCATGATTTCGCGGGCGATAACGTCCACGATGATGATGGATGCTTTTAACATTTTGTTGCCTCCTTATGATATGGGTGTTGCTGATGGTTTTGTGTCGATAACGACGTGTGACCTTCAGCTTATTGATGTTTGTTATGAATCGCTATTCGTTTTATTTTTCCGATAAGCGCGGATGGTTGAAAGGTTTTGAAATAATAACATCGGAAAAGGCCAAAGGATAAGAATAGAAATAATCCTATGTTGATGGAATGGGAAAATTAAACCACGATTAATGATGCAGGCGATGATAAATAATGTTATTCCCAAAAGCATCATACCTACGCCAAACAATGCGCAAATATAATGCCACCTTTTTGGAACCATGCGATTACTCCTTTCGGATTAACAACGACCGCCCGGTCATTTCTGCCGGGATGGGGAGTTCCATCAGGTCCAGCAGTGTGGGGGCGATGTCTGCTAAGCGGCCGCCTTCGGCCAGTTCCATATGCGAGCAATTGAACAGCACAAACGGCACGGGGTTGGTAGTATGCGCGGTGAATGCACCGCCGTTGACTTCATCCAGCATTTTGTCGGCGTTGCCGTGGTCGGCGCAGAGGAACATGCGTGCGCCGGTTTCCAGCATGGCGGTCATGGCTTGAGCTACGCAGGTGTCCACGGTTTCTACGGCTTTGATGGCGGCAGCGATGTCGCCGGTGTGGCCGACCATGTCGGGATTGGCGAAGTTGATGACGATGAGGTCGTATTTTTTGGCGCGGATGGCTTCGCAGAGTTTGTCGGCTACTTCGGGGGCGGACATTTCGGGTTGGAGGTCGTAGGTGGCGACTTTGGGAGAAGGAACGAGGATGCGGTCTTCGTTGGTGTAGGGTTCCTCGCGCCCGCCGTTGAAGAAGAATGTGACATGGGCGTATTTTTCCGTTTCGGCCAAGCGCAATTGAGTTTTGCCTTGGTCGGCCAAGTATTGGCCGAGTACGTTGTCCATGGATTGCGCATGGAAGGCTACATGCTTGTAGGGAATGGTAGTGTCGTATTCGGTGAAGCAAACGTAGTGTAGGGGGAAGAAACCTTGCGGACGTTCGAAGCCGTCAAAATTGGGGTCACAGAAGGCACGGGTGATTTCGCGCGCGCGGTCGGGGCGGAAGTTGAAGAAGATGACGGAGTCATTGGCGGCGATGCGCCCGGTCGCGGTGGCGGATGTAATGACATGCCCGCTTGTGGTCGTTGATTCGGATGCTTCCGTAATCACCGTCGGCATTACGAATTCGTCATTGATGCCAACCGCGTAGGAAGCATCAATGCATGCCTGCGCATTATTTGCCCAATATACAATAGGATTATCCGATGATAAGCCTTGGTATGCATTCGTGGGTGTATCATTGGGTTGGCTTACGCCGTGTACCAATGCATCGTAGGCCACTTTGACGCGTTCCCAGCGATTATCGCGATCCATGGCGTAGTAACGACCCGCAACCGTGGCGATTTTTCCCACGCCAATTTCGGCCATTTTGGCTTCCAGTTCGGCGAGGAAGCCCTTGCCGGATTGCGGCGGCGTGTCGCGTCCGTCCAGGAAAGCATGGACGAACACATCGGTTAATCCGTGGCGTTTGGCCAGTTCCAGCAGGCCGTAGAGGTGCGTATTGTGGCTATGCACACCGCCGTCGGAAAGTAAGCCATATAAATGAAGCGATGTTTTATTTTGCTTGCAATTATTAATAGCGGCGAGGAGTGCGGGGTTGGTGAAGAAGTCGCCGTCCTCGATGGCTTTGGTGATGCGCGTGAGTTCTTGGTACACCACGCGCCCCGCGCCAATGTTGGTGTGGCCGACTTCGGAGTTGCCCATTTGGCCGTCGGGTAAGCCTACGTCCATACCGCTGGCGGCACCCGGTTGGGTTGGGAATTTGTCAAATAACCAATCTAAGTGTGGCGTTTGGGCTTGGGCAATGGCGTTGCCTTCCTTGTCAGAAGATAAGCCGTAGCCGTCCAAAATCATTAAAACGGTTGTTTGCTTATCCACAGTGCACCACCTGCTCGAAGGAGGGCTTGGTGCTGGCACCGCCCACGAGGCCGCCGTCGATGTTGGGTTGAGCGAAGAGTTCTTTGGCGTTGTCGGGGCCTACGCTGCCGCCGTATAGGATGCGCACGCTTTGGGCAGCGGTGTCGCCTTTGAGTTCAGCCACTTGCTTGCGGATGAGCGTGCATGCTTCTTCGGCTTGTTCCGTGGTGGCAACATCGCCGGTACCAATGGCCCAGATGGGTTCGTAGGCGATGACGATTTTGCTCATATCGGCGGCTTTGACTTCATCCAGCGCGAAGTTGATTTGCTTGCGCAAGACGGCTGCGGTGCGGTTTTCTTTGCGTTGGCGTTGCGATTCGCCGACGCATACGATGGGTGTTAAACCATGTTGTAAGGCTTTAAGCAGCTTCAGGTTGACGGTCGTGTCCGTTTCGCTGAAGCGCTCGCGCCGCTCGCTGTGGCCGATGATGACGTAGGGTACGCCCATGGCGGCCAGCATTTCGCCTGAAATTTCGCCGGTGTAAGCGCCTTCGTCCATGTAGTGCATGTTCTGTGCACCGACTTTAATATTACTGCCCGCGAAGGCGTCCATCACGGATTGGATAGCTAAATAGGGCACACACAAAACGGTGTCCACGTCGGGGGAGGAGAATTTTTCTTTTATTTCTTCGGCAAATTTCCGCGCCATGGGCGGGGTGAAGAACATCTTCCAATTACCGGCTATTAAACGTTTACGCATATGGGTTGCTCCTTGTTTGTGTGATTATTTATCTTGCACGGCCACTACGCCGGGCAGTTCCTTGCCTTCAAGGAACTCAAGGCTTGCGCCGCCGCCGGTGCTGATGTGGCTCATTTTGTCTGCGTAGCCCAATTGGATGACAGCCGCTGCGCTGTCGCCGCCGCCGATGACGGTGGTGCCGTCCAAGTTGGCCATGGCTTGTGCCAGCGCGAGGGTGCCTTTGGCGAAGTTTGGGAATTCGAACACGCCCATGGGGCCGTTCCAAATGACGGTTTTGGCATCTTTGAGGGCATTGGTGAAGAGCTCGCGGGTTTTTTCGCCGATATCCAAGCCCATCCAATCGTCTTCGATTTGATTGGAGGGTACGGTCTTGTGTGCGGCTTCGCGGGCAAATTCCTGTGATACGACAGTGTCTACGGGCAGCAGGAGTTCTACGCCTTTGGCTTTGGCTTTTTCCAACACGGCCAGCGCATCGGGGATGCGGTCTTTTTCAAGCAAAGACGTGCCTACGCCGTTGCCTTGCGCGGCAAAGAAAGTGTACGCCATGCCGCCGCCGATGATGAGCTTGTCCACTTTATCCAGCAGCGCGTTGATGACCAAGATTTTGTCGGAGACTTTGGCACCGCCCAAAATGGCTACGAAGGGGCGGTCGGGGTTGTTAACCGTTTCGCCCAAGAATTGCAATTCTTTTTCCATCAAAAAGCCCACGGCTGTAGTGGCGACAAATTGCGTCACGCCCACGGTGGAGCAGTGCGCGCGGTGTGCCGAGCCGAAGGCATCGTTTACATATATATCTGCCAGTGAGGCGAGTTCTTTGGAGAAGGTTTCGTCGTTTTTGCCTTCTTCGGGGCGGAAACGGGTGTTTTGCAGCAGGGCCACTTCGCCTTCTTTGAGGGCGTTGACATCGGCCAAGACGTGTGCGGACACGACATTGTCATCGGCTAAGAATTTCACGTTTTGACCGAGGAGCTCGGACAAGCGGACGGCTACGGGTGCCAAGGTGGATTTGGCCTCGGGGCCTTTGGGTTTGCCCAAATGCGAGCAAAGTATCAAGCGGCCGCCGTCGGCGATGAGTTTTTTCAAGGTGGGCAACGCGGATTGGATGCGGTTGTCGTCGGAGATTTTGCCGTCCTGTAACGGTACGTTGAAGTCGCAACGCACTAACACGCGTTGGCCTTTGACTTGGATGTCATTGATGGTTTTCTTCATTTGAAGTGCCCCTTTTCGTGGAAAATTTATACAACGTCGTATTCTAACATTTTGGTTACACGCAACGCAAGCGAGCGCGTTAGGTACGCGCCACGGTTGCTGCGCATAGTATGTACAAGGTGATGAAAATGAATGCAATGATTATAGGCGCAATGATTTTGGCTTTGACGTTGTCGTTGGATGCTTTTGCGGCGGCGTTTGCATATGGGTGTAAACAAATTCGCATTCCGTTATCTTCCGGTGGGATTATTGCGGTGATTTGCACGGTTACAACAGGATTATCGTTTTTGGTAGGTAGTGTACTGGCTCCGTTTGTGTCCACCGGATTGGCGGGGTGGCTGGCGTTTACGATTTTGTTTGTGATTGGTTGCATCAAACTGATGGACTCCATCACGAAGTCGTACATCCGCAAACACGCGCGCATTAATAAGGAAGTAACGCTGTCGTTGTTTAATTTCAAATTTATATTGAACGTGTATGCCGACCCGGAAACCGCCGACGCAGATGTGTCGCACACCATTTCCCCGCGGGAAGCGGCGGTGCTGGCGATATCATTATCGTTGGACGGATTTGCGGTAGGGTTGGGTGCGGCGTTAATGAACCTGCACGGTGGCTGGGTGGTGGCGTTTTGCTTATTGGCCAACGGGGTAGCGCTGTGGTTGGGCAGCAAATTGGGCAACGCAGCGGTACAACGAATTCGTTTTAATATATCGTGGCTGGCGGGGGTATTGCTCATCGCCTTGGCGATTGCGCAAGTGATTTAAATCATGAAATGTGACACGGCGGTGTCACATTTGTATGTTATACTCAATTTGGTGATGAACATGAAAATCAACAGATTGTTGGAACTAATATATATTTTGTTGCATAGAAAAAGCGTGCCCGCCGGTGAATTGGCGGAACAACTCGACGTGTCAAGGCGAACGATTTATCGGGACATAGAAGCATTAAGCATAGCAGGGATTCCAATACATACCGTAAAGGGAAAACGCGGCGGCGTTACTCTTTTACCTAATGCTGCGTTGAGCAAAAGTATTTTGAACGAACAAGAGCAAGATGAAATTCTCACTGCTCTTCACGGGTTATCAAACATGAATGTTTCAAAAGATGACCAAGTTTTGAAAAGGCTGTCTGCTGTATTTAATAAAACCGTAATCAATTGGTTGCAAGTAGATTATTCTGATTGGGGCGGAGCAAACAATTATTTTTATGATTTCAAAACAGCTGTATTGGAACGTCGGGTTGTTAACTTTGATTATTACGACAGCAAGGGTGATAAAACATTTCGGCGTGTTGAACCGATTCAACTTTGGTTTAAGTCCAAGTCATGGTATCTAAAAGGATTTTGTTTAACCAAGCAAAGCATAAGGGTATATAAATTAACACGGGTGAAAAATTTGGTGGTGGAAGATGTACATTTTTCGGAGCGGGTTTTATCTGATGAACAAAATATTTTTGCCACCGGCAATGAAAATGTCCAAAGTGAAATTATTAAACTTCGTGTAGATCCAAAAATGAAATACCGATTGATCGAAGATTTTGACGAAGATGAAATAAAGGAACAACCGGATGGCGGATATATTGTAACCCTACCTTGGAGAGAGGGTGATTGGGTACACGGCTTTGTGTTGTCTTACGGAGAGTACATGAAAGTAATAGCACCGGCGTGCTTACGTGATGCTGTTAAAAATAGAGTGAAGAAAATTTATGAAAGATATTTTTAATGTGACAGGCATATGTCACAACATTGAGTTAGACTGTGATTTATAGCGATTTACCACCCGCTAATCACAAAACATAAGGAGAATGAAAATGTCCAAGGCTAAAGAGGTATTATTATTTTTAACCGACCAATGGGCTGATTGGGAAGCAAGTCACGCAATTGTCGGGATAAGTTTTTGTGAACAGTATGTTGTCAAGACAATCGGCATTGACAAACAACCAAAGGTATCAATCGGCGGTATAAGGGCTGAAATTGATTATTCGATTGAGGATTATCAAAACATTGATAATTTGGCCATGATAATATTAACCGGCAGTTTTTCATGGGAAGAAACTTGCAACGATGTAATTGCCGATTTCTTAAGAAAAATTAATAAAAAGGATATCCCTATTGCTGCCATTTGCGGAGCTACGATATTCTTGGCAAAACATGGTTTTCTTAATAATATAAAACATACCGGTGACGAATTGGAATATTTCGAAGAAATGCTTGAAAACGAAGATGATTATAAAGGGCACGAACATTTTTCGGTAAAGCAAGTCATCAACGACGGCGGTTTTATTACCGCAAATGAAACGGCTGCTTTAGAATTTGCCCGCGAAATTTTTCTCACATTAAAAACAGATACAGACGAAGAAATAAATTCATGGTACGAAAAACAAAAGCACGGTCTGCATAATAATGATGCGTTAAATTAAGCGGGTTACTTTTATAAAGTCATTTCAACCGGTCGCAAATTGCGACCGGTTGGTTTTTTGAGCGGCTTATTGATTAAGCCGTTCTTTTTTATGGTATGATGCGAAAAATTTGAAGGGATGTGGTGCCATGAAAGAAATGTTGACGCAAGCCATGGCGTTGGCGCGTTCGCTGGGGGCGGACTTTGCTGATGTGCGGCTGAAGGACATTCGCATCGAGGGGTTGCGCATGGAGGCGGGGGTGTTGGTTGCGGCCACGACGACGCGTTCGTGCGGGTATGGTGTGCGGGTGTATGCAGGCGGAGCGATGGGCTTCGCGGCGGGTAGCGAATTGGACAAGCTCGAAGATACGGTGCGTGCAGCGTTTGACATTGCGCGGGCTTCGTTATCGTTGATGAACGCGCCTGCCGTGCTGGACGAGAAAACCGCCGCGCAGGCTGAGTATCAAACGCCTGTGCAAGTCGATCCTTTCGCCGTGCCGTTTACGGAGAAATTGGCGTTGCTGGAGTTGTGCCACCACTGCATGCACGGTGTGTGGGAAGGACATGCCTTCGCGGCACCCGTGCGGTTCAAGACGATGGGCAATCTGGAGGCACGCAGCGACGAGGTTTTCTTTGCGGACACGGACGGCAGTTACATCGTGCAAAAATTTGTGCAAAACACGGGCAATATTGCGGCTACGTGTATCAGTGACGCAGATGCGCAAACGCGCAAGTACATCAATGTTGTGCGCGGCGGCTGGGAAGCGATTACCGCTATGGACTTGCCGCAGATTGCCCACAAGCTGGCGCAAGAGGCAGCGGTTATCATTGAGGCCGAGGACTGCCCCAGCGGCGAATTCGACGTGATTCTTACGCCACGGCAGATGTTCTTGCAAATTCATGAAAGTGTGGGACATCCCACGGAATTGGACCGTGTGCTGGGCAGCGAAGCGGCTTTCGCTGGGCGTAGTTTTATTTCCACGGATGATTATCCCGGCGGGTTCAAGTACGGCTCGGAGCTGGTGAATATCGTGGCGGACGCGCATTGCCCCGGAGGGTTGGGCACGTTCGCGTATGACGACGAAGGCGTACCTGCGCAAAATGTGCCGCTCATCACCAAGGGGCAATTCGTGGGTTTCCAGACTTCGCGAGCTTTTTCGCGTCCGGTGGGTATCAACAGCGGTGGCGCGGGCTTGTCAGACGGCTGGCGCAACTTGCCCATCGTGCGTATGACCAACATCAACATGCTGCCCGGCGACCAAACGATGGACGAACTCATCGCGGGCATCGAATACGGTTTTATCTTCGACGAAAACAAGTCGTGGAGTATCGACGACCTGCGTATCAATTTCCAATTCGCCTGCGAAATTGCGCACGAAATCAAGGACGGCAAGCGCACGGGGCGCGTGTTTAAAAATCCCATTTATTCCGGCAAGACCACGGAATTTTGGGCAAGCTGTGACGGCGTAGGCAATGCCGACACATGGGAGCTCGTAGGCGTGCCCAACTGCGGCAAAGGCCAACCCATGCAAATGATGCGCGTATCGCACGGGTCATCGCCAAGCCGCTTCAGAAATGTGAAAGTAGGTGTACAAGATGTTAGATAAAAAATCCGCCGCCGCACTCATCGAAAAAGTCACCGCCATGACCAAAAACTACGCGCAAGCCCGCGTCATATCTACACAAGCGGGCTCCACGCGTTTCGCCAAGTCTGAAATCAGCCAAAACGTGTCCGTGACCGACACAACCCTGACGCTGACTGTCTACAACGGGAAAAAAGAAGCTACCGCGTCCACCAATGTGCTGACCGACGCAGGGCTCGCGCAACTGGCCGCCGATGCCGACGCGCTGCTGGCGCACGTGCCGGAGGGCGAGTATGAAGCGTTCCCATACCCGCAGGCATGTGGGAATGCGCCAACGGGTGAAGATTCGCAGTCGGTCGCAACTTGCGACCAACTGAAAAATTCGCAACCGCCCAACGACCTGCGGCAAAAATTCAGCACGGCAGAACGCGCCGCGTTGCTCAAGGCAGGCGTAGCGCAGGCAGAATCAGGCTACAGCGCATCCGGCGCACTCGTGCTCAACGAGCAAGCCGTCGCATTGGGCGACAACCGGGGTGCGTTCAACTACGCCGCTTACAACGATGTCGCCTTCAATACCGTAGTCACCAGCGATTGCGGTGCAGATGGCGCGGCAGAGGCCTGCTCCTACACCGCCGCCCCCGATATCGTCGCCCTCTTCGCCCGCGCGCAGCAGACCGCCAAAGCCGCCCGCAACCCCGTGGAGGCCGAGCTGGGCGCACACACCGTAGTTCTCTCGCCCGTAGCCTTCGGCGACCTCATGTACTTCCTGTCCATGACCCTCAACGCCAAAGCCATCGACGACGGTTATTCCTTCGCCGCCGGCAAGCTGGGGCAACGCGTCTTCGGCGCCAACCTAACCGTCCACGACGACGCCACCCATCCCGACCTGCGCCCCCTACCCTTCGACTTCGAAGGCAACCCGCGCCGCCCATTGACGCTCATCGAAAACGGCGTCATCCGCAACGTCCTATACGACAACCGCCGCGCCCAAAAACACGGCGTAACCCCCACCGGCCACGCCGCACCCGGCTTCGGCGGTATGATGGGCGCATTTGCCGCCAACCTCATTGTAGATGCAGGAAGCCAATCCCTAGCCGAAATCATCGCCTCCACCCCACGCGGCATCTATATCAACGAATTCCACTACACCAACTTCGTCAATCCGCGAAAATTGCAAATCACCGGGCTGACAAGAAACGGCGCATTCCGCATCCAAGATGGCAAACTAGGCGCGCCCATATCGACTGTGCGCTTTACGGAGAGCTTGCTCGATGCATTTAACAACATAACAGCCATCTCCAGCGACCACGAAAAAGTCAGCGGCATGGGCGTGACGTTAATGCCCGGCGTGCGGATTGAAGGGTTCCATTTTACGAGTAAGGCGTAGGTCAAAAGACAAAACCCTGGGCGCTGCCCAAACCCGCAAGGGGGAAGCGTCCTCTTCGAGGCTGGGGCGCATTCGCGCCCGCGCTAAACGCCTGCCACTGGCAGGCAGCGCCCCTTGACCCGCGTTGTGCCTCGCGTCACGCAATTATTAAAAGTACAAATTTATATCAAAAAATCCGCCGCGGCGGATTTTTTGTTGTTTTTATTTTCGCACTTGCATGAGCGCGTTGCGGTAGCACATAGGGGGTCAAGGGGGCGCTTGTGCACCCTTGCGGGGTTTGGGGCAGATGCCCCAAGGTCTTAATCTTTTGACTTTAATCTTTTAGCCGCACCCTACTTCTTTAGCTCCACCTTCAACGACTTAAAGTACCCCAAATACTCCCGATTCTTATCCAGCATCTCCTGCGTCATGTCGCGGATTTCTTGCATGGATAACACGGCAGCGCTTAGTGGGTCGAAAAGGTTGGCTTGGAATACGAGCCATGGGTCGCCCTCGATGACGGCGTCTACGGCCATTTTTTCGATTTGGGCGGAATGGCTGATGAGGGTGGCGAGGTTGTCGGGCAGGTTGCCGATGTGCACGTTTTGCAAGCCGGTGGGTGATGCGAAAACGGGCGTTTCTACGCAGGCCAAGTCGGGTAAGTTGGTGATGATGCCATGGTTGAGCTGGTTGCCGTTGAAGCTAAATGGCTCGCCATCGCCGAAGAGAGCATTGAAAATATTGGCCGCGTATTCGCCGCCACGCTTGAGATCTACTTCATCGCGGTCGAGGAATTCGTTGAACTTGGCTTCCCATGTGGCTTCGGATTCAATGTATTGCTTGAGAATGTAAGCGTGTTCGCCGGGGTTCCAATTGGTGCCGTGCAGGCAGTATTTTTCGATGAGGTCAGCACGCTTGCGGAACCACGCCATGTATTCGGAGTTGTGGCCGGAAGATTCGGTGGGGTAATAACCAAATTGTAGGAACATCTCGTTGCGCACGGGCTCAGCGTTAAGGATGGCGGGGTCGTTGGCGACTTTGTCCAGCATGGCGGGATACGCGTCTTTGCCGTTGACCTTGAAATCAAGGTAGAAGGCCTGATGGTTGATGCCCGCACAGGTGTAGGTATAATTGCCGTCTTTGACGCCCAGCCAATCGGCCAGCATCCATGCAGTGCCTTGTACACTGTGGCACAGGCCGGTGATTTTCATCTTGGATTGGCGTTGCAAGTAGGCGCACAGCATGGCCATGGGATTGGTGTAATTGAGGACGATGGCGTCGGGGCACAATTCTTCTGCGTCGCGGATGATGTCCAGCATCACGGGTGCGGTGCGCAGGAAGCGGAACACGCCGGACGGGCCGCGGGTGTCGCCCACGTTAATGTCCACGCCCCACTTTTTGGGGATTTCGATGTCGTGGCGCCATACATCTACGCCGCCTTGCAATATGGTGATAAGGACACCATCCGCGTCTTTTAAAGCCTCGCGGCGGTCGGTAGTGGCGGTAACGGTTGCGGGATAATTACCAGCTGCAATCAATTTTTCAATGGCACGCTTAGAATATCCCAGCCGCCCTTCGTGGATGTCCATCAAGCAAATGTGCGCGTCTTGGAACGCTGGAAAGCTCAAAATATCGCGCGACAGCTCCCGCGTGAAACCCAGCGAACCCGCGCCGATGAAGGTAAATTTCTTAGGCATATCAATCGTCTCCTTTTTGGAACGCTTAGCGTTCTATAAATATTTTTTCAACGTTGTCAAGTTCGGTTGCCCGGCTGTGCCGCCGTGATGCGATGCGTTTAAACTGCCGCAGGTCGTGCCGCACTTCAAGCATTCTTCCATGGGCAGCCCGTTCAAGTAGCCGTACATGAACCCGCCGTTAAAGCTATCGCCTGCGCCTACCGTATCGGCCACGGTGATTTTCATTGCGTCTACTTTGATGATGTCGCCTTTTTGGTAGGCATATGCGCCATCAGCACCGCATTTGACTGCAATGGTGGGCACAAATTGCCCGACATAGCGCAACGCATCTTCCACATTGTCCTTGCCGGTGATCAACATCAATTCGTTCTCGTTCGGGAGGAATACATCCACGTAGGGCAAAATTTCTTTGATGCCGCCGTCCCAATTTTCTTCCGGGTCCCAGTTGGTGTCTAGGCTCACGGTTACGCCCAATTCCTTTGCTTTTTTCAACAGCGCAGGATATTCCGATTGCAAGGATTTGAGTAGGAAATAACTGCAAATGTGCAGATGGCGCGCTTGCGGAAGCAATTCATCCAGCCATGCGGCTTGCACAGTGTCCATCTTGCCCATGTATGTGAGGATGGCGCGGTCGCCGCCGGTTTTGTTCAGGCACAGCGTAAGTGCAGTCTTGTCCGTGCCTCGGCGGATGTGCATGGTGTCCACGCCGTCGCGCTCTAGGCATTCCAGCATAAATGTGCCGAAATTATCCGTCCCCGCCGTACCCGCGCCCGTAGTCGCTAGCCCCAGCTTGGCGCATTGCGTGGCAAAGATACAAGCCGAACCGCCCATTTCCAACCCGTAGTTGTCCACGAGTTTTTCCTTCTGCCCAAACTCCGGCTCGGTCTGCCCCAAGTCCATCAAAAAATCCACGCAAATGTCAAACGCGGTGATTACGTCGTACTTTTTCATCACGCATCCCCTAACATCGCGAACTTATCATGCACCATTTTCTTCACCGATTCATAACCCGCCTTGCCGTAAGATTTAGGATCGAACGCGTCGGGATTATCCGCGAGATACGCCTTCACACCGTCGGAATAAGCGATGCGCAGCTCCGTTGCAAAGTTGACTTTACAAATGCCTTCGGCCACGCATTCGCGCACCGCCGCTACAGACAAACCTGACGCACCGTGCAACACCAACGGAATATCCACGCGCTTGCGGATTTCCTTCAAGCGTGCGATATCCAGCACAGGGATGCCGCTGTATACGCCGTGCGCGGTACCGATGGCAATAGCCAGTGACGAAATACCTGTTTTGGCTACAAATTCGGCCGCATCTTCGGGGTTGGTGTAGGCATTTTCGGCTTCGTGGTCGTCTTCCTTGCCGCCTACGCTGCCCAATTCGGCTTCTACGGGAATATCCCCCGCTGCGTCTACGACTTGTTTGGTGATGCGGATATTTTCTTCAAATGACAATGTCGAGCCGTCAATCATCACCGATGTGTAGCCATCGCGCATGCATTGCACGGCCAATTCGTAGCTGTTGCCGTGGTCAAGGTGCATGGCGATATCCACTTTTGATTCCTTCGCTAATCCCGCTACCATTCCTGCGAACGCAGCAGGCGGCGCGTACTTGAGCGTCGATGAAGTGGTTTGCAAAATCACCGGACGACCGGCCTCGTTAGCGGCGGCGATAACGGCCTGCGCCATTTCCAGGTTCTCGACATTAAATGCGCCAATGGCGATGCTCTTTGCCTGCGCATCGCGCAATAATTTGTCCGTACCCACTAACATGGGTACACCGTAACGCCTTGTACAACGCGGTTCACCAATCCACCCGGTGACGGATTGTCTGTAGTGATGCCCAAATGCAACGATGTAAACAACGACAACAACTGCATGAATACCAATCCCTGCATGCCCGCCGCAATGTCTGCGCAGCATTCACAATCCAAGCGCGTATACGGTACATTCAAATCCGCTTGCATGGGAGTCAGTTGGTCGCAGATTGCGACCAACTGATTTCCGTCGCGTTGGCTGTATAGCTCGTTGAGTAAATCACGGTCATATTGCGCTGTAAATGAATTGGGTGACACAAAGTGCACCGTCAAGGTTTTTTCGTTCATCACGGTTTTGGGTCCATGGCGGAATTCCGGGGCGTTATTGTACCCGGCTACGACCGCGCCGTTGGAGAGTTCCATCATTTTTAATGCGCCTTCCTGCACCAAGCCGGTCAACGCACCGCAACCCAAATACCACGCACGTTCAAAACCCCACGCAGCACATTCTTTGGCGGCGTTAACATATGCCGCGCCGTTTGTTTCAACGATATCGGCCAATTTTTCATAACATGCGGCAAGCGCGTCGGTATCGCATTTGCACAATGCGGCATACCCCGCCAGTATCATGCACGACACGCTGCTGGTCATGGCGAAGCCCTTGTCGTTGGTGCCTTCAGGCATGACAAGCACCAAGCCATTTGCGGCGTTGCGTGCGGCAACGGCCAATTTGCTTGCTCCATCGCACACGATAGCAAGCTCGTACAGGTTTTTCACTTTTTTGCGGGCGACTTCCACCGCACCTACGGATTCGGGGCTATTACCCGACCGCGCGAACGAAATCAACAACGTCGGCTTGTCCGCCAACATGCTTGGAAAACAAACATCCGGCGACGCACAGATATCCGTCGTGTGTATCGCTTCGCCATACGCACAGCCGCATTGCGCAGCAAATCTTGCCACCGCACGCCCCACAAAACCCGACGACCCGGCACCGGTCAGCACAATGCGCACATCTTTCAAGTCGCCGATTTTATTCATAAACGCTTTAATCTCGCCAGATTGCGTGCGCAATGCATCGGCCAATTTGCGCCACATCAACGGCTGGTGCGCGATTTCATACGCAGTATGCCCGGCGGTTTTTTCATCAAAAAACGATCTTTCTTCGCCGTAAAAATTCTTACAAACATCCATGATACACACTCCTATTTTTCCCTAAGCGGGTTATATTAACATTCCAAATCTACTGAATAAGTGAAAAAATCCCCTCGAACGGTCGAGCAGCAATATTCCACCACTACAGAGCCGTTGTATGTTACACGGTCAATGTGCATCACTGGCGCGTGGATATCCAGTTGCAACAACTTCGCTTCCAACCCGCTCAACGCCGCCGCACGGAAAGTTTCCTTTGCGCGGATGGGAGCGATGCCCAGCATCCGCATGGAGTTGTACAAGCCATTCGTTCCCACCGATTCCGCCGTCATTTGTTTGAACAAATGCTTGGGAATGTAGGAAGCTTCTACGGCATAAGGCACGTCATTGACGCTGCGCAATCGCGTGATTTTGTATACTTTTTTTTGCGTAGTTGTCAGCATCAAATCTTTTGCAAGCTGCCCGGATGCGGTCATTTCTTCAAAAGCGAGCACTTCTGCCACTTCATTAATACGCACCGCACGCAACGATTCACTAAACGAATAAAATTTTGACAATTTATTTTCGATATGTTCCACGCGCACGAAGGTACCCTTGCCGCGGTGGCGCACCAAATGCCCCGCCAACGCCAAATCTTCAATGGCTTTGCGCACGGTTATTCGGCTCACATTGTAACGTTTACATAACTGCATTTCGGCGGGGATACGTGCCCCGGCTGCCCATTCATGGGTTTCGATTTTATGCAAAATGTCGTCGTAAATTTGCTCATATAGGGGAACGGCAGAATCTTTTTGCGCCGCTATCACGGTGTTGCTACGTGTGCGGTTACTTGCACGCCCTCCTTGGTAGTGGCCTGCGCAAAAGCAAAACCACCCGCGCCGTAACGCACAATCACTTGCACCATATGTTTGTCCTCGGCCGATTTAAAAACGCGTGCAACTTGTGCATCCGCATGGCCATTTTCATGCAGGATTTTTGTCAAATTCGCACACACATCATCGCTCGCCGCCGCAAACGACTTGCTTTGCAAAAATTCCATGGCGGCGTTGGCTTTTTCCTGCGCACGCAAATATTCGGCGTACAGTTGTAAATATTTATCAGCAGGACGCCATGTTGTGCCGTATCCTTCGGGGGCGTTCATGGTGAAATCGCCGTTTTCCGGGTTTTTTAACAAACCCGTGCTGCGTAACTGCGCAGGTCTTTGCGCACCGGTTAATGTTTCCAACTGGTCGAAATAATCGTCGGCACCTTCGGTATTTTCCCACAAGTTTTCCATGAACGCGTTGTTCGCGGCCATGTCGCCGTTAAAATCAATGGCTTCCCACCCGCCAACAATTACATTTCCTTGCACTGCATTGCGATGGCTTTTTTGCACAGCAATCTGCGTATCGTTGCCGTACAAAATATTATTGACAAACGTGCAATCCTCCGTAAAGCCCAAATGGCTCGCATACCCACCAAAAATTAACCCCGCCCATCCGGTGGAGCTACATATAATATTTTCATACACATGTACATCTTTGGTCACCAACGGCGGCTTGTGCTCGGTCGCCACTTCAATGCCCAAGTCATTGTCAAAAATAAAATTATGATAAATTTCAATATGCCAACCACCATCTACGTAGATGCCGCCACAGCAACGGTCATATTCGCCGCCGAAGGCGTTCTTTGCGCGGCGTTCACCATCCCAGCCTTCGGGATTGTGGTTGCCCGACCAATACGCTTCGTTTCCTGTGGTGTCCGAACCGAAGACAATGTTTTCATACACTTTTCCGTTGCGGGCACAATCTACGTCGGGGTTATCCCCTGCTTTGCCTTCAAAGCCAATAATATCAATGCCGATGTTGTCGTTATTCCACACCACGTTATTGCAAATAACAAAACCGTCTATATTGCCATTCACTACCAACGCTTCGCTCCAATAAAGCTTGTTGTCGTGCACCTCGTTGCCCTCGATGCGCAAGTCGCCGATGGGCGCATTGGGATTTTCGCCGTATACCGCAATGGCATGACCACCGCGCGGGCCATCGATACCGTAGACTTTATTACCTTTGATCACGATGCCATCCATGGGTACATCACCACGCGCGGGTGTGCTTTTCACGTCAATGCCGTGGTGCGCATTGGTTACGCGCAAGCCTTCTATATGGATATGGGCACAATTAACCACCGCGAATGCGTGCGTTTCGCCGCCACCGTCTATGGTCACTTCACTGTTGGCTACGATGCGGATGGGCGCGTCGGCCGTGCCGTTGATATTTTCCATGTGTATATTTTCCTTATACAGCCCGGCGGGTATCGTTAATGTATCTCCCGGTTGCAATTTTTGTACAGCATCGTGGATGATCATGGCATTTCCTCCAAAATTTTTATGTACATGGAACCGCGGGCAAAGGGGTAACCCCTCGCCCGCGTTCCGATAAAAAATTAATTAAAATTCAACTACGCGCAATTCAAAGTTGTCGATAACCATTTCAAGGATACCATTCACGCGGAAGCGGAATTCTTTTTCGTCATGGTCGCCTTCTGCGCCAACGGTCATTTCAAAGCGGCCGCTTTGTCCTTCAACAAAATAATACTGCGACCACATCATGTCAGGGCTCGTGGTATAGAAAACATGCCATACATCCGGCACCTCGCGGATAACGTGGTAATCGAATGAAATTACATAGGCTTGGCCACCCACGAAAACAAAGTCTTGATGCAGTGTGCCCAAAATCGGCACCCATTGGCCGGCATACGGGTTTTCATCGTCAAATAAGATGTGTAATGAACGTCCGTCAATACCGTCATCAATGATGGTACGGGTCATGCTCATATCTTCGTCTGGTTCCCAAGTCAACCAACCCAGGGTGCCGTCTTCAAAGTCTACCGGGCCCGGATTGACAAATACGCGGGGCTCTTCCCAACCGGGGATCAAGTTGTTGAAATCGTCGATGTACGACTGCATGGCCGACAATTGTGCGTTAACGATATCGGTCGCGTTGCGTCCTTCGGCAGAGTTCAAATCCCATGTAACTTGGTCAGCAATCGTGCGGAAATTGGGGATACCGTTGTGCAGCGAGAACCAAGATGTTTTATCCATGGCTGCGCGTACACCGGCTTCGCGTGCAGGGTTCATCCAACCTTGGTTGAAGAATTCGCTGCCGCGTTCCATGTTGCGTGAATATTGGAATTCTACGAATGCCACGCCACCTACGGGGTTGTTGGCACCGGTTGCAACGCTCACGCCCCAAGGACGGATAAAGTTGTAACCCGGGTCACCAAATTGCCCTACCGGGAACGGTGCAATGCTCCAATCGTCTTCCATGGCCAGCAACGAATTAGCAAACCATGCTTCGTGGCCCATCATTGCCAAGCGGCCATTGGCAAACAAGTCGCCGTGCCAGCCAAATTCATGAATGTCGTTGCGCTCAATGGCTTCCAGCGCATGTTGCAATACCGCAATTTGGTTTGCACCGTTTATTGCCAAGGTAAATTGGCCCGCATTGGGGTCATAATTTACGATGGGCACTTGATTGGCGCCAAACAGCATGTATACGCTGGTGGCCGTGAAGCCCCATTGATTCCATTCGCCGGTATTGTCGATGTCGGCGGTGAATTCGCTAGAAATGTCAAACATGCGTTGCACGGTCCAATCGCCTTGTTGGTACAGTTCTGTCGGCGTGGGCAAACCGTAACGGTTAAACATGGTCATATTGTAGAAAATTAAGTGCGGTACGCGGCCGACTTCTTGCAAGATGAATGTTTCGCCCATGTAACGCATGCCGTGCATGACCGCAAAGTCAAGGAACGGTGCGTCGGGGGTGTACAACCCATCCAGCGGAATTGCGATTTCGCGCAGGGCGTACATGGGGAGCACTTCGTCGTTGGAGTCGAAGATGTCCGGCGGGTCGCCCGCGGTAATCAATGACATCAAACGAGAATAATATTGTGCCCAGGGGGTGTCTTCGATACGGATGGTGACGCCGTGCTCGGCTTCAAAGTCTGCGGCGTCTTGCAACAGATTTGTGCCTACGGATTGGTGGTACACGAAAATCGTCGAGCCGCGCAACGCGCCGTAATCACGCGTGGGGTGGCCGGTTACTTCGTTGCCGCCCACTTCGTTACCGGAGTCGGTTACGTTGTTGGCAGGTGCTTGCGTGACGGGTGCGGCGGTGGGTGTGGTGGTGTCATCGCCGTTGTCGTCATTGCGGCCGCAACCGGTCATGGCCAAAACTAAGGCCAACACGGCAACAGACAGCAAAGCAAAAATTCTTTTCATTCTGTTCTCTCCTCTTTTATTAGTTGGGGCGGTGCCCCATTATATTCCGAAGCCGTTTTGTCGGCTGCAAAATCATCCTACAATGCCACTGCGCTCCACACTTTCCGTAAAATATCGTTGGAGCACAATGTACATGGCCAACACGGGTGCCAGCGTTAAGAACGCCCCTGCCATCAAACTAGCCGCTTGCGTATACGGGTCGGCAGCGACAATGCCCAAATGCGCCACTTGCGATGCTTGTTGTAAACGGTCACGCATGACGGCCAATGCCACGGGCAATGTTTCCATACGGTTCACAAACATGAGCGCGTTATAATAATCGTTCCAATTCCACACAATCGCAAACAACAGCACTGTCAAGTAAATCGACCCCGCATTAGGCGACATCACGCGGGTAAAAATCCCGATATGCCCGCAACCGTCCACGCGTGCTGCGTCTTCCAATTCCTTCGGTTGTCCACGGAAATATTGACGGAACATATAAATGAAGATACCTGAGCGCAACCCCATGCCAAACATCGCCGGCAAATATAGCGACAAACGCCGGTTCAGCATGTTCACTTCAATATCTGCGATTCCAACGGTTCTTATTAAACTAAAAATGCCGAACGGATTAAAAAAGCGCAACTGCATAATTTGCGAAATAATAATCGTAGAGGGCGGCACCAACAACGTAAACATAACAAAGCCAAATAATAAACCGCGCCCCCAAAACTTATACCGAGCGAAACCATAACCCACCAACGCGCACGAGACCGTTTGCAACAATGCCGTAACCAATCCCAATTCAAGCGAAGCGCGGAACGCATTGCCAAAGCCCATCAACTCGATGGCGTTATTGTAATTCGTCAACACCCATGTGCGCGGTATCCATACCACGGCAGGGCTCACGATATCCATGTGCGTCATGAATGACATGGTCAATATAAAAACCAATGGCCGCAAAATGATATAACCGATACCAATCAGCAAAAGCGCACGCAAAACCGTGCCTGCGATTCGTTTCGTTTTTTTTAATTTTATGGCTTCGCGGTTAATTTTGCCGCGCTCGCTAGGTCTGACAAAATGCATAGCGCTTCCCCCTAATCCACCATGTAAAACACGCGGCGCGAAACCAAGCCAATAATCACGCCCAACACCGCAAATACTGCCAGCGTATAGACCCACGACATGGCACTGGCCGTTCCATAAAACAAGTCGCGGATGTTTTGGTAGATATAATTGATCAATTCATTGTCATAATCCGTAAAGCTATCCACAATCGTATACACCAAGCAAACCAAAATAAATGGCGATACCATGGGGAACGTAATCTTCCAAAAAGTTGACCAAGAGGATGCGCCCTCAATGGTACTGGCTTCGTAGAAAGACTTAGGTATGGCAATCAACGCGGCCAAAAACAATAATATCTGCACACCCGACCGCCATGCCAAGTCGAAAATCGTACCAACCACATCCACAACCGCTTCCATCATGGCTGCGCCAAAACCTGCATCCACCATCAAATCCATCAATATACGATTGTTGGTGATGAAAATGGCCGTGCTTTCTTGTGCGGCTTGGTTGGTCAGGTCATTACCCAAAATACTCATGACAATACCCGACGATACAATAACCGGCAAAAAATACACCGCCCGCGCCAATGTACGGCCGCGGAATTTTTGTTGCAACATCAACGCAATAAACATCGAGAAAATTAAAACGATGACGAGTTGCGGCAACATTTGCGTAAAATAATTTCCTAAATATTGCAAAAAGTCAGGATCGCGGAAGAAAATATTTTGGAAATTATCCAACCCCACGGGCTCCCACACTTCGCGCCCTTGGTCCCAACCCACATCAACAAACGCACGTTGAACCGACTGAATCACCGGAAACAGGAAAAACAAAACAAATCCAATGATAAACGGAGACACGAACGCAACGCCCGCCAACCCCCAACGCCGCTCCATGGTAAAAAATGTCTTGCGGCGCTTTACCGGTTTGTTTTCTACCATTGGGCACCTCCGGGGAATACTATAAAGTCACGTGCAGGGATGAAACCCGACCAATGGATGCCGCCGTCGGGTTGCAAGGTAACACCATCGCCGTGTATAGCGGGCATCGCCCATGTTATGGCTTCGGCATTCGCCTCTTCGTGTCCAAAGTTGACAAATACAACTGTGCCGTTGGCAAATTCTGTTCGGGTCACGCCATCACTTAAATAAGTGTGCTGCACAATCGGTGACCCCGCCACTGCATTGTAAACCGGTGCCAAACGATGCACCGCATCCAACGCCTGCTGGTACCAAAAATTGAACGATGGGCTAAACAGCCATTCCAACGGCGTGTCTATCAGATATGCCGGATTTTCGGCCATGACGGACAGTTGCAACATAGCACCCGTTTCCGCCGCGCGCAAAATCATGCCTTCGCTATCGGGTGTTAAGTTAAAAGCGGGCAAACTGATCGCTACATATCCATGCAAGACCATTTGATAGAAAGGCACACTTCGGTTGGTGATGCCAAAACCCGAACACCCCAGCGGCGTGTTAACCACTGCGGTAGCATGCGGCAGCCAAAATGCGCCAGCCGCGTCACCCATCAACCCACCCAGTTCGGCACGTGTATGACGCGCCAAGTCAAACAATAAGACTTCTGCCGCGCCGCGGTCCATGGGATTACGGCGGCCTACATCCCCGTAAGGATTATTACTTAATTGCGTCATCGCCAAGCCAGAAATGTTTTGCCCCGACGCACGCGACACGAATGTATGGATCGCATTTTCAAATGTGCGCGGAGAATACAGCCACCAACCCGGATAAGGTTCGTCCTCCGGCATAAAAGTGCTTGGGCTGAAATCGGTTTGCCGCACTTGCATATTCGCCACATCACGGATTACCGGCGAACCGATAAAACCCAATATCGGACGGTTATGCGCTGTGGCGAAGTCCACGTCCATGTACAACGCAACATCCCATTCTTCCATTTGGTTGGCGAATGTACGGAATCCACGGTTGCCACCCAACCCCCGGTTGGGTGAAAAACGGCTGGGTGCAGTTGAGTAATTGCCATCCGGCAACCAATTGTTGTAACGGACAATCAAATTTTCGATACCCGCGTTTAACAACGTTTCAACCATCTCTCCGCTTTGCGCGAACGAGGTCAATGAAATATTGCGATTGGTCGGTACGCCCAATACAGACATGCGGCGTGTCACGGAGCCATAAATATCCAGCATCAATGGCAAGCCATGGCTGCGTTGCGTTGCCGTCATGCCCTGCGCAATTAAATATTCGCGGTACAACGTTGCCATCTCGGAATATCCCGAGCCGTTTTCCATGAAGAAAAAACGCACGGAAATCACATCAACGTCCACCACCCAATCAGTGGTTACTTGAATTTCGCGCTCCACGCCTTGTGCATCCATTATGGTATAAGAACCCGGCGGTCGCACGAAGAAAGATGCACCCACGGAGTTAAACGAAGAACTACCGCCGGCAACTCCGGCATTAATCGTCGCCAACGCCGCGCCACCCTCAATGATCGCGAAGATTGCGGCATCATCACGCTTCATGCCAAACACCGGCAATAAAATATCTTGCGCCATAGCAGAGACTTGCCGCGGTACATTAATACGGTCACGCCCATATACAGGCTGGCTGAAAGACATGCGGAATTGTTCATTGTTCAAATAAATCAACGCGCCGCTGCCATCGGGTACCAGCATATAACCTTCGCTATCCATGCCTGCATGCACAAAATGCGGTATAAGCCCGACATTGGTCAATCGGAAGCTTCGCTCATAAGCCACCCATTCCCCTTCGGGGGCATCGGGCGCGGGGGTGACACGCTGGATATGGTGCGGGTGAATCGCGGCCAGCATCGTACCGTTTTCCAGCGTGATTTCTACGGGTACCATCACGCGCTGGGCGGGGAAGAAAAATTCTGCACGCACGCCGTTAGGTATTTGATAAGCGGACAATCCACCCTGTCGTACCGATGCGGCCATGGCCGTTTCGTGGCTCATATTGTTGGCGCCACTCAAAAACGAAACGGTGATCATGCTGGACAATGCCATGCGGATTTGCCCGCGTGCCAAGGGGTCGTCGTCAATATCATGCGGGGTGGATTCCCATATGTTGCCATTTGCATCGATGACGCGGATATAACCGTAATCCGCACGGTATTGCAAAGTCACACCGTCGCTTTGCGCCACAGTCACAAACTGCGACGAATAGGCAATAGGCTGCGAACGGTCAAGCTCCGGTACGGGGCGTTCCGCCGATGCACCCGCACACGCGGCTAACAAAAACAGCAATGGTAATAGAAATAATATCTTTTTCATCCGGATCACCCCTTTACATAAAAATGATTTCGTTGTACAGCGTTCTTACAAATTCATATAACTCCGATACCAGCACAAACGCCAAGAACATCATGAACAAAATAATCAAAATCCCTGCTATGGTTAAAAACGTGGTAAACACCGTTTTCTTAAACCCAAACTGATGTGCTGACATATTGCCCGTAAAAAGCAACACGCCCGTCCATCCGTACATCACGAAATTCATCAACGCGTAGTACATGGACTCGCCCTGTGATAAGACATTGCTCAAAATAATAATCAGCGGCGTTAATAAAATAATCGGCAGCGTGGCATATGCTGTGGTTACGTACACATCCGACAACGAGCCTTCACCGTCCGACAGCGTGCACACCGCCATGTTGGCCATGATAAACAGCGCCACCAAACCCAACGACAACGCCATCATAATGAAGATGTTCAATTGATCCACGCGAGAAAAATTGAAAATATACCCCGTCCATTGGCGTGTCGCCACTACAGAGGCAAAGAATAAGAAATACATCAAAGTGGCGAGCCCTAACGAGCCCTGCCCTTGATGGCGCATGACATCAAATGATTCAATGGGGCTGGTAATAATAGAAAACAGCCCGCGCACATGTAATTTCTCAATCCGCAATACTTCAAGTCTGTTCATCATTTTGCACCCCGCGGAACCAAGCGCTCCAAAAAGTAACGGCGCTTAGCAAATACGATCGCCAGTACACACACCAACAAAAACACCAACGCCAATGCATTAAAGTTGTCACTGGTAAATTGACTGCGATGCAATTCAAATACCTCGGAATAAACTTGGCGGTTATTGGCGCGGCGCAGATACCACAAAGCCTCTTGCAAATAACCGCTGCGCGACAACCCGCGTCCAATACCCAAATACGCCAATTCAAAATTTATATTGTGCGCCAGCACCGCACGCCAATACTCTACGCTTTCTTCATAACGGCCTTGCTCATGCAGTGCCAAGGCCAACGCCACCATTTCGCCGTATTCGGTACGGCCAAAAGCGGTGATTTCACCGCGCCCGGCATCCAGCACTACAATTTGGTTATTAAAGTAAGTAATCGCCACCGGCACCGAAAAGCGCCCGATTTGATCGCCCAACTGCCCAAACTGTGCCACCATATGTGAATCACTGGTGTGCACGAACACGCGTCCACGCTGGCGGTCAAGTGACGCAAACATGCCGTTGGCCATGTACGTGATATCAACAAACGATGTCGTCACCGTTACATAGCGCGAGGTCATGCTGGGCGGGTCGCCATAGTTAACGGGAATGCCCACTTGCGGCGTGCGCAAGATATTGTCGCCGTTAGAATTCAACACGCGCAATTGATCCACGTTGTCTTCCGCAAAAGCGGTACACACGTAAATGAACCCACGCGGGCAAATGTCAAAATTTGTAAATTCAACAGGAATAATTTGCACCATGCGCTCACGTTGCTCACGGGTAAAGAGTCTACGCCACAACATTTGCCCCGCTTGCGCAAAGCTTAGTTGCACACGGTTGGCACCGAAGAAACCCAAAAATAAATTATCCCGTTGCAAGTCAACCATCAAAGCACCTTGGAAACTGCCGCGTGACAAAATATACAAAACACCCGAAGCATCTTCCAGCACCGCCACCGGTGTAAAAAGGAAACCTTCGGCCAGCATTTCAGATTCTGGCGGGCCCAACTCCATTAAAATCGTGCCGCTTCGGTCAACTGTGAATACACGGCGCAGTATAGAGTCGGCAATATGTATGCGCCCGTCTGGCAACACGAATATGCCGTCTATGGTACCGAAAGTGAAGGGTTCACCGTTTAATGTAAACGCGTCAATCACTTCCGCGACTTCGAAGTTATAATCCAACACAACAATCCGATTGTTACCCGGGTCTGCGATGTACAAATACCCTTCGGGCCCGGATGTGATATCCGTGGGGTTGTTTAATGCGCCGATGCCCATCGCCTCGCCGCATAGTACCAACACCGGCATGTAAGAAACAGGCGCAGGTACAGCGCGGCCGTGTTGGTTGAATAAATATGAATTAAAAGTAGCCTCGCGCGGGCTAGCTGCGGCGGTCAACGGTTGCACGACAAGCAGCACCGCCAACAACGTTAAAATTATTTTTGTCACAAATTTTTTCATCGCGCCTACCCCTTTATACCCGAATGCGCCATGGTTTCCATTACGCGCTGCTGTGCGATGAAGAACAGAATCATCGGCGGAACCATCATAATAACCGTAGCCGCCGAACCAATACCCGCACGCGCGATACCGCCGGCTTGGATTTGCTGGAACGCTACGGGTAATGTCTTTAAATTTTCTGTAATGATGAAACCATCACCGGTAGAGCGCCATAACTCTTGGAACGAGAAAATGATAATCGTCATGGTGGCCGGCTTGACCACGGGCATGACAATTTTCCACAAAATCTTAAATTCATTGCATCCATCAATCCGTGCCGCTTCAATGGAGTCCATCGGCACTTGATACATAAACGACACCATCAAGAACAAACCAACTGTGCGCTGCATGGCTGGCAATATAATGGCAAGATGCGAATCCACTAGCCCGATGTGCGTCATGATTACATAAGAAGGAATGGCCAATACCATCGTCGTAAACAACAGCGCGAAAATAATCGTTTGGTTCAAAATCGCACGACCGGGGAAGACGTGCTTTGCCAACGGGTATGCCGCCAGCGATACCACAACTAACTGACCCAACGTACCCGCAAAGGTTATCCACAACGAATTAAACAAATAGCGGGTAAACGGCACCCACATATTGGTGCTCATTTGAAACAATCCAACATAATTGGCAATCGTAGGCTCCATAACAAAAAAACGTGGGGGAAAAAGGAACAACTCGCCTAAGGGTTTAAACGAATGCATGACATTAAACACCAGCGGTAAACCGGCAAACGCCACGAATGTACCCACAAAGAATAAAACCAGCAAATCGCCGCCCATTCCGCGGTTCAAGCGGTTGCCAATTTTACCTCGTCTAACAAGATTTCTAATGGGTTTCATCCTACACCCCTCCTGCATCGTGCTTTTGTTAATTGCTGATTTTGTTGATGAACAAACGGCGCAAGCCCAAATTAACAATCACCATGATAAAGAACAAAATGACCGCCAACGCGCTGGCCATGCCCAATTCATATCGAATTTGGGCGTAGTCCACGATGTGTGCAACGATGGTACTGGCCGCATATTCCGTACTTGGGAATCCCGCCAAGTGAACCGAAATTTCCCACACGGCGAAGCTGCCCGCCAATTGCATGATAGCGGCGAAGAACATCTGCGGGGCGATTAACGGTAGCGTAACAAACCATAGTTCTTGGAAGCGATTGCGCACACCGTCAATGGCGGCAGCTTCGTAGTATGTTTTGTCCACGGCTTTAAAGCCCGCCAATACCGCCAAGAAACCAACACCCATGCTGATCCAAATTTGTACGATCATAATAATAATCAACACGGTGTTTGGGTTAATCAACCACAAGACCGGTTCGTAAATAAGCCCCCACCGCATTAAAAATCCATTAATGTACCCATGAGCATCCGGGGAGAATAAGAAGAACCAAATGAAGAACGCAGCACCCGCAATCATGGATGGCGCATAAATAATCAACGTTACGGTCGTGCGAACAACACCCTTTAATTCGTTAATAAACCACGACAGCAACACCATCAATACATAACCCAACGGTCCGGTTACCAACGCGAAAATCATCGTATTGCGGAATGCAATCATAAATACATCGTCATAAACGAGTAAATGGCGGAAGTTTGTCAACCCAATGAAATTGGGTGTTTCCAACATATTAAAATTGGTAAAACCCAACACCGCGCTGGACAGCACCGGCATAATCGTAAAGATGAAAAACAAAATAAAGAACGGCGCGATCATCAAGTAACTGATCCACGATTTTTTGATTTGATAGGAAAGCGTTAGCTTACGCGATTTAGTTACCGGCATATGACACCCCCATTAATCGGCAGGAAATTCTAGCAAGCGGCGTGCAATTTCCGCGTTGATATTGCGGTTGAAGCGAAGCAGTACGTCGCGGGGGTTCTCATCGAAAATAACCACGCGTCTAAAAGCATTGTCCAAGTTGCGGGCCACATAATAACCACCGGGTATAACCGGCACTTCACGTACCCATCGCCATTGGTACATTAGAAGCTCCTGTTCTTGCAAACTCCACGGAAGCATTGAAAACGCTTCTAAATTGGCGGTATTGTAACGCGCCGCCGGCCCCATAAGCATTTCCAACTCCATGCCGAAACGCGCTTGTGTTTCCGCCGATGTCCACCATTTTACAAATTGCCATGAAGCATCCAAATCGTCGGTATGATTTAATATAATCGAACCTTCGCCCGTGGTGCCGGATGAACGGTTTATCGAACCATCGGGTTGTACGGTACCGGGTATGGGCACCATTTCCCACATGCCGCGGATTTCCGGGGCGGCGACCATTAGCATGTTGTACCACCACCAAGGTTGTACGCCGATAGGCATCATGCCTGTACGGAAACGGTTATAGAAGTCAAAGAAATCGGGCAATCCATGATGGGTGTAGAACTGCGTCCATTGTACGAACGCTTCGACGGACTCGTCTTGGTCAAACGTGGTCATGGTGCCGTCCGGCAAGAAAAGATCCTGTCCGCGTTGATATAACAAAGTCGTAAAAAGATTACGAATGCCCAATCCGGCACGTGCAACCATAACCGCTTCACCCATCGTGGGTGCACGCATTTGATCCAACGGAAGTCCTACTTGCATATTACGGCGGTGCAAGACCGGGATAATTTCATAAAATTCGTCCCATGTGTCGGGCGGCTCAATACCCAGCTCTGTAAAAATATCAGTACGGTAAAACATCATATGGAACATTTGGGTCATGGGTATGGCATACACGCCACCGCGGAAGGTATACGGCAACATTGCGTCCGGCATGAAACGCTCACGCACTTCATCAAAGCCGGGTAATACCGACAAATCCTGTACGGCACCACGCATTGCCAACTCCACCGGCATACTGCGCTCGGCATTGATTAACACGTCGGGTGCATTGCCGGACACAATGGCGGTGATTAAATCCGTTTGTACGAGTTGCATACTTATTTGTATACCTGTTTGCTCGGTGAATGTATCAGTCGCCATCATGTGTATGATTTGCGCATGGTCGCGCCCACCAAAGTACCACACCGTGATTGCACGTGCACCTTCTTCGGCTTGATCAACAACAGAAAAATCAATAAAAAATGATGCAATGAAGATACGTATTTGATGCCACAACGCCCGCCAAAAACCATCCGTAGCACGGGGGATTTCTGCGTCAGGGCTGTGGATATAGAATTTATCCAATTCCAACGGTTGCGAACGCAAAACCAGCATGTAGGTTGCCAAGGCAGAAATTGCGCCTTCCAAGTCACTCAAGCGACGGGGAATGCTATCCGGGTCGCGGACGGACATGTCTAGGGTGGTAGCCAATCGCTCCATGATGGACGTTTCGCCGCCAGAGTCACCGCCTTCGGCTTCGATTAGTGCGATTTCTGCACGCAGGGCTGCGGCTGCGTATTCAAAGTTTGGCAGCAACGACGGGATTTGTTGGTCGAGCCGGTATTCTTGCAGCATGTCGGGGTTGGGACCCGTTATGGCCAAAATTCTGCGGTAATCGGCGTTTAACATGAAAAGAATTTCGCGTATAGCGGACATGGTGCGTGCGGCAGAACCCATCACGACTTCCAAGCTCAGGATGTTTTCGCCCGCGTTGAGCGCGAATAGGAAAGGTTCGCCGTTTGCGTCGCTGGGGGTGAAGTTGACCCAATTATGGTTGTAAGGGATGACCAGTTCCGCCGCTTCGGCAAATTGGATTTCGCCATTAACGCTTAGCGAACGGCGTGATTGCATGCCCAGCGCCACGTTTTGCCGTGCGCGGAAGGTGATTTGGTATAAACCGTCTTCGGGTACGGTTACCACCCATTGGATGTATTGCCCGGGGAATTGCCAGTTGGGTCCGCCGATGGTGTTGAGACGGATATTGGCGTGGTGATACGGCGTGGTTAGTGCGCTGGAGCGGTCATATGTGGGGAAAAGCATCGCATCGGATTTGTACAGCGCTTCTTCGGCCTCATAAGTAATGAAGATATTGGGCACAACGGGTAGGTGCGCGTTGGCCGCACGGAATTCCACATAAGTCAGCAACGGCGGCGCGTTGAACAATACGATTTCTGAAATGGCGATTTCGCCGCGCAGCGCACGGAAGCTGATTTCGTGCTGGCCGGCTTCAAAGAAAAAGTTGAATGCACCGTCGGTCATGCCCTCAGTATCATTCAGCGTTTGGGATTTCCACATAAAAGCAGGAATCTGCGGCGGACGCAAGTCATTGCTGCGGCGGTCTTGGGTGATGGCGTGCGTGTCGCGCCAGCGGTGGCGCAATAACAAGTGACCCGCTTCGTCAAAGGGGCGTTCGCCGTTGATGGTTAATTCAAATTCAAAATCGCGGCCGCGTTCGTCCAGCATCCAATAAAAGACTTCAATTGTGTAGAGCCCCGCTTCAGGTACATTGACGATCCATGTGGCTTCGCCGTCTTGCCCTGTCCAATGCAGGACGTTGGGGCGGCCTTCGAATTGGGTGGAAGGTTGTATAACTTCGCTATCGGAAACTTGTGCGGTACTACCCGGAATCGATATCGAACGCAGGGGCGACGGGTAATGCCCGTGCTCCTGTATGTAACGGATGTACGCCGTGGGGCTAAACGTTACGAACGAATCGTTCACTTGATCTGTCGGGACGATTAAACGCACTTCGTATGGATCTTCCTCGGGTACGATGCCCAAATAGTCCAAGATTTCCTGCGTGGGGACGAAGTTTAACTGATCCCATAACTCAATCGGGGGGAATTGCGGGGAGCTTGCTGAAAGCGCAGTTGAGAAAAAAAAGCAAAACGCCAAGATGATTGCAAAGCACTTTTTAATCACATTTACCAATCCTTTACAACTAAATTGGTGATTTATTATGTACAACGCACAAATGTCACATATAACAATGCATAACAACTCCAACAGATATGTGGAGTATACATAAAAAAATCACCATGTCAAGGAATTTTTATGTCCGCTTTGTTGACATTGGCAGGGGTGACTGGCAAAATAGCCAAAAAGGAGCGATTTGCATATGGCAATCAAAAATATCATTTTTGACATGGACGGAACGTTGACCGCGACCGCGCAAGCTACGGAAATTGCGATACGCCAAATGTCTGTTGATTTCGCGCTGCCGCCCGTCACTGCGGATGACATTAAGGGAGCCATGGGGTTGGGTGGCTTGGAATTTCATGCCAAGTTATTCCCCGGCGTGCCGGAAAATCAGCTGGCTCCAATTGGGAACCAACTGGATATATTGGAGCAGGAAAATGTGATTAAGATAGGCAGGGATATTTTATTCCCCGGTGTGAGCGACATGCTTACACGGCTGGTGGAAGAAAGATATCCTATTTTTATTGCCAGCACGGGCAACGTGGCACATGTGACTACGACCCTGCGCGCCACGGGTATTTATGATTTATTCACGGCCATCCACTGCGACGAGCCGGTTAAAATTGACATGGTGCGGCGCATCATGGACGGCGGCAACCCGGCGGAGTGGATGATGGTGGGCGACATGTTCAAGGATGCGGAAGCCGCACGGGCCAACGGCATCTTCGCGCTTGGCGCAGGGTATGGATACCTGCATGCAGACAATGCAGGACTATTTGATGCGGTGATGCAATCGCCGGGTGACATCTTCAGCTTTTTGCAGGGGGCGCAACAATGAGGGTGAATAAAAACACGCTAAAAGCGGATAAGAAATGGCTCATATTGTTTGCCGTCGTGTCGATATTATCGGTTTTGGCGATTATTTACACGACTTGGATCGAACACAACCGGACGACTGCGCCCGACCACAACGATCCGGTTAATGTCCCATACACAACGCAACCCGCCGCGCCGCTCGATAACGACGCGGCGGCGGCCACGCCCACGCAGCCCTCTACCCCCACCGGCCCCATTTCCTTCAATACATATAGTTGGTATGTGTGCCCCACGGGCAATGACATGAACGATGGCTCCATTGACGCGCCGTTTGCTACGATACAACGGGCGATTTTTGTTGCTGGCAGACGCAGGGATGAAGGCGCACACACGATTTACCTACGCGAAGGCATGTACTTCCAACAAGCCAGCGTGCATGAGAGTTTTTATGACCCGTTTGGGCGCAACCGCCCCGAAGGGTGTGAACCGGCATTCCTCACCATCCGCAATTTCCCCGGCGAAGTTGCGGTGTTGGACGGGTCACTCAACGCCCCCTCCGACCAAGGCGGCCACCAAATGATTATTATCACCAACTCCGACTACGTGCGGATTTATGGGCTGGTGATACAAAATAACGCACCGCTCAATCACGGTTTCGCCACCCCATCGGCGATTTTGGTAGAAACCGCGGGTGCGCTTACCGGCCGCAGCCAAGGCGTGGAAATCCTGAACAACACGATTTTGGGCATGGACGGGGATACGTTCGGCATGCCGACGGTGAATGCGCCGGGCGCCAACGGCTCCGCCATACAAATTTATGGCCGCGCCCAAACAGACGCACGCGCCTTGCGTTACGTCCGCGTCGAGGGCAACGAAGTGGGTTATTGCCGCGTAGGTTGGACGGAGAGCATCGTCGTGGCGGGCAATGTCAGCGACTTTGTGATCCGCCACAATTTTGTGCACAACAATAACAATATCGGCATCAACGTGATTGGCTTGTGGGGCTGGGTAACGGGCACAGGCAACACTGCCAACGCGCGTTTGTACTGGAACCGCACACGGCGCGGCCTCATCGAGGGCAACGTGGTCATCAACAACATCGGCTACGACAACCACGCCAGCGAAGGTTGCGGCGGCGCATCGGGCATCTATGTAGACGGCGCCATGGATATGATCATTCGATACAATTTCGTCAGCGGCTCCAGTGTGGGTATTTCCGTAGGAACGGAACCCTACCACGCCCGTTGGTACGCAGCACCCGTCATGGCCGAGAACATCCGCGTTTACCACAATATTATTGCTAATAATCGCCAAGGCGCGGTGCTGATGGGCGGCACTTTCGGCGCTTGGGATTTGGATGTGCGGTACAACACCATGGTAGCGCGGGATATCGTCCGCGGCTCGGCCGGTGGGGTCAATGCCGTAGTCAACATCAACAACAACGCCAGCGCGCGCGAAATGAACCGCAATTTTTACTTCGCCTACAATATATTCGTGAGCTTCGTAGACGCGGGTGTCAACCCCGTAGACCCCGGTCACATCATCCGTACCCTCACCAGCGGCTGGAATGACAACGATGCAGACCCGACCCGCGTGGAATATTTGACCTTCGAAAGCAATGTCCTCTACGGCCGCACCATTTTTGGCACCAGTGTAGAAACCGCGCTGCCACAATCCACTTTATTGGGCAATAACGTGCGTGCTACCTCTTCGCCTTTGGCGGGTATGAACTTCGCCGATGGCATCGACACGGGCGACTTCACCCAAACCGCATACGCGAACGGTGCAGGCGCAGACACCGCACGCATCCAAGCCGCCATGGCCGATGCACGCCTGCCGCTGTTCGAAATTGCCATGGCCGATTACCGTGCATTCGTGGCCGTACTGCCCGCCGCCGCAGAAATCGTACAATTCTTGAGCCGCCCGGAAATCCGCGGGTCACTGACACAACCCCTAACCCTAGATCAAGTCGGGCGCAACATGGCACGCTACTTCGAGAACGCCGTCCTCCACATGCCCGTAACCGAACACGTACCCGCCGACTCGCCCCAACGCCACAATGTAATGGCAGGCATCCTCAACTGGGCGTTCGGTTACGAAGTGCACGAAGCCTCCGGCTACGGCGGCCGCTTGTCCGTACAACCCGGCTTCCATACCGACAACGCCTACCGCGGCATTGTCTCCTTCGGCTACGGCAATGAGGGCGATGTCGACTTCACCCGCGTGGCCGCATTGGGCCCCGCCAACCCCTGGACATTGGGCGCGGTGCGCGGCACGCCCCATCCACAATCACGCTACCCCGGCGTGCGCTTCTTCATCCGCATCCCCTATTACAATGATGTGACCGGCCGCACCAGCTTCATCGTGCGCGGCTTCCACACCCCCCATTGGTTCCGCGACCTACCCGAAGCCGCCGCCATCCTTGCCATCACACAAGAAGACATCATCGCTGCCCTGCGCGACAACCCCGCCCAACGCTTTGTATGCGCCGATGCCGGCGACGACGCCAATGACGGCTCCGCAAATGCGCCATGGCGGACGATTAACCACGCCCTACAACAAATCTGGCACGGCGATGTGCTATTTTTGAGCGGCACATTCGAAGAACATGTAATCATCGCGGCACAAGCCAGCGGCAACGTTAACAACCCCACGGTACTAACGCCACGCCTCGGCCATACTGCTACGATTCGCGGTGATGGCCAATGGGCGGTAACCTTTGATGGCGCAGACAACTTTGAAATCCGCGGCGTTGCAATTGAAAACGGTGCGGTGCTGATACAGCCAAATGACCGCCGTGCTTTGCGTAACTTCCAACCGAATTGGTGGGATTTGCGCGGGCTGGGTGAAGTTGCGGCAGGCACATGGGGGCTAGGCATGATGCGCGATATTGCATTGATTGGTACTGGCGCAGAGGTTGTGGCCGAAGGGTTTGCCGGATACGCGCCGTTGTTGAATTTGAGGGTGGACTAGGGTACTAAGATCGGTACTAAGATCAAAAGATTAAGGTCAAAACATTTAAGACCTTGGGCGCTGCCCAAACCCGCAAGGGGCGCACAGCCCCCTTGACCCCAGTTACTGGGCGTCGCCCCCTCTCAATCATGGCTATGAAAAATTTAACTGGTGGCAATTTGCCACCAGTTGGGATTTGCACTAGCTATTAATCCACCCCTCGCGAAGCACAGCGCGGGTCGAGGGGGACGCTTCCCCTCGCGGGTCTGGGCAGCGCCCAGGGTCTTCAATCTTTTGACCTTAATCTTTTGACCTGCGCCGCGAATTTAATCTTTTAAACATAACACCAACCAACAGAAAAGAGGCCTATTATGAAAGACAATCTCCTCCTCCGCGACTACAACCCCACTTCCATGCTTACCACCCGGCAAACCCCCATCGGCGCACCTAAGTTCCCCGTCTTTGACGGCCATATCCATGTCGGCCAATTACAAATGGGCGGGCATGGCGCGGTGGATGTTGGCGCGGTCGTTGAGGGCTTGAAAAGTGCGGGCATATTTGGCGCGATTAGTTTGAAGATGTTTTGGGGCGATGCGCTGAAGGAGCACCTTGGTTATTTCAAGGGATATGAGGACTTCATCCATACGTTTGGCTCGGTAGATGTGACGCGGTTGGAAGAACCGGGCTTTGCGCAATATGCGGATAATTGGATCCGCGAAATGAAGTCCATGGGCGTGCATGGCATGAAGTTTTGGAAGAATATCGGCTGTGGGATTAAAGATTCGACGGGTAAGTTTATTTTGCCGGACGATGATCGGCTGCGTCCGATTTGGGAAGCGGCGGCTAAGTATAAGATGCTGGTGCTTTTTCATATTGCCGACCCGAAGTCCTTTTTTACGCCGGTGGATGCGCAGAATGAATTTTATGAAAGTTTGGTCGAGCACCCGGATTGGGTTTTTTACGGCAACGGACATCATTCCTTTGACCGGTTGATGCAGGCGCAGGATAATCTCATCGGCAGCAACCCGGATACCACTTTTGTCATCCCGCATGTGGGCTCAAATGCGGAGGACTTGGGCTGGGTGGGTGCGCAGTTGGACAAACATCCGAATATGTACATTGACACGTCTGCGCGTAACAATTTGCTGGGTCGCCAACCTTATACCGCGCGCGATTTCATGATTAAATACCAAGACCGCATCTTGTTCGGCACGGATGCAGGCTTTGAAGGCGCGGACTTTGACATTGGCTTCTACGGCCAACACTACCGCTTTTTTGAAACTTATGACGAATACTTCCGCGCCATCAAGGAATGGGGCTGGGGGCAGGGTCGTTGGTATATTTATGGCCTGGGCTTGCCGGACGAAGTGCTGGAGAAATTCTACTCGAAGAATGTATTAAAGTTGTTAAAATCGGTTGGCGCACGGTAACCATATAATCGCTAATCATTAGGAGGGCAATAACATGGTCAAAACAGTAATACTCATCGGCGCGGGTCAACGCGGCAGAATTTATGCCGACTACGCGCTCACCCACCCGCACGAAATGAAAGTCGTAGGCGTGGCCGAACCACACGAAAAACGCCGCAACCAATTCCGCGACAAGCACAACCTCGATGCATCCGTGTGCGTGGAAAACTGGCAAGACGTTTTCGCCCGCGACAAATGGGCCGATGCGGTCATGATCTGCACCCAAGATACCATGCACACCGAGCCTGTCATGGCGGCTATCGCCAAGGGCTACGACATTCTGTTGGAAAAACCCATTGCTCCCACGGAAAAAGAATGCTTGGAAATTGCCGCTGCCGCCAAAGCCGCAGACACTAAAATTGTCGTGTGCCACGTACTGCGCTACACCCCGCTCTTCTCCCAAATCAAAAAAATGCTCACCGACGGCTTCATAGGCGACATTGTCACTTTCGTGCACAACGAAAACGTCGGCGACACGCACCACGCGCATAGCTTCTGCCGCGGCAACTGGCGCAACACCAAGGAATCCACACCCATGATTCTGGCCAAGTCCTGCCACGATATGGACATCATGCAATGGCTGGTGGGCAAGCGCTGCACCGCTCTGTCCTCCTTCGGCTCGCTCAAGTTCTTCACCGAAGCCTACAAACCCGAGGGCGCACCCCTGCGCTGCACCGACGGCTGCCCCCACGATTGCCCCTACGATGCCCGCAAGTTGTACCTACAAAGCGACAACGAATGGTTCCGTGGTGTAACCGCCGGTCACGCCAACCCCACCGATGCGGCCGTCGAAGAATCGCTCAAAACCGGCCCCTATGGCCGCTGCGTATTCCAATGCGACAACGACGTGGTCGATCACCAGACTGTCAACATGCAATTCGAAGACGGCATCACCGCCATCTTCTCCATGACCTCCTTCACCCCCGAAATCAGCCGCTCGCTCAAAATCATGGGCACCCGCGGCCAAATCAAAGCCCACACCGCCTCCCCCACCATCCACTACACCAACTTCGTCACCCGCGAGGAAAAAGAAATCCCCATCAACGAAGCCAAAGGCGGCCACGACGGCGGGGACGAAGGCATCATGAAAGCCTTCTGCCAATACCTACGCGACGAAATCAGCGCGGATGACGTATCAGAAGTGGCCATTTCAGCGTTAAATCACCAATTATGCTTCAAAGCAGAAGAATCACGCCTAGCAGGCGGCAAGCTGCTAACACTTTAAAGCAAATTTGTCAAGCTAACCCCGGCCAAAATCCCACGCTATACTGCACCCGACTTAAAACCGCTGGCCAGCGAGAGTCAACCCTAGGAAATGCATACAACGGGCGCCCGCCTAATCCATCAACAAACATACAAACGAATAAAGCGAAATAACAAAACCGGCATGTACAATTAAACGTGCACTGTACCGACCGGTTGATGTATCACCCCTGCCCTGCGTTTTTACGTGGGGCTTTTTTTCATTTGGATGATAAAGATTGCATCTTTTTCAAATTTCAGTAAAATAACAGCGTTACAATGTATGTACATTTTCAAAGGGGTGTAAACATGACTAAAAATACAACGTTGAACGTAAGGATATCAGAGGACGAATATACGCTGTTTAAGGCTTTCGCAGATTTTCATGGTGAAACGATGACCTCTATGGTGCTCAACACGATTCGCACAATGATGGAAGATTGGGAAGATATCAGAGATGCCGAGGAAGTCCTGTCACGCAACGAACCGACATATTCGTTAGCAGAGGTCAAAAGAGAGCTGGGTGTCTGATGCGTTATCGTGTTAATTTTTCCGAAACCGCAAAACGGCAGTTGAAAAAATTGGATGCATTCACCCAAAAAGCAATTTTAAAATATGTAACCGAAAAACTTGAAGGTATCGATAGCCCTCGTACACAAGGAAAAGCCCTCAAGGGGAGCTTTAAAGGGTTATGGCGATACGATACAGGAAAATATCGCTTGATATGCCAAATTGAAGATGGCAAATTGCAAATACTAATCATTAAAATTGGACACCGCCGCGAAGTATATCGTTAATGATATAAATATAATTTAATCAAAAAATCGGCCGATGCGATAATACATTGTATCGGCCGATTTTTTACTATCCTTGCTCCGCATATATTTTTACATGCGGTTTTATAAATAGTATTTCATCATAATTTATATGGAACTTTCCAACCACATGATTTACATGTGGTTTTGAAAAAATTCAAGCTTTGCTCATGACAAGATAAACATACACCTTTTTTTATAAGATAATCTTTTGGTAAATTATTGTATGGCATTTTCCATCCGCAGGTTTTGCACAATGTATTATATGAATTCATACTTTGTTCATGACATGATAAACATATTCCATTATCTTTTAGATAGTCACGCGGCATGAGTGATAGGATGATTTTATTTATAGTATCTTTCGATGTTATATCATGCTGAAGCGTATAACGTTTAGCTGAAGTGTATTTGGAAGCGGACTCAAAAACAAATGCGTTGAAGTACTTACCACTGATATTGCAATGATATACAGCAGAATTATAATAAAAAAAGACAACTTTGCAGGCATCTATCGCATTAATCAAATCATATTCCGGATAACCATCATAACCCAGTTTTTTTTGTAAGTTGAGGCCTGAAGAAGCAAGTGCTTCGGCATTTGCGATACCTTGATCGATAATTTTAATAAGAGAGGGATAATGATTTTTATTTCATCTATCTTCAATAACCATTCGTCGTTTGTATATCCATGTTCACTAGAAAAAGTGCGACTTTCGGCAAGCATAAGGATGCATTTACCATTTAATACCAAAGGCACGAATTGTGCCCACAAAGTGTCAAGCCTTATTTCTTCAATCTGGTCAGCAATAAGGCTATGAGTGTTTTTATAACTATGCGATTTTGCATATAAAGCAATTGTATTTTTACCCTTTTTTTCCGCAACATTAACTAATTCTTGAAACGCTTCGATAGCATTTTTATAATCCATTTTTTTCTCAGCAACATAGCACCCTGATTGTTTGCATCAATATCCAATACTTTTTCGCAATATTCGCGCGCTCGTACAAAATTGTTATCATCTAAAAAACGTTGTGCGCGGACAAGCAGGTTGCTTGTTTCACCCGTTCGGTCAATAGAAACGCTCATAATTTTACGAGCCTCTTCAAGCGTATAAGCAGTATTGCAAGATTGGCAGCGAAAGAGTCCGTCCTGTTTAATAAAATCATTACTTGAACAAAGTTCACAAATTAAAGGTTTCATATTGCAAAGCCTCCTGTACTATTCAAAAAATATTTACACGCATATGTATAAAAAAAAAAGAGGATTTGAATAAAACCAAAACGATTAACATTCAAATCCTCTCATCAAATTTATTTATTCCTTATGAAAACGCAAATGTAGTAAACGACCTTACCGGCTTCCCCTTCTCCACCACACAACTCGGGAAGTTCGGATGGTTCACCGTATCCGGGTACAACTGCGTCTCCAAGCAGAAGCCGCTGTGCTTTTGGTACGTCACGCCCTTGCCCGTAACTGACCCATCAATAAAATTGCCGCTATAAAACTGCATCCCCGGCATATCCGTGGTTACGGTCATGGTAATACCGCTACCCGGCGCAGAAACAACTGCGGCGGAGCTTTTTCCGTTAAGTACATAGTTATGATCATATCCGCCGGTTTTGTTGACGTTGCCTGCGGTTTCGATGCGCTCGCCGATGGTGTGCGGGGTGTTAAAGTCAAACGGCGTGCCCGCTACGTTCACGAAGCCGCCGGTGGGTATGAGGGTTTCATCCACGTCGGTGAGTTGATCGGCGTTGATTTGCATGGTGTGGCCGTAGATGCCGGGTGCGTCGTGGCCTTCGAGGTTGAAATAACTGTGGTTGGTTAAGTTTGCGATGGTTTTGGTATCGGTTTCGGCCAAGTAGTCGATGCGCAGGGCATTATCGTCGGTGAGGGTGTAGGTGCAGTGCGTGGTGAGGTCGCCGGGGTAGTTTTCTTCGCCGTCGGGGCTGGTGTAGGAGAAGGTGATTTTTTGCTCCGTGGCTTCTACGATGTGCCAGATTTTTTTGTCGAAGCCTTCTACGCCGCCGTGCAGGTGTTGTTCACCGTCATTGGTGGCGAGTTGGTATTCCTTGCCTTCGAAGGTGAATTTGCCGTTGCAGATGCGGTTGCCTACGCGGCCAATGATGACACCCAAGTAATAATGCTTGCCCAAATAGTCTTCGGGCTTGTCCAAGCCCAGCACTACATCGCGGATTTTCCCGTCTTTGCCGGGTACACACAGATTGATGATAGCACAGCCGACATTGGAGACAACAACACGCATCCCGTTGGCGTTTTTGAGTTCGTGCGTTTGGATTTTCATGGATATCCTCCCTAGAATGGTATTATTTTGTAATGTTGCAATTATATGACAGCGTTGCATAATCCCGCAAGCGCGTTCATAAAATTATGAACAATGGGAGGGGGCGTAATCACTTGAAAATCCGCGAAAAAATCACAACCGCGCTTACCCTCCCCAAGGAAATCACACTGGACATGCCGCTTATTGTCATGATGGGGCGCGGTGAATTAAATATAGAAAACTATAAAAACTTATTGGAATTCACCCCCACAAAAATCCGCGTCAAAACCGCCACCGGGTCACTCAGCATCGAAGGCACCGCGTTGCAACTCAAGCAAATCACCGCAGAAAATTTATTAATCACCGGGCACATCTTGGGCATTCATTGGTAGGGGTGATTGTTTTATTGGAGGAATAATAATGTTAATGCGGTTATGGCTGTGGTTGCGCGGGTATGTGCGCGTTTCGATTACGGGGTTTACGCTGGAACGCTTCCTTAACATGGCGGCGTTCCACAGGATATATTTGTGGGATGTTATACGCACCGATGAAGGTGTGGAGGCGTTCGTTAGCATCAAGGGCTTCAAGCAATTGCGCCCCGGCATACGCAAAACCAAAACCCGTGTGCGTATTTTGCGCCGTTACGGGTTTCCATTTTTGGTGCATCGCTACCGCAAACGTAAATTGCTGGTGGGCGGGGTACTTTTTTTTGCATTGGCGATTTACGCGCTGTCTTTGTTTGTATGGCGCGTGGATATCGTAGGAACTGAAACATTATCCCATGACGAAATCCATGAATTTCTTGCAGATCACGGATTACATGTAGGGCGATTTAAATTCACGATTAATCACGATGAGTTAACACGCGCGTTATTGGCCGCGCATGAGCAAATCGGTTTTGCCTATATCCGCACACGCGGTACACGCACCACGGTGTTATTGGCAGAAGCAGTGCCCGCCATTTCCATCATCGACCGCGACACCCCCACGCACGTTATTGCCGACCGCGAAGGGCTCATCACCAACATTACCGCAGGCGCAGGTGCCCCGTTAGCCGGCGCAGGCGATGTGGTACGCCCGGGGGAAATCCTCGTCAGCGGCATGTTGCAAATTAGCCCCGACGACCCCGGTACAGAAATCGTGTTCGTCCACGCCTACGCCGAGGTTTGGGCACGGCGGTATTATCCGATTGAATTTTCCGTTCCGTTAAATTATGCGCAACGCGTGTACACCGGACGTACCGCCAACCGACATAGTGTACAACTCTTGTTTGCGGGCGGGCGCACCCTCCGTTTTCCAAGCAGTGGCATTCCCTTTGCGGAGTATGATAGAATGACCGCGTCCAATCAGCTCGGCGCGAGTGGGGATTATCCCCTACCCTTCGTGTGGATGACCACGCGTTATGCAGAGTTTTACTTGCAACCGCGCACCCGAACCATGGAGCAAGCCCACGAATTAGCATACTTGCAACTTAATGCCCGCGTGCTGCGCGAGTTTGATTTAGGATTGGACATCATCGAAAAACGGCTGGAATTTGAAGAAGCGGAAGACGCGTTGCACGTGCAAGCACTGGTCATCACCAACGAACGCATCGACCGCCAAATCCCTATTATTCAGTGAAATTCCGCTTTGCGGAATTGCCTCGTTCGGAAACTGCAAGAAAAGCCTGCAGTTTCCTCACTAGAAGTGGAGAAAATCAATGGAATCCCTCAACATCCCCAACGCCCTAATGTCCGATATCTTCGGCAAACTGGACGAAAACATGAAAAAAATCGAGCAGGCTTTTTCCGTGACGGTGATTAACCGTGGCGACAACGTGTCCGTCATGCCGCTGGGTGCATCCTCCCGCGCCGACAAAGCCGAAAACGTCATCAAAAAACTCATCGCCTTCGCCAAAAAAGGCGAGGTCATCACCGAGCAACGCGTCAACTACCTAATCGCCGCGCTGGAGGACGAACACCCCACTTCCGACTTCAACGATGTGGAAAAAATCAGCGACGACACCGTATGCGTCAGCATATCCGGCAAACCCGTCAAGCCCAAAACCTTGGGGCAGAAGAAATACATCGACCTCATCCGCAATAATACCATCACCTTTTCCGTTGGCCCCGCCGGTACGGGCAAGACGTACCTTGCCATGGCTATGGCTATCACGGCCTTTCGCACCGGGCAAGTCAACCGCATCATCCTCACCCGCCCCGCCATTGAAGCGGGCGAAAAACTGGGATTCCTGCCCGGCGACCTACAGCAAAAAGTTGACCCCTACCTGCGCCCATTGTATGATGCGCTTCACGACATCATGGGCTCGGAGACGTTCCTGCGCAACTTGGAACGGCAACTCATTGAAGTCGCACCCCTCGCTTATATGCGTGGCCGCACGCTCGACAATTCCTTCATCGTACTGGACGAAGCGCAAAACACCACGCCCGAACAAATGAAGATGTTCCTCACCCGCTTGGGCAACAACTCCAAAGCCGTCATCACCGGCGACGTCACGCAAATCGATCTGCCCGACGGCAAAAACTCCGGCCTAGCCGAAGCAGTTAAACTATTGGACAACATCGCAGATATTGGCATCATACAGCTAACCCCCCATGACGTAGTCCGCCATCCCCTTGTACAAAAAATCATCGCCGCATACGATAAAAATACGGCCCGCAAAAATTTCCGAGAAAAAAGACGCACACAAAAGAGTTGATTTAAATGAAGCGACGACTAATCACCTTCGCCATGATAACCCTGTCATTTTTGCTAACGCTGGGCGCGATAGCAAGCGGGGCTTATTTTCGTGGGGGCACAAGCGGCGATTATGAATTCGTCGTAGGTTATCCGTCGCCAACGACAATCTTCGCCCCGCGGCAAATTCTTGACTTTGCAACTACGGAAGAAAATCGTGCAGCGGCTTATTTGTTCGCCCAAGACAGATTCATTGAAAATCCTATCCGCGAGATTGATCCTAGCATTTGGCAGCTAGTCGAACGCAATATTCAAACGCATTTTGACGAAATCGAAGCCATCCGTATTTTGTACCATGAATTGGCCGAGCAAATCGAAGTGGAACACGCAATTTGGCTCTTATGGCATGACGAACAAATCGTTAATGCGCAGCAACAGCAAGCTGCGTGGGATGCACTTTACGCAGCATTCGACCCCAATGATGAATACGCGGAGGAATTACCGCCGCGGCCCGAAGATTTTACATTGGCACCCGAAGATGAATGGATATGGCCTGACAACGCCGCATTGTCCAACTTCGGACAATTATCAATCACATACAACGATGATCAACAAAATCATTTATTGACGTTATCAGAGGATGAACTCGAATCATTGCGCACGCATACCCTGGATGTTGCAGAAAGCATCCAAACAACTGCGATTAACGATTTGGACTACCTTGCTGAAACAAATCGCGTATTAAATAACATTCGCGAACGTTTAGAAACCATCTTCCCAACCGCCACCATGGATTTTGATATCGCAAACGAAATTGTATCGCGCCATGTACGGCACAATTACTTCATCCAACACGAACGAACCGAAGCACGCCTCATCACCGATATAGAAAATTATGAGCGTGTTTATTTAATAGAAGGCGACATTATCGCCAGCGAAGGCCACCGCCTCACCTACCGCGAATACCGCATCCTAGAATACCTTGGTTACACCGGTGAAGAAGAAGATTGGCTAACCAGCACGCGCGAGGCGATTTTCCCGTTAATCGGTATGTTTTTACTAACCGCCGCGTTGTTTGTGGCGTCGATTATGTATTTATATTTTTACCGCCCCGGCATTGTCACCACACACAAGGAAGCGGCGCTTCTGTTTGTGTTATATGTGATGGTGCTGGTGATGATTTGGGTATTGCGCGAACAGCCCTATCCATTTTTGCCGATTTTGATCTTCCCCATGCTGGTGAGCGTGTTGATTGACCGCCGATGCGCCGTAATGTTAACGCTGTCGGTGGTATTTGTCGGTTATTTTATTGTGGATGGGTCGATTGCCTATCTGCTGTTTTACACCATCAGCGGCGTGTTGGTGGCTTTGCTGTCACGCTTTACCACGCAGCGCTCGAAGATTATTTTGGTGGGCTTGTTGGTAACGGCAATTACCTTTGCTTTGTCGCTAGCGATTGCATTTTCGCTGGAGCGCAATTTGGTGTTAAATGACTTGCAATATTATGTAGCGATGGCTACGTTTGCCGCGATTAACGGGTTGTTGGTGGTCATTGTTTGCATGGGCTCCCTCCCCTTTTGGGAAGCCCTGTTTGGCGTGGTTACGCCCATTAAATTGTTGGATTTAACCAATCCTACCAATGAATTGCTGCGCCGATTGACCATCGAAGCACCGGGTACGTACCACCACTCCTTGATGGTGGCCAACTTGGCAGAATCTGCGGCTTATGACATCGATGCCAATGCCCACGCCGCACGTGTCGGTGGTTATTACCACGACGTGGGCAAGTTAAAATATCCGCATTTCTTTTCCGAAAACATTGTGGGCGAAAATCCGCACGACCATATGGAACCGATGAACAGTGTGAGCATTTTAATCAGCCATGTAACTTACGGTTTGACATTGGCGGCGCAGCACCGCTTGCCGCAATTTGTACGCGATATTATCCGCGAACATCACGGCACATCGCTCATGCAATATTTTTACGTAAAAGCGCGGAACGCCGACTCCGATATAACCGAAGACGATTATCGCTATCCTTACACCATCCCCCAAACGCGCGAATCTGCTTGCGTCATGTTGGCCGACACCGTAGAAGCCGCCGTGCGCGCCATGATGCCCAAACTCAAATCATTGGAAGAATTGGACAAAACCATCCGCGACTTGGTACGCAAAAAGCTAAACGACGGACAATTGGCGGATAGCCAGCTAAGCATCAAAGACTTGGATATTATTGAAGCGTCGTTCGCGCGGGTATTAAAAAGCGCGCACCACGAACGCATCGCCTACCCCAAATTGGACACGAAAAAAGAACCGCCCGTTATACCAAGCGATCCTGCGGAAGTTATTGAAGACGAACACACGCATGAACGCAGCGACGAACCCACCGTTTTAATACGCGGGCTTGTGCGCGAGGACCAAGAATGAGAATTTATTGGAACGATTCGCCGGAGGCATTAACGCTTGCGCATCAAGTGACGATTGGCCACATTGAACAAATTGGCGTGGCGCTGTGTGCAGGCGTGCGGGTTGTGGTCGATGATGCGAAAAACACGCCCGATGCGTTCGATTTATCGGTGGATGATTGCGAAGTAAGCGTATCGTTTGTCACGCCCGAAGAAATCCGCGCAATGAACCGCGATTACCGCGGCAAGAATGCTGAGACGGATGTATTGAGCTTCCCCGGCTTTCCCGGTAGCCCGGCGTTGGGTGATATTGTGATTTGTGTAGCCATTGCAAAACGGCAAGCCGAAGAATACGGCCATACCTTTGAACGCGAATTGACGTTTTTGGCGGTACACGGATTGCTGCACTTACTGGGCTACGACCACGAAACATCTCAAGATGAAGCCCTCATGCGCGCCAAACAAGCAAAAACTATGGAAGAAATCGGAATTGCCCGATGAATAAAAACCGCAATTTTGCTTCGGCTTTGCGCTTCGCACTTGCGGGGATCAAACACACCGCCAAGCATGAACGCAATTTTCGCATACACATAATTGCCGCGGTTTTGGCGCTGGTGTTTTGTTTCGTTTTTCGGGTGGACGGCTGGTTGTTTTTGGCCGTGGTGTTAAGCATTTTTTTTGTATTGGCGATGGAATTGGTAAACACAGCCGTGGAAGCCGCCGTCGATTTAGTTTGTAAGGATACGCTGCACCCATTGGCCAAAATCGCCAAAGACGCGGCGGCGGGTGCGGTACTGTTGGCGAGCTTTCAAGCAGTTATCGTAGGCGCAATCGTAATTATTTCGGTCATTAGGAGTTATTTGTGAAAAATTTTGCATCCGGGTTCGTTACATTAATCGGGCGGCCCAACGTGGGTAAGTCCACGCTCATGAACCATTTTATCGGTGAAAAGATTTCGATTGTCACCAGCAAGCCGCAAACCACGCGCAACCAAATCCGCGCAATTTTGACGGGCGATGATTATCAAATGATTTTCATCGACACGCCGGGGTTGCACACACCCAAGAATAAACTGGGCAATTTTATGGTTCGGCAGGCATTGACGTCATTGGAAGCCGTCGATGCGGTGGTTTATATGGTAGAACCGAAGCTCCGGACAGACAAGCTTGCACAAACCATTGCAAATGCACCCACCGCATCGGAGTCTGCGAACCCCGTTATAAAATTTGCCATACCCGACGGCGACAAAGCCATTTTAGACAAACTGGCCAAAGTAAAAACGCCGATTTTTTTGGCCATCAACAAATCCGATACCGTGGCAAAGCCGGAATTGCTCAATATTATCGCTGCGTACAGCCAAGCATTTAATTTCGCAGAAATCATCCCCCTGTCAGCACTTACGGGCGACAATACGTCGGCATTACTAACAGCGCTGCGCGGAGTACTTCCACCCGGCCCGCTGTACTTTCCCGAAGATCAAATCACCGACCAACCCGAACGCCAAATCACCGCAGAAATAATCCGCGAAAAAGCCCTTACGTTCTTGCAGGAAGAAATCCCACACGGTGTAGCTGTCGAAATATCGTCTTTCAAAGAACGCGCCGCCAAGGGCAAAACGCCCCCCCTCGTAAGCATTGGCGCCACCCTTTATTGCGAGCGCGATAGCCACAAAGCCATCATCATCGGCAAGCAGGGTGCCATGCTCAAGCGCATCGGCGCCACCGCACGAAAAGATATAGAAACACTCGTCGGTTCGCCCGTATTCCTTGAATTGTGGGTGAAGGTGAAAAAAAATTGGCGCGACAGCGACTTCCTATTGCGCAATTTTGGATTTCTTCCCGAAAATTGACAGCATAACCCGGCGCGAAACGGAAACACTAATTCCCAAACCAAAGGGGGATTTTTAATGATTAACCGCGAAAAATTGTGGCAGCATTTTGAGCAAACCGGCAACCCTATGTCCTACATCGCCTACCGCCAACAAAGCAAAAGCGACGATAGGATGCCGCGTGCGTTCACACATTCGCCCACGTTACCCTCGCATGAAGACGATTAAAGTCCGCGGCATTGTCCTGCGTGAGTATGAAGCCGGAGAGTCTGACAAACGCTTGCTATTGTTATGCAAGGGTCGTGGCAGGCTCTTTGTTTATGCCCGCGGCGCACGCAATCCTAAAAGTAAGTTCATAGCCGCGGCGCAATTATTTACATATGCGGACTTTGTGTTGGCGGAAGGACGCGGCTTTTATTCCCTAGCGCAGGCCGAACCCATCGAATCCTTTTACAACCTGCGCACCGACTACGACGCATTGTGCTGCGCCCACGTCATCACCGAAATCAACGAGCGCACCGTACTGGAAGAAGAAAATTGCGACGAGTTATTACAACTCACATTAAAAGCCCTCGCCTACCTGGCCGGGTTAAATAAAAAAACGCCCGCAATCCCCCCCTTGCATGTGCTGGCCGTTTTTATGCTGCGGTTTTTTATGTGGTATGGCGTAGCACCGTCCATGGACGCTTGCTTCCTTTGCGCCAGCGAAACATTCACACATCCGCGCCTTTCACCCGAAGGCATCCTCTGCGGTGATCATCCCACACAAAACGAACACATCCCCCTCACCGCCGCTGGCATTATTGCCATGCGATACATATTCGCGCAGCCGCTAGCCACGGCATTTCACTTCACCGCAACCCCCAAAGTCATCCATGAATTGCAAAAAGCCACCCATATGATGTGGCGGCACCATTTTGATACAGATTTGCGCAGTTATTATTTGACACAAACCCAACCCGCCCGTATAATGCCTTAGCTATAAAACAGAATTTGAAGGAGCGCATATCATGCCAAAACCCAAACGCGGCAAGCTTGCCCGCACTACCAAAGACTGGCGCGGCACCTGCCCCCTATGCACCCGCACCGGCGTCAAACTCCTGTGGGAGAAAAACGACGACGAAGGCAACGCTAAAAAAGTATGTAAACAATGCGGCGCATAATATAGCCGCCCTTGCCGCTTTAGCTCAATTGGCAGAGCAATTGATTTGTAATCAATAGGTTATCGGTTCAAGTCCGACAAGCGGCTATGACAAAAAATTCAATAAGAAAAACATGCCCCCGCGATTGTGAAAAGCTTCAATTCACTTTCGCGGGGTCTTAGTTTTGCTTATTGAATTTTTTGTGGATACGACGTCATATCAAAACCGAAGCCAAATACAACATCAAAAACCCCGGCACGCCCAACACCCCTACTACCAGCATGGTAATCACATTGACCCCCACGGCTAGCCCCAGGGTAGTGAGTGCGGCGTTGGCTGCCAGCATTCCTCCGGCACCCAATATCATGTTGCGCCCTACTTTAAGTAACCACGGAAATTGCCGCGTATACGCCAGCACCACCACAAACCCCAAGCACAAAAATAACATTACCCATGTAATCGTATCCATGCGTCTCCCCCGATGTTTCCGGCTTTATCCCTGTACAATACCCCGTGCCTTCATTTGGTTGATGTAATATTTATATTTGAGCTCGGTGGCTTTGCGTTCAAAGATAAGCGCGTCAAGCAATACCTCGTCGGTGGTTTGATCGAAGCGTTCGTGCAAATTTTCCAATATTTCTTTGGTCGATTCCAACCCTAAGACTAGCTCCCTGTCTTCGGCAGACAGCGGACGGAATGCTTTTTTGCGCGAACGGTCGAATAGGAAACGTAACGGATTGGATAACGGAATCACTTGTGCCATTTGATTGCTCCTTTGTAAGAAGATGTTTTCATAAGCCGCAACATCGGCTTGTCGGTCGATTTTGTGCCACTCCGCATCGGCTGCTCCTAGCATACGCGCTTGGTATGCGTCGTCGCGGCCTCCTTGATTGGCACAAAATCACCTCGCCAATCCTATATTACGACTTATGAAAACACCTTCAAAAAATAAGGCCATGTTTGACTACTATAATCATAGTCAAGCATGGCCTGTTTTATTCCTAAAAAATGGAAACTGGCGCGGTTACGTTAGTTGCGCACCAATTTCTTGCGCTAGTTGCTGCGCCCACTCGGTGATTTGCGCTTTGTCCTCGCCTTCGATCATGACACGCACGAGGGGTTCGGTGCCGGAGGGGCGCACTAAGATACGCCCGCGCCCGGCCAGCTTGGTTTCGATTTCTTCCCGGGCGGATACGATGACGTGGTGGGTGGCGATTTCGCTTTTGCGTGTGCCGTTGATTTTGGCGTTGACCAATACTTGCGGATATACGGTCATGATGTTTGCCAATTGGGAGAAGGGCTTGCCGGAACGCGCCAACGCACCCAACAATTGCAAACCGGTAAGCATGCCATCGCCCGTATCGCAAAATTGACGAAAAATCACGTGACCGGATTGTTCGCCACCCAGCATTAAATCGTCGGTCAGCATTTTTTCCAATACATAACGGTCGCCCACATCGGTGCGGAACAAATTGATGCCGCGCTCGTTGCAAAAGATATCTAACCCTTGGTTACTCATGATGGTGCCCACGAGCGTATTGTCTTTTAACAAGCCGCGTTCATGTAAGTCCGCGGTGCAGATGGCCATGATGACATCGCCGTCTATCTCGTTGCCGTTTTCGTCCACTGCCAGCATGCGGTCGCCGTCGCCGTCAAACGCCAAGCCGATGTTTGCTTTCTTTTCCTTCACAAATGCTTTCAGTCCGTCCATGTGGGTGGAACCGCAATTGTTGTTGATGTTTATGCCGTCGGGCTGGTTGTTAATCACATACACCAGCGCACCCAGCGATTGGAAAAGACTCATAGCGATTTTGCTGGTTGCTCCGTTGGCGCAATCAAGCGCAATAATAAAATCCCTGCCCAAGCGTAAATCGGGCACCGATGCACGCAGGAAGCTTGCGTAATCCCCTTCCCCCCACGGGCAATTAGAAGCAACCCCTACTCCGATTCCCTCCGGGCGGGGCAAGCGGTCGCGTGCGTCCATTTCGTCGATTAATTTTTCAATTTCCAATTCCAATTCGTCGGACAACTTGCGGCCGGCGCTGTTAAAAAATTTGATGCCGTTGTCGCCCATCGGGTTGTGCGAGGCCGAAATCATGACCCCCGCATCAAAACCGTACTTGCGCACCAAGTACGCTACCCCCGGCGTGGGAATATCCCCTGCCAAATAAACTTGCGCACCCAACGAGCACAAGCCCGCAGACAACGCAGCCTCCAACATATCGCCCGAACGGCGCGTATCCGTGCCCAATAATACCTTGGGCGCACCGTTTGCCTGCCCAGCAAGTACATACGCACCTGCACGTCCTAATTGCATAGCCAGTTCGACAGTCAATTCGCGGTTGGCTACCCCACGCACGCCGTCGGTTCCAAATAACTTACGCATATTTTCATCTCCAATCAAAATAAAACCTTCCCGCTCATTTTAACTTAAACAGGAAGGTTTTCGCAAAATCGGTGTGATTTACTTCATTAAGTTACACGGTTTGAAGTCCGGCTTTTGCGGCGGCATAAACATATCCATCGGGAATTCTAACTCCGAAAAGTAATCGCAAGGGTTTACGTCAATGCTGCCCTTGCACTCCTCCGGGTTGCAAAAACCCTTTGATTGTACATTCAAATGCACCAAGCGGAACAACTTCAAAATCATAAACAAACCGATGGTCAGATGGATTTCTGGCGGGCGCGGGGTTACCGGACCCGCATGCGGTACAGGGAACGTTTGAATTCTTGCATCCAGTTCCACGGCTTTGGCATCTACCCAAATAAAGGGTGCCGCGGGGATGATGTTTTTGTCGCCAAACGGTAAGTCGGTGCTCATGACCAAGTCCGTGTTTAACGAGCCAAACAGTGTTGTCTTGACTTTGTAATTGCTAATAGCATCCACCATGTCAAGCATGTCACCGGATGAATTACTAAAAGTTAGGCGGTATTCGAAGGTATATTTCACTTCAACATCCCAATATCCGGCGCGGAAAGGATTGGTTTTTTTATTGCCGATATCAATGGCGGCGATTTTTAAGCCATCGATATTGATGCCGGTGGCTCCATCGGGGATGTCGATGGGTTCGTCCGGGCCTTGATGCGCTTGTTTTTTCATCGGCATGCCCAATTCCTTAAACGTTAGGCAGCTTTGCCTGCGGCAGCTATCGTATACTTTGTACGCGACAATGCACTCGTCTTTAATCTTTGGCGGCGGCGGGGGAATATGGCCCTGCATGGTTTCTTTCGCGTCAATGGCACCCACTTCGGGGTTCCTATCGGTTTGCAATTCAAATGCTCCCACGTAGCACAACCTTTCATCAATTTTACTGCTATTCTATGTACAACTCGTTTATGTGTGACTTATAGGCGACGGGTATGATATGATTTAACCGAAAGGAACGATTCCATGACATCTACGCGTGATTATTTAACGCATTGCCAAAGCTTGGCGGTGATGGGCGGTACATTTGACCCCATTCATTACGGGCATATAACCGTGGCAGAAGCGGTGCTGGCCTCTTTTGCGCCGCAGCGGGTATTGTTTATGCCGTGCGGGCAGCCGCCACACAAAAATAACGCGGACATTTCTGCAGCCGAGCACCGCTACCAAATGACGTTGCTGGCCACGTGCGACCACCCGTTTTTTGACGTATCCCGCATGGAGATTGACCGCGAAGGCGCGTCTTACACCATCGACACCGCCCGCAAATTAAAATCAAGCTGCGCCCCCGACGCCAAACTCTATTTCATCATAGGCGCAGACGCACTGGCGCAATTATTAACATGGAAAAACGCCGAAGAATTGTTGGAGACGGTGCATTTCATCGCCGTGCCGCGCCCCGGCTACACGAAAAAAGACATGAATGCCACCATCGCTGCCATCAATAAGCGTTGCAACGAGCGGATTTTTTTATTGGATATGAAAAAAATAGATATCTCCAGCACCAAGGTACGCCGTCATTTCGCCCAAGGCAAAAGCGTGCGCACGCTGGTGCCACGGCCCGTAGAAGATTATGCCCATGCGCATAATTTATATCGCGGGTCTTTTTCGTTTGACGCTGTGAAGACATCGTTGCAAAAACGGTTGTCCACCAAGCGCTTCGTGCATACGTTGGGCGTGATTAAAGAAGCCGAACAACTGGCGCGTTTTTATGGCGCTGATGTGGAAAAAGCACGCTGGGCAGCGCTTTTGCATGATTGCGCCAAAGAATACTCCACGGACAAAAAGCGTGCGCTGTGCGCAAAATGGGGCATTGACTTGAACAGCACGCATTTCGCACAGGTCGATCTAACGCACGGCCCCATGGGGGCGGAATCCGCCAAGCGGGATTTTTACGTCACCGACCCAGAAATCTTACAAGCCATCCGCTACCATTCCACTGGCCACGGGCACATGACTTTGTTAGATAAAATTGTCATGCTGGCAGATTTTATTGAACCCTACCGCGACGACTACCCCCCATTGGCACAAATGCGCAAACACGCATACACCCACATGGACAAAGCGCTGCTAGTAGGCATAAAATACACCATCAAGGAAGAAACACAAGCAAACCATCCCGTGCATCCCGACGGTTATAATGCGTTGGCGGCACTAAAAAACGGAGGCAAGAAATGAACGATTCATCCATGGAAACACGGGCTGTTAACGCCTTACGCGAGGCATTAGACGCAAAATTTGGCCAAGACATTGTGGTCATGGACTTGCGCGGCGTGTCCACGATTGCGGATTATTTCGTCATCGCTACGGGCAATAGCCAACCGCAACTGGCTGCGCTGGCCGACACCACACAAGAAACGCTGCGTAATCACGGCTTGCAACTAGGCCATACCGAGGGCGTAAGCGCGGGCAACTGGGTACTGTTGGACTACGGTTCGGTCATCGTGCACCTGTTTGACAATGAAAACCGCCAATTTTACAACTTGGAGCGCGTATGGGGCGATGCCCGCGTAACAAATAAAGAATAATTTTCCATTTTCTCGGCAACACTTCGAAAAAAAGGGCGTATCGCCCGCGATTCGAGGTGTACCATGTCAGACAAAAACCTGCTAGAGAGAAATTGGCATATATTTGCGTTAGCCGCGTGTTTGGTATCGATCACTTTTGGCATTGTCTTCGGTTATTTTATTTCCATCCGACAGTTGGTGGTTGCGCATGAAGCGGCGCCGGACATTGAATATGAAGCCGCCGTTGATGCCATTTATATCAACACGCCCACAATCATGGATGCCAACCACACGCCCGTTTACGAAGAAGCTGCACCCACGCACCGTTATGTCGTGACGGTTGTGGACGGTTTTGTCGCGGTATTTTATGCCGCACATTCGGGTGGTGCGTTGAAGGAAGTTACCACTTCTACCGTCAACACATTGCCCGTGTATGATTTGGCATTGTTGGAAGCGGGCATCTTCATCTACGACGATGAGGCATTGGCGCGGATTTTACAAGATTACGGGAGTTGATTTGTATGCGGTATATCGTGGCGTTTGATCAGGGAACCACCGGCTCGCGGTGCATCATTTTTGACAAGCAAGGACGCATTGCCGCCAGTGCCGCACGCGATTTCACGCAGATTTATCCCGCACCCGGTTGGGTAGAGCACGACCCCGCCGCACTGTGGGAAACACAATTGGGCGTAGCCAAGGATGCATTGGCCAAAGCCGGGTTAACCGCCGCGGACATCGCCGCGCTGGGCATCACCAACCAGCGCGAAACCACCCTCGTGTGGGACCGTGCAACCGGCAAACCCATACATAACGCCATCGTTTGGCAATGCCGCCGCACCGCCGGTCATAGCGACCAACTGCTTAATGACGGCCACGAAGATTTTTTCCGCGCGAAAACGGGATTAAAACCCGACGCGTACTTCTCCGCTACGAAGTTGGCGTGGCTGCTCGATCATGTTCCCAACGCACGCGAAAAAGCCGAACGCGGCGAACTCGCCTTCGGCACAGCGGACACATGGCTCATATGGAACCTTACCAACGGCAAGACCCACGTAACCGACCACACCAACGCATCCCGCACCATGCTTTACAACATACATACCTGCGCGTGGGATACAGAAATTTTGCGATTGCTCAACATCCCTGCGTCCTTGTTGCCCGAGGTCAAGTCATCATCGGAAGTGGTAGCGCATACCGCCGTCTTCGGCAAAGAAATCCCCATTTCGGGCATCGCCGGGGATCAACAGGCAGCGTTGTTCGGCCAGGCATGCTTCGAGGCCGGCCGCGCGAAAAACACCTACGGCACGGGCTGCTTCCTTTTGTACAATACCGGCGAAACACCCGTGGCATCCAAGCACGGGCTCATCACCACCATGGCGGCGTCTTATGGCGGACGCGTGCAGTATGCATTGGAAGGCAGTGTATTCATCGGCGGGGCCATCGTGCAGTGGCTGCGTGACGAACTCAACCTCATCACCCACGCGGCAGAAACGGAAGCCATTGCCTTGAGCGTATCCGACACCAACGGTGCGTACATCGTGCCCGCTTTTGTAGGATTGGGCGCACCGTATTGGGATACGCACGCACGCGGCACAATCACGGGTTTGACCCGTGGCGTCAGCCGCGCGCACATCGTCCGCGCCGCATTAGAAAGCATGGCCTACCAAACACACGCCATCGTAACCGCCATGACACAAGACGCACAAACACAAATAAAAAAGCTCCCCGTGGATGGAGGAGCTTGTGCCAATAATTTTCTTATGCAATTTCAAGCAGATATACTTGGGGTAGAAATCGAACGCCCCTTAATTATTGAAACCACTGCGTTGGGTGCTGCGTACTTGGCGGGCTTGGCCGTCGGTTATTGGTCATCTACCGGCGACATTACCGCCAACAGGGGCATTGACCGCACCTTCGCCCCGCAAATGGATGCGCAGGATGCACAACGCCGCTTGGCAGGCTGGGAGGCCGCCGTGCGTCTTACATGTGGTTGTCCATAAGGTTATCTACCGGGGCAAGGCGTACCATCCCCTGACGCAATGCAACAAAACCCATGACCAACAAAACTACACGTTCGCTTATATTCAATATCATTTGCAATATCCGAATAACGCGATCAATATCTGCTGTGCTGGCTGATATACGGAACAATTGTACAATGTTTGTTATTAACGTTGTCGAATTGTCCAATAATCCCAAAAAGGTCGATAATACTGCAAATGAAACCACAATAACCACAGCGCGTATTGCGGATTTACGCAGCCACGCATCTTCTTCCATGATGATTACATAACCGGCTGCCAACAACAATGGAGTCATGGCTATCAGCCCGATGAAATATATACCCGCAGCCAACAATCCAACCGAAACACCCAGTTTCGTTTTAACCATCCGTAGCACCTCCTACATATCGAGGGCATTATAGTAACCCGTCCGCATGTAGTCAAGAAGTCAACATCTTCAAGAATCCAAAAGCATCAAACGATGAAAGCCCACATTTTTCTTATTGAAGATGTATTGCAACTCACGCTCGATGGTGATGTCATTGGCTTCTTGCAATACATTGGCCAATGTTTGGATCATTTTATTCTCCTCCCGCGTTGCCAGCTTCAATGCTTGGTCGAACGGGAGATTTGTTTTTATATGCACATCCGCCGGAATAAAATGAACGCCGTATCGCACGCGTGCAATATCGCCATAAATCCGCACATGTTCGGCGCAGTCGTCGGCCATGGATTGGAACACAATGACCGCGTCCTCGTGTGTGCCGTCTGCGTCTAACGTATGCGCCAGTTGCGAATAAAAATTAAACGCGTTGTGACTGTCTTGGATAAGTTGCTTGATTTTTTTTGCCGGTTCGTCTTCATGCGGGGGGTCTTGGCGTTGGGGTGCTACGTGACGCGGCTCCGCGTGCCGGGTTTGCGGCATGGGTGCGGGATCGGGCATTAAATGGGAATCCGCGTTGTCATTGCGCATAAGTGCCTCTGCAGGCCGGGGGGGTGCGGGGGCATCACCAGGACCAGGGAGCGGCGGCAAATGGCCGTTGTCGCGCAACAACTTTAATGTTTGCTCGTCCAAGGGTTCGTAGTGCACGCCGTCGGGCAAGCTTTTATTCACCCGGTTAAATTGCTCAGCTGCTTGCTCACGCCCCATGGGAACGGCGGGCGGTGCGGCGGCTTGCATAGGTGCAGGAGCGTGCGTGGGGGCATGCCCCTGCTGGGGTGCGAGTGCATGCGGCCGGGCTTGCATGGACGCATGCTCCTGTTGATGCGCAAGCACATTCGGCGGTTGCATCGCAGGATAAGACTGCCCCAACGCATTGCTGCGGTGAACAAGCGGATTAACCGCACGGTGCGTCCCCGATTGCGCGCCTGATGTAAAGTCCAACGGAAAAAGGCGCATGGGTGATTCCATTTCCACCTCAGTTGCGGGCACTTCGGGCGGCAAACGCACCCCCCGCCGCGCAAAAAGCGGACTGGGCGGCCGATTACGGAAAATCATATCCATCACTCCATTTAATGATATCGGTATGAACAGGATATGCGCACGCTGTAAATCGCGTGAAATGTTTTTGACATTCGCATAAAAATTTGCTATATTGCCCGTTGCACGCTGACGTAGCTCAGTTGGTAGAGCAATTGATTCGTAATCAATAGGTCGGGGGTTCGAATCCCCCCGTTAGCTTAATCAAAATAGCCCATGAATATGGGCTTTTTTCTTTTCTATTGATTTTGCGTAAATACATCTACCCATGCATGTCCAAGT
>Ga0123355_10000185_pt1 | contig 77450 bp, 64 predicted proteins | sample TergutEmb28metaG_3_FD_89872 | JGI IMG/M metagenome (GOLD analysis project Ga0123355, IMG submission 89872) | Embiratermes neotenicus P1 segment gut microbial communities from Petit-Saut dam, French Guiana - Emb289 P1 | ecosystem: Host-associated > Arthropoda: Insects > Digestive system > Gut ... | reverse complement strand
GCAGGGGTTCTTAGTAACAGCACCTACCGGCTGATTTACTCCCTCTTTTTTAGGTCGCTTACGGGCGGCCTGCTTTGCTGTGCCTTGTTAGAATCCGTGCGATTTTGTAACTGTTTCAAACTTTTAATCCTCCCTATACAGATTCAGGTCCGCAGATACAACCAGTTAGCGCAGATGCTGCAGCCACGGCGGGGGAGGCCAGATATACCTCACTTCCCGGGTGCCCCATCCGGCCGACGAAGTTGCGGTTCGTTGTGGCAATGCAACGTTCGCCGTCGGCCAGTACGCCCATATGTCCGCCAAGGCACGGGCCGCATGTCGGCGGAGAGACGATCGCACCTGCGTCTATGAATACTTCCATCAGCCCCTCGGTCAAACACTGTTTCCACACAGCCTGAGTTGCCGGCATGATAATACACCGCAAACCATCTGCGACATTGTTGCCGCGCAAAATCTCAGCGGCAACGCGCATATCATCCATGCGCCCGTTGGTGCAGGAGCCGATTACAACCTGATCAATCTTAATTTCCAGCTTCTCCGCCTCGGTGATAGTTTTGGCATTCTCTGGCAAGTGCGGGAAAGAGACGGTCGGCTCAACTTCCGCTAGGTCGATTACAATCTCACGTCTATACACAGCGTCATCATCCGCCTGATACGAAACGCCTTTATTCCCTCCGTGATTGCTTATGTATTCAAACGTTGCGTCATCAACCGGGAAAATACCGTTCTTTGCCCCGGCCTCGATAGCCATATTGGCGATTGTAAACCGGTCATCCATTGAAAGCGCGGCAATGTTTCCGGAAAATTCCAAAGACTCGTATCGTGCGCCGTCAACGCCGAGGATTCCGATAAGGTGCAGAATCACATCCTTGCCGGAGACATGCGGGCGCTTTTCGCCTTTTATGACAACTTTTATAGCTGACGGCACTTTGAACCACGCCTCACCAGTCGCCATCCCGGCTGCCATGTCGGTCGAACCGACTCCGGTGGCAAACGTGCCAAGTGCTCCGTGAGTACAGGTATGACTGTCCGCCCCGATGATTACACCGCCGGGCACGATAAGCCCCATCTCCGGCAGCAGTGCGTGTTCGACTCCGGCTTTGCCTATCTCGAAATAGTACGTGATCCCCATATCGCGGGCGAATTCCCGCATCTTTTTTGCCAGAGTTGCCGATGCTATGTCTTTGTTCGGCGCAAAGTGGTCCGGAATCAACGCGACTTTGTCCTTGTCAAAAACCTTTGTCACGCCGATTTTGTAAAACTCGTCAATCGCCACAGGGGCTGTGATATCGTTGCCAAACACGAGATCTAGTTTGCACTCAACAAGCTCCCCCTCATGGACGGAATCAAGCGCCGCCGCTTTCGCCAGGATTTTTTGTGTCATTGTCATTCCCATCAGCTGCTTTTCCTTTCATAGTTTTTCGTTCTCGCTATCGCGCGGTTTATCGCATTGATATACGCGAGAATCGTCGCTTCGATGATATCGGGGGACACCCCACGCCCCATGTGGAGTTCGCCATCACGCAAAACCCGGACGGTTGCGTTGCCGAAAGCGTCAGTTCCGCCGGTGATGGCGTCAAGATTGTAGGAGGCAAGCGTACCTTCTTCGCGAACTATCTTTGAAATGGCGTTGCACGCCGCGTCAATCGGGCCGTTGCCGGTGGCGGCTTCGGTCGCTTCACCATCAGGGCCGAACAGCGTGACACTAGCCATCGGCAAGAGCGGTAGTTTGCCGCTTTGAATCTGGAATGACTCAAGCCTATAATGCTCCGGGACGTCTGTTATAAGTGCAAGAATCGCCTCCAGATCGTCATCGGTGATATCCTTTTTCCTGTCGGCCAGCTCTTTGAATTTTACAAACGCGCTGTTGATCTCATCTTTTGTCAGGTTGTATCCCATTGATTCAATCCTGTCGGTAAACGCGTGCCTGCCGGAAAGTTTCCCCAGAACCAGCGTACTTTCGGTTTTGCCGACGGATTGCGGGGTCATAATTTCATACGTCATCGGATTCGACAAAACGCCGTGCTGATGTATCCCTGACTCATGCGCGAAGGCGTTCGCGCCGACAATCGCCTTTGTTGGGGATACCGGTACGCCAGTAATCGCCGAAACACGCTGGCTTGCGCGGTATATTTTCGTTGTGTCAATGCTATGATTTATTCCGAAAGCTGGCTCACGCGTCGAAAGCGCCATCACGACTTCTTCCATGGAGCAATTCCCCGCGCGTTCGCCGAGGCCGTTAATCGTCGTCTCCACCTGTCGCGCCCCCGCAGCCACGGCGGACAGCGTGTTTGCAACGGCGAGTCCGAGATCATCATGGCAATGCACGCTGATGACAACGCCGTTGATATTAGGCACGTTTTCAAAGATGCCGCTAATAAGATTGGAAAACTCGCCCGGCACAGCATAGCCGACGGTGTCAGGGATATTTATCGTCGTTGCCCCGGACGCGATTGCCGTTTCGATAACCTTGTACATAAACTCAGGTTCCGACCGGGATGCGTCTTCGCACGAAAACTCGATGTCATCGCACAGGGATTTCGCGAGCGCGACGCTCTCTGCGACGTTTTGAATAACTTCTTCCGGCGTCATGTGAAGCTTATGGGTCATGTGGATTTCACTGGTGGCGAGAAATACGTGAAGGCGCGGCTTTTTCGCGTGTTTGACAGCCTCCCAGCCTCTTGCGATATCCGCTTCATTGCATCGGCACAGCGCAGCGACGCCGCAACCAACGATTTTGGCAACGGCGGAGACCGCTTCAAAATCGCCTTGAGAAGCAGCAGGGAATCCCGCCTCAATGATATCAACCCCAAGCAGCTCAAGCTGGCGGGCGATCTCGACTTTTTCTGAAAGATTCAGGTTGACTCCCGGCGTTTGCTCTCCATCGCGTAAAGTTGTGTCAAAGATGATAATTCGATTTTTGTCTGACATGATGATTCTCCTCCTTATAAAATACAAAAAGCCTCGTCCTATAATCAGGACGAGGAGCTTAAAGCCTCGCGGTACCACCTGAATTCACGCGGCCGGTTAAACGGCGGCGTACACTCACTAACGATACTGTAACCCAATATCGCGTCCCGTATAACGGCGGGCTTCCGGTGCGGCATAATGGTGAAAGTAAAAATATCTCACGTTCCGCGCACAGCTCCGAGACGAGTTCTCCGTTCATCCAAACAAGCCGTTACACCAACCCGGCCCTCTCTGCACTTTGAATAAGCAGGTACTATTTCTCTTCAATGCAATTAGAAATATTAAAATATTAGTGTATTGTAGCACAAGGATGAGGGGATGTCAATATATTATTTTAGGGGTGTTGCAAATTGAGTACGGCACGCTGTAGGGGGGGCGCATCGCATGTCCATATATCTCAGTCAACCACGGACGTCCAGTGACCGCCCCTACAAATGATAATAACAGGGCAGGTGATATACAATTGAGCTCGGGTGAAAAATTTTATTTCAAGCCCGCGGCGGGGGAACATATTGAGACAACGGTCAATTTAACGCCGGATTCGTCCGCCGCGATTTCAGGTACTGTATTTTCCGGAAAAGGCACACGGGTTTCAGGCGCGCTTGTGTTGCTTTTCCGCACCGGGGAAGAGAAAAAACTTATCGACAGACAGTTCACCGATGACGAGGGACATTTTTTCTTCGGACCGATTGAGGGAGATGTGATGTACCAGATAAAAATATATAAAAACCACGTAAAAATCCGCGAGCTTGAAATAGTCGCGGAATAGCAAAAGGGGCCGGGATCGGCCCCTTTTTTGATTTATTTTTACCCATATTAAAAAAAGCTTGACAAAGCCGCAAAGCGTGGTAGAATATTATGGTATGTCTATAAACGCAAATGAACCCGATACCCTCACCGAGCGTAGTCTAGCACATTTTAAAGCTGTTTGTCAACACTTTGTCGAAACGTTAAGCCAAATTCAAACAACCGATCCGTGTGTGTCGCGATAATTATTGTATACAAAAGTAGGGAGTGAAGTCAATGCCGAAAGACGTGGTATACGGCAAAACTATCCGCAAAAGTTACGCCAAAACAGAGGAAATCCAAGAAATGCCCAATCTCCTGGAGGTTCAGAAGTTCTCTTATGACTGGTTTCTAGAATCCGGGCTGAGAGAGGTGTTCCGAGACGTCGCCGCGATTACCGACCACACCGGTAATCTTGAGCTGACGTTTATTGACTATAATATGAACGAAAACCCAAAATATTCAGTCGAGGAATGCAAGGCCCGAGACACCACCTATGCGGCTCCGCTCAAAGTCAGCGTCCGCCTGCGCAATAAGGAAACCGAGGAGATCAAAGAGCAGGAAATCTTTATGGGCGATTTCCCGATTATGACAAATGCCGGTACATTTATAATAAACGGCGCGGAACGTGTGGTCGTCTCGCAGATAATCAGGTCACCGAGTGTTTATTATGAACGTAAGACAGATATAAAAACATCAGTTATGATTCATGCGGCAACGTTGATTCCGTACCGCGGCGCGTGGCTTGAGTATGAGACCGACGCGTCGGAGAATTTTTACGTCCGCGTGGATAAGAACAGAAAACTCCCGGTGACATGGCTGTTACGCGCTGTCGGCAGGCCGAATCAAAGTGTCTATACGCACCTCTCCGCCGCCGGGGCGGAAAGCGGCGCCGAGACGAATGAGCAGCTGAAAGCCATCTTCGGCGATGACGAGCGCATTAACGCAACACTGGAAAAAGACGTCTGCCGCAACAGCGACGAGGCGTTGATTGAGCTATATAAAAGACTGCGTCCCGGTGACCCGCCGACAATTGACTCAGCGCAGACTTTATTGCAAAACCTGTTTTTCGACTCTCGCCGGTATGATATATCGACTGTCGGGCGGTATAAGTTTAACAAAAAGCTGGCGATCTGGCCGCGTATCATGGGGCAGACGCTGGCGCAACCCGTGGCGGACCCGATGACAGGCGAAGTGATCGCCGAAGCCGGAGAACAGCTCACGCGCGCGCGCGCTGAGGAGCTTGACGCGCGCGGAGTCAATGACGTCTATGTACATGTTGACGGGCGTGAAGTCAAAGTCTTTGCCAACGGCATGGTGAAGATGGACGGATTTGTGGATTTCAACCCGGAAGAAGAACTCGGAATCAAAGAGAGAGTGCGTTTTATCGTCCTAAAAGACATGCTGGAAAAATACAACGGGGAAGAGTTAAAAGAAGCGATACTTGAAAACTTAGACTTGCTGATTCCAAAGCACCTGATACCTGACGATATTTTCGCGTCGGTTAACTATCTCAACTGCATCGCCCACGGTTTGGGTGAGCCGGATGATATCGACCATCTCGGCAACCGCCGCATGAGAAGCGTGGGTGAACTGCTTCAAAATCAGTTCAGGGTCGGATTTTCCCGCATGGAGCGTGTTATACGTGAGCGCATGACGCTGCAAGACCTTGATATCATCACACCGCAGTCGCTGATTAATATCAGGCCGGTCACGGCGGCAATTAAAGAATTCTTCGGCAGCTCACCGCTGTCGCAGTTTATGGATCAGACAAATCCGCTGGCGGAGCTTACGCACAAGCGGCGTCTGTCGGCGCTGGGCCCGGGCGGACTTTCAAGAGAGCGTGCGAGCTTCGATGTGCGTGACGTACACTACAGCCACTATGGACGCATGTGTCCGATTGAGACGCCGGAAGGCCCGAATATCGGCCTTATATCGTACCTTGCCTCCTACGCGAAAGTCAATGAATACGGCTTTATGATTGCCCCGTTCCGCAAGGTGGACAAAGAATCTGGCCGGATAACTGATGAGGTGGTTTATCTCGCGGCAGATATGGAAGACCAGTATTTCATAGCGCAGGCGACTGAGCCTGTCGATGAAGATGGCTACCTGATGAATGAGCGTATAACGTGTCGCCACCGTGACGAGATAGTTGCGGTTAACCGTGACAGAATTGACTTTATTGATATATCACCGAGTATGATGGTGTCGATAGCCACCGCGATGATTCCATTCCTTGAAAATGACGATGCCAACCGCGCGTTGATGGGCGCGAACATGCAGCGTCAGGCCGTGCCGTTATTGATGCCGGAAGCGCCGATTGTCGCTACCGGGATAGAGCACAAATGCGCTGTGGATTCGACAGTTGTTATGACGGCGCATGGTGAGGGTACGGTGACATACGTATCATCCACGCGTATAACGGTCGATTACAGCGGAACCGGCCCTGTCAATCACATGCTGACTAAATTTTCCCGCAGCAATCAAGGTACATGCACGAACCAGCGTCCGATTGTCAATGTCGGGGATTTCGTAAAAGCAGGCGATATCTTGGCCGACGGGCCGTCAACCAGCGAAGGTGAAATATCGCTGGGCAAAAACATCCTCGTCGGATTTATGACATGGGAAGGCTATAATTACGAGGACGCGATTCTGATAAACGAGCGTCTTGCAATGGACGACGTGTTCACATCGATACACATAGAAGAGCATGAGATTGATGCCCGCGACACAAAATTGGGTCCAGAGGAGATCACGCGTGATATCCCCGGCGTGGGTGAGGACTCACTGCGCTATCTGGATGAGCGCGGCATTATAAGCATCGGCGCAGAAGTTCAGGCCGGCGATATCCTGGTCGGCAAAGTCACGCCAAAAGGAGAGACGGATCTCACGGCGGAAGAACGGCTTTTACGTGCCATATTCGGCGAAAAAGCGCGTGAAGTCAGAGATACCTCACTAAAAGTCCCGCACGGTGAGAGCGGAATTGTGGTTGACGTCAAAGTCTTTACACGCGAAAACGGCGATGAACTGAATCCCGGTGTGAATATGGTCGTCCGCTGCTATATCGCACATAAGCGCAAAATCAGCGTCGGTGACAAAATGGCTGGGCGGCACGGGAACAAAGGCGTTGTGTCTAGGATACTGCCGAAAGAAGATATGCCATATCTGCCGGACGGAACGCCGCTTGATATTATCCTGAATCCGCTGGGCGTCCCGTCCCGAATGAACATTGGCCAAGTGCTAGAAGTCCACCTCGGATACGCCGCGCATACGCTTGGCTGGAAAGTCGCCACGCCTATATTTAACGGCGCGAACGAGCAGGATATATGGGATACCCTGAAATTAGCCGGCCTGCGCGAAGACGGTAAAAGCGTATTGTACGACGGACGGACCGGAGAGCCGTTTGATAACCCCGTAACCGTCGGTTATGTTTACTTCTTAAAACTGCACCATCTGGTAGACGACAAGATACATGCCAGATCCACAGGGCCGTATAGTCTCGTCACGCAGCAGCCGCTTGGCGGAAAAGCCCAGTTCGGCGGACAGCGGTTCGGCGAGATGGAAGTCTGGGCACTGGAGGCGTACGGAGCGGCTTATACTCTACAGGAGATTCTAACGGTAAAATCCGACGACGTGACAGGCAGGGTGCGGACTTACGAGGCGATTGTAAAAGGCAACAATATCCCGAAGCCGGGCGTACCGGAGTCGTTCAAAGTGCTTGTGAAAGAGCTGCAATCGCTGTGTCTGGATGTTAGAGTTCTGGACGAAAACGGCATGAAGATTGAACTGCAGAGCAATGATGACGATGACATGGGCGACAACATGCGCGATAGAAGTTTTTACAAAAGCGATGATGACGAGTTCTCCTCCAGAGGTTATTCGATTACCGAAATAACCGAAGAAATGCTGGACGAAGAAATGTCGGGCGATGAAGACGGTGATAACGACGACGAGTTCGAAGACCCCGGTGAATATGACAACGATGAAGAAATGTTCGATCTCCCGGATGAAGATGAAGAGGAGGAAAGCGAATAATGAGCGGAATGCCTTTCGACGCGATGCAAATCGGCCTTGCTTCCCCGGACATGATAAAAAGCTGGTCCACCGGTGAGGTGAAAAAGCCGGAAACAATCAACTACAGAACATTAAAACCAGAACGTGACGGGCTGTTCTGCGAAAAAATATTCGGCCCGACCAAAGACTGGGAGTGCCACTGCGGTAAATATAAAAAGATACGCTATAAAGGCAAGATATGCGACCGTTGTGGTGTTGAAGTAACGAAATCCAACGTCCGCCGTGAGAGAATGGGGCATATTGAGCTGGCAGCCCCGGTGTCACACATTTGGTATTTTAAGGGAATTCCATCCCGTATGGGACTGCTGTTGGATCTAACACCACGGATACTTGAAAAAGTGCTGTATTTCGCAACGTATATCGTAATTGATCCCGGAGACACTCCGTTGCGTAAGAATCAGATTTTGACAGAAAAAGAATACCGCGAAATGCGTGAGAAATACGAGGATGATTTCAGGGCAGGAATGGGTGCTGAGGCAATCCGTGACCTATTGGCAGATATCGATATCGAAAAATTCTCGGAACAACTCAAAACAGAGTCTCGTGAGGCTGCAGGACAGAAAAAGGCAAAGCTTTTAAAAAGACTTGAAGTTGTCGAAGCGTTTAGGCAATCAGGAAATGACCCGACGTGGATGATAATCGACATACTGCCTGTCATACCGCCGGAAATACGCCCGATGGTTCAGCTCGATGGCGGTAGATTTGCCACGTCCGACTTGAACGATTTATACCGCCGCGTTATTAACAGAAACAATCGCCTGAAACGCCTGATACAGCTGAACGCGCCGGATATTATAGTCAGGAACGAAAAACGTATGCTGCAGGAGGCAGTTGACGCGCTTATCGACAACGGCCGCCGCGGCAGGGCAGTGACGGGGGCTAATTCCCGCGCGTTAAAATCGCTCTCCGATATGCTCAAGGGTAAACAGGGCAGATTCCGGCAAAATCTGCTTGGAAAACGTGTTGACTACTCCGGCAGATCGGTCATTGTCGTCGGCCCGGACTTGAAACTCTACCAGTGCGGCGTACCGAAAGAAATGGCGATCGAGCTTTTTCGCCCGTTTGTTATGAAAAAGCTGGTGGAAGACGGAGTTTCCAACAACATCAAATCCGCGAAGAAAATGGTGGATAGAGGCAACACCGAGGTGTGGGACGCACTTGAAGTGGTGATTAAAGAACATCCTGTGCTGTTGAACCGCGCGCCGACTCTACACAGATTGGGTATACAGGCGTTCGAGCCGATTTTGGTCGAAGGCCGTGCGTTAAAATTGCATCCGCTCGTCTGTACGGCGTACAATGCAGACTTTGACGGCGACCAGATGGCGATACACGTACCGCTATCGGCTGAGGCGCAGGCAGAGGCAAGGATTCTTATGCTATCGGCCAATAACCTGCTTCACCCGAAAGACGGGCAGCCAGTCACAGTGCCGACGCAGGACATGATCCTAGGCGCATATTACCTGACGTTCCAGCGCGATGACGAGATAGGTTCCGGAAAATCTTTCGTGTCACCGGATGAAGCTCTTATGGCGTATCAGTGCGGAGACGTTGGAATACACGCCCCGATACATGTGCGCGTTACAAAAGATGTTAGCGGCCGAAAAGAAAGCCGTGTAATCGCAACAACGGTGGGGCGGATCATCTTCAATGAACCGATCCCGCAGGATCTTGGATTTGTGGACAGATTGGATCCGGAGCATATGTTCGACTATGAAATAGACTTCCAGACAGGCAATAAACAACTGGAAAGTATAATAGAGCGTTGTATCGCAAAGCATGGCTTCACACGTTCGGCGAAACTTTTGGATGATATCAAGGCGCTGGGCTTCCAATTCTCAACACAAGGCGCTATTACGATATCCATATCCGACATGACGGTTCCGGATGAAAAATGGACGCTTATCAGTGAAACGGAAAAGAAAATAGTGTCTATTAAGAATCAGTTCCGGCGCGGTTTTATCACTGATGAGGAGCGGTACCGCCTTGTGGTCAAAGAATGGGAGAAAACGACAAAAGACGTTACCGAAGCGCTCACAAGTACGTTGAACGAGCTGAATCCCATCTATATGATGGCGAACTCCGGAGCCAGGGGCAGCATGAACCAAATCAGGCAGCTTGCCGGTATGCGTGGCCTTATGGCAAACGCGGCGGGTAGGACGATAGAGATTCCTATCAAGGCAAATTTCCGTGAGGGACTGACTGTGCTTGAATATTTCATATCATCCCGCGGCGCGCGTAAAGGTCTTGCCGATACGGCGTTGCGTACTGCGGACTCCGGATATCTGACTCGCCGGTTGGTTGATGTTTCGCAGGACGTGATAGTACGTGAGCATGACTGCGGCACGAAAGACGGGATCGTGGTATCAGAAATCGTCGAATACGGCAGCGTTTTGGAAACATTCGGGCAGGTTATACACGGGCGTTATCCGTCTGACGATGTTGTTGATGAATCTACGGGTGAGCTGCTGTTCTCAAAGGATCGTATGCTTAATGTGAATGACGCAGACACGCTTCTGACACATGGGATAGAGTCATTGAAAATACGCACGGTTCTGGATTGCGAGGCCAAAAGCGGCATATGCGCAAAATGTTATGGCGTGAACCTTGCCACAGGTGAGGCAGTTTCAATCGGAGAAGCAGTTGGCGTTATCGCCGCGCAGTCGATAGGTGAGCCGGGCACGCAGCTGACGATGAGAACATTCCACACCGGCGGCGTCGCGGGTGACGATATAACGCAGGGCTTACCGCGTATTGAAGAGTTGTTCGAGGCCAGAAAGCCCAAAAAAATGTCGATATTGGCCGAAATTGACGGTGTTATAGAAGTTGAAGAGACACGTAAAAGCGCTGTCGTTGCGATTACAATCACAAGCGATAAAGACGGCGAGGCAAAGGTTTATCAATCCCCGTATTCGGCCGGTATAAGGGTGAAGTCGGGCGACACTGTACAAGCCGGGGACAGATTGACCGATGGTGCGTTGAATCCGCACGACGTTATGCGGATACTTGGCAAAGCCTCCGCCCAATCTTACCTGATTTCCGAGGTTCAGAAGGTTTACCGCCAGCACGGCATTGGTATCAACGACAAGCATATTGAAGTCATAGTCCGCCAGATGATGAGAAAAATCAGGGTCGAAGACGGCGGAGATACCGATTTGCTGGTCGGCACAACGGTTGATTTGGGAGATTTCAGACAGGCTAACGTTGGGTTACAGGGGAAAACATCTCCCGAAGGGGACGCGTTGCGACCAGCCGTATCCTCACCGCTTCTGATGGGAATAACAAAGGCATCACTGGCGACGGAGTCGTTCTTGTCGGCGGCATCATTCCAGGAGACAACGAAGGTTCTGACAGAAGCGGCGATAAAAGGTAAGGTTGACAGGCTTGTCGGGCTGAAAGAAAACGTCATAATAGGCAAGCTTGTCCCAGCCGGCAGTGGCCTTGCGATGTATAGAAAGTTCGACAGCGAATCCGAATCCGTCAGCCGCGCATATTCCGAAGTCGCGAGCTATGTCGAATCCTCACCGGCAGATTACGTCGTGGTGGAAGAGGAGAACGATGTTGATTTAAGCGTGCTGATAGGCACTGGGAATGCGTTGTAGGGGACAAAACATCCGCCGCCTTCGGACGGTGCCCTCAGGACATAGCGGGTGAGGATGAGTGTTTTCGGATTTTGCCGCACATGGGCAATACGAATGGCCAATTGTAGGGGGCGCCGTCCCCGGCGTCCTGCCGTGCCCCCGTCTAATCTCCCGTGTATGGGCGTTCGTTCCACCCACCCAGGGACGGCAGAATGCCGCTCCTACAGGACGGGAGATACGATTTTGCCACGTTCCGCAAACTAACTATTGACGTATCCGCATTCTTGTGTTAAAATGATTTTTCGTGTGATGAACTTTTCACATCAATTACCAATAGAAAGGAGGAAAATAATGCCAACATTTAATCAGCTCGTCAGAAAGGGCAGGCAAACTCAGACTTATAAGTCGAACTCCCCGGCCATGCAGAAAGGCCTCAACACGCTGAAAAACAGGGAGACAGATCAATCATCCCCCCAGAGGCGCGGCGTATGTACGGCGGTTAGGACAGCGACTCCGAAGAAGCCCAACTCGGCACTGCGGAAGATTGCCCGTATCAGGCTGACAAACGGCCATGAGGTCACGGCCTATATCCCCGGTATCGGACACAATCTGCAAGAGCACTCGGTCGTTATGATCCGCGGCGGGCGTGTTAAAGACTTGCCCGGCGTGCGCTACCACATTATCCGTGGAACACTTGACACCCAAGGCGTGGAAGGCCGAAAACAGAGCAGGTCAAAGTATGGCGCAAAAAGGCCAAAATCCTAAGCTTATTACGCTTTATGCATAAGGCAGAAGCCTTGCCATGAAGGTGAATATACATTTTGTATGTTACCTCATAGCGGGCGGACGGGTGGGCGGACGCTGTGCGTCCTAATGAAGAATGAATAATTAATAGTGAATAATTTTTCACTTTTCATTCCTAATTTTTCATTAGACAAACGCAGTTTGCCGTAGCTCGTAGTACCTGTGAAATCATTTATATGAAGGAGGGAAGTATAGTGCCCAGAAGAGGCAACGTACCAAAACGCGAAGTCTTGCCGGATCCGTTGTATAATTCCGTGATGGTTACAAGGTTAATCAACAGCATAATGCTGGACGGAAAAAAGGGTGTGGCTCAGAAAGTCGTTTACGGCGCGTTTACCATCGTCGGTGAAAAAACCGGAAAAGAACCGCTTGACGTGTTCATGGAAGCGCTGGAGAATATCATGCCGACACTTGAGGTAAAGGCCCGGCGCGTTGGTGGAGCCACGTATCAGGTTCCGATTGAAGTAAGACCCGACAGGCGGCAGACATTAGGACTGCGCTGGCTGACGACTTATACCAGAGCGCGCAATGAGAAAACGATGAGAGAACGTTTAGCCGGCGAAATAATGGATGCGTCGAATAGTCTAGGCGCCGCTGTGAAAAAGCGTGAAGACACGCACAGAATGGCGGATTCTAATAAAGCGTTCGCACACTATCGCTGGTAAGAGACATAACCACGCAATGTGCGGAACAAATCCGCATGGAAGCTGCAAAATACGATTTCGGTCTTTTTCGCCGGAAAGGGGCGGTGTATCCGCCCGTCAAAACACAGCATCAGATTAGAGAGGAGTGAGTGATGTGCCGAGGCAATACCCACTTGAAAAAACAAGAAATATTGGCATAATGGCTCATATAGACGCGGGAAAGACCACGACGACAGAGCGCATATTGTTCTATACCGGACGCACGCATAAACTTGGCGAAACCCATGAGGGCGCCGCTACAATGGACTGGATGGAGCAAGAGCAAGAGCGGGGGATTACCATAACCTCCGCCGCGACAACCTGTTTCTGGAACGATCACCGCATTAACATTATAGATACGCCCGGACACGTTGACTTCACCGTTGAAGTTGAGCGGTCATTGCGTGTGCTGGACGGTTCGGTGACAGTCATGTGCGCGAAAGGCGGGGTTGAGCCTCAGTCAGAAACCGTCTGGCGTCAGGCTGACCACTATCATGTCCCGCGTATGATATACGTCAATAAAATGGACATAGTTGGCGCGGACTTTTTCAATGTGGTCCAAATGGTCCACGAAAGGCTGAAAGCCAACGCTGTCCCGATTCAGTTGCCGATTGGCTCCGAAGCGGAGTTCAAGGGTATCATCGACCTTGTCGAGATGAACGCCGATATCTATTACGATGACTTGGGAAAAGACATGCGTGTCGAGCCGATTCCGGAGGACATGATGCCGCTTGTCGAAGAGTCACGGATGAAGCTGATTGAAGCCGTCTCAGACTTTGACGATGAGATTATGGAAAAATATCTCGAAGGCGAGGAAATCCCGGTCGAGTCATTGAAAGCTGCGATACGCAAAGCGACGCTGGCGGTAAAATTTATACCTGTCGTTTGCGGCACATCATACAGGAACAAGGGCATCCAAAAGCTGCTTGACGCGATCGTTGATTACCTGCCATCGCCCGTTGATATCCCGGCTATATCTGGGACAAAACCGGGCACAGATGAAGCCGACAGCCGTCCGCCGTCTGACGACGCACCATTTTCCGCGCTGGCGTTTAAGATTATGACCGATCCATATGTCGGCAGACTGTCGTTTTTCAGAGTCTATTCCGGTGCTGTCCAAACGGGTTCAATGCTCTACAATTCCACGAAAGGGCACAGGGAGAGATTGGGGCGCATTCTTCAAATGCACGCCAATCACCGGGAGGATATAGAGACCACGCATACAGGCGACATAGTCGCGGCGGTCGGCCTGAAAAACACAACAACGGGGGACACTCTGTGCGATGAGAAGAATCCGATAATCCTGGAGTCGATGGAGTTCCCGGAACCGGTTATCCGCGTGGCGATTGAGCCTAAGACCAAAGCCGGTCAGGAAAAAATGGGCGTGGCGCTTGCCAAACTGACTGAAGAAGATCCGACGTTTAAAACCTATTCAGACGAGGAAACAGGTCAGACAATCATCGCTGGAATGGGTGAGCTGCACCTTGAAATAATCGTAGACAGATTGCTGCGCGAGTTCAGGGTTGAGGCAAATGTCGGCACACCGCAAGTTTCTTACAAAGAGACGGTTCGCAAACAGGCCGACGTTGATGTCAAATACGCACGTCAATCCGGCGGCAGAGGCCAATACGGTCACGTAAAGATCATTGTCGAGCCGAATGAGCCCGGCAAAGGTTACGAATTCGTCAACAAAATCGTTGGCGGAACGATACCGAAAGAGTATATCCCGGCGGTGGATCAAGGCATTTCCGGCGCGATGGCGGCGGGCGTCTTGGCGGGATACCAAGTCGTTGACGTCAAGGTGACGCTGTACGATGGGTCATTCCATGAAGTGGACTCCAGCGAAATGGCATTCAAAATTGCCGGAAGCATGGCGTTTAAAGAGGCGATGCATAAAGCAAGCCCCGTGCTGCTGGAGCCGATTATGAAAGTCGCTGTCACAGTTCCAGAAGAGTATATGGGCGACGTTATGGGCGACCTGAACGCGCGTCGCGGGCAGATAACAGGCATGGAAACAAAGCTCGGCGCTGCGCAGATAAACGCGCTTGTCCCGCTGTCCACAATGTTCGGATACGCGACGGTACTGAGATCTAACACCCAGGGACGTGGTAACTACGCAATGGAACCAAGCCATTATGTTGAATTGCCGAAGTCCCTGCAAGAAGAAATTATGGGAACAAAAAAATAAGCCATATCTTCGATTTTATCCGCGCAAAATTTAGACTTGCAAAAACTGAAAGAATAAGTTAAAATACCGCATAATATTAAGAATTTTTATTTGATATCGTAAGGAGGATTTATAAGCAATGGGCAAGCAAAAGTTTGAAAGAAACAAGCCTCACGTCAATATCGGTACAATCGGCCACGTTGACCACGGCAAAACAACACTCACCGCAGCTATCACGAAGTTTTTAAGCCTGACAGGCAACGCGAAATTCGAGGCGTATGACGCTATCGATAAAGCCCCGGAAGAGCGTGAGCGCGGAATCACAATCAACACATCACACGTTGAGTACGAGACGGACGCGCGCCACTATGCGCACGTTGACTGCCCGGGTCACGCCGACTATATCAAGAACATGATAACAGGCGCGGCACAGATGGACGGTTCTATTCTCGTTATCGCCGCTTCTGACGGACCGATGGCTCAAACGCGTGAGCACATATTGCTCGCCCGCCAGGTTGGCGTGCCTGCGATAGTCGTGTTTCTAAACAAAGCCGACCAGGTGGATGACGAAGAGCTTCTTGAGCTTGTTGAGATGGAAGTACGTGAACTGCTTTCGTACTATGAGTTCCCGGGCGATGATATCCCGGTTATCAAAGGCAGCGGCCTGATGGCGCTTGAGTGTGCTTCTGATGATCCGAATGCACCTGAATACGCTTGCATCAAAGAGTTGATGGACGCTGTTGACAGCTATATCCCCACGCCGGAGCGTAAGGCTGACCTGCCGTTCCTGATGCCTGTTGAAGACACAATGACAATCACAGGACGCGGAACAGTTGCAACCGGACGTGTTGAGCGCGGACAAATCAACATGAACGACAAAGTTGAGATCGTTGGAATCACAGAAACGAAAGAAACAGTCGTCACGGGTATTGAGATGTTCAGAAAGAGCCTTGATTACGCTGAGGCTGGCGACAATGCAGGTATGCTTCTTCGCGGAATTTCAAGAGACCAGATCGAAAGAGGACAGGTACTTGCAAAACCCGGAAGCATCAAGCCTCTCACAAAATTTAGAGGCCAAGTATATATCCTTTCAAAGGAAGAGGGCGGCCGTCATACCCCGTTTTTCAACAACTACCGCCCGCAGTTCTATTTCCGTACCACCGACGTTACTGGCGTAGTATCTCTTCCAGAGGGTATTGAGATGTGCATGCCCGGCGACAACGTTGAGATGGATGTTGAGCTGATTACCCCGATAGCCATTGAGAACGGACTTCGTTTCGCTATCCGCGAAGGCGGCCGCACAGTCGGCTCCGGCGTTGTAATCGCGATTAACGAATAATCCCGGCATTTTATTTAATCACAAAGGCCGCTGTTGTGAGATAACAGCGGCCTTTGACCGGCTAATTCCCGCGGGTTATCAATCCCCGCCGGGGAATCGCAGTCCCGACATAAACCCGTCAAAAGCGATGGACTGTATGTTGCCTGCGATTATCTCGCCTCTGAAGATGATGATATCAGCGACGACTTCCGATTCATAGTTTGGATAATTCAGAACCCTGTATGTATACCGCGTCGCCGCGACGCCGCCGAATTGCGACAGGTCGAATCCCTGCGCAAGCTGGATTGCGTTGTATTCTTCATAAATTCCCACAAATGCCCTGGGAATGACTATCTCCTGTTCATCTATGGCGTTTTCATCAATTTCCCATCCCAGAGACTGTAAATATTGTACCCGCTGACCGTTATTCCTGGCTATGCCGGATAATGAAACCGTCCCGTCAGGGCCGGTGCCTCCGCCGGCAATCAAGATTATCGCGCATATAACGACTGCAAGCGCCAGCGCAACAGTGACGGCCCTTTTTCTGTTGAATTTAGCAGTAAAAATAAACATACTCTCACCCCGCTTGAGTTTTTTAGGCGTGTTGGCACACCTTTGTACAGCTTATTCGTTTTTGTCCTCGGATATGACAAGGCAGTTGGTTTAGTGTGATATGATATATTATACAACGCACCCCGTAGGGAACGATAGCAATCATTTCGAAAACAGATTACCAAACGGGCGGATTGCCATCCGCCCCAACAAGGTCGTAACAACGAACGCATCACACCACAGGCGAAAATCGCAAACTTTCAAGCGATTTACAAGGCATTTCCCAAGATAAGTAACAAAAAAAGAAAAAAGTTTACAGAAAAAGACGAATTTACTATTGAATAATTCCGCATAACAGTATATTATGTAGGATGTAAGTAAATTCATAAAAATAAAACGGCGGCGGATTAAAGTTGCCGAGAGGGGGCAGTGTAGTGTCTAGCAGGATTTTTCAGAGCGTTATTGTCCAAATGAAAGATGCGACAACACGCTCAATAGGTGTTGTGGATTCTGAGGGAACGATTGTCGCAAGTAGTGATTTATCAATAATCGGCTCCAGTATTGATTCCACTCCTGAATTTTACAATGAATCCGGTGATAAAACAGTTAAGAGCCAAGGCAGAACGTTCAAAGTCCTAAGCTCTGGTGCGACCGGCGACTATGCCGTTTTCGCCGAGGGTGAGGATGATTTTGCGAGAGCCGTGTGTATTATGGCGGCCGTCGCTATTAACGAGGCGGGGACATATTTTGAAGAAAGCCACGACAACCGAGCTTTTGTCAAAAACATCATCTCCGAAAACATCTTGCCCGGAGATCTGTACGTCCGCGCGAATGAACTGAGTTTCGATTCCGAAGTGCCTAGGGGTGTAATTGTAATCCGCCACTGGGCCGCGATGGATTTGTCGGCGGTTGAGTTGCTGCAAGATATGTTCCCGGACAAGCAGCAGGATTTTGTCATCTCAGTCAGTGATACTGAAATCGCGCTGATAAAAGAACTGCCGCCTTCTGGGGAACTGAATCAGCTTAATGAGCTGGCGGAATTGATCGAACGGAAGTTAAACGACGGTCTCGGCCTGAGTGTTGTGATAGGCATAGGCACACCCGCGCGGCATTTGCGGGAACTTGCGGTAAGATTCAAAGAAGCGCAGATATCGATTGATGTCGGCAGGGTTTTTGAATCGGATAAGACGATAATCAGCTATGAAAGCCTTGGTATCGGCAGGCTGATCTATCAATTGCCGACGACGTTGTGCGAGATATTCTTGTCTGAAGTTTTTAAGAAGAACCCGATAGAGGCTTTGGATTCGGAGACGCTGTTTACGATCGACAAGTTTTTTGAAAACAGCCTGAATGTCTCCGAAACGTCACGGAAATTGTTCGTCCACAGAAATACGCTTGTCTACAGGCTTGAGAAAATTAAAAAAATCACCGGGCTTGATCTGCGTGAGTTTGATCACGCGATCATATTCAAAGTTGCCCTTATGGTAAAGAAGTATCTGGTATCACAGGAGTCTAAATATTAAATGATTAGAATGACCGACGTTTTTAAAGTATACGGAAATGGAACAAAGGCGCTTAAAGGTGTCAGCTTTACCCTTGACACCGGGAGGTTCGCGTTTTTAGTCGGGCCATCGGGATCGGGAAAATCCACGATTATCAAGCTGCTGACCGGAGAAGTCGCGCCGACGGAAGGTGAAATAATCGTCAACGGATATGACATGAATACAATCAAAATGCGCAAACTGCCTTTTTTAAGGCGAACGCTGGGGGTTATTTTTCAGGATTTTCGTCTGATTGACGAAAAAACGGTTTATGAGAATGTCGCTTTCGCAATGCGAGCCGTTAGCGTGACTAACAAAGAAATACGCCAACGCGTACCGTATGTGCTGGAGCTTGTCGGCCTTGAAGACAAGGCGAAATCAAAACCGCCGGAACTGTCCGGCGGGGAGCAGCAGCGAGTAGCTGTCGCCCGGGCTTTGGTCAACAATCCAAGCCTTATAATAGCGGACGAGCCTACAGGAAATTTAGACCCCGCGCGAAGTCTGGAAATTTTTACATTACTGCAAAAAATCAACCAGCTTGGCACGACAGTCTTAGTCGTTACGCATGAGAAAGCGCTTGTGGATAAATTGCATGAACGCGTTGTCGCAATTGACGGCGGACGAATAATCAGCGATGGGGTGGACGGGTACTACAATTATGAAGATGAAGAGAAACAGAACAGGATATTACATTAAAGAGGGCTTCAGCAGCATATTCACACACGGCTTTATGTCGTTTGCATCTGTATGCATTATAATCGCATTTCTTATAATAATGGGCAGCTTTGTCCTTTTATCCGCAAATATCAATGATCTTATAGGCGTGCTTGAGGATGAGAATGTCGTCCTGGCAATTATTGACGAGAATCTATCAGATGAGGAAGCTCGCGGAATTGAAACACAAATCCTCAGAATCCCGAATGTGTCTACAGCTGAATTTATCCATAGGCAAGACGCGCTGTATTCATTTATCGGCAGACATGAAAATCCCAACATTTTTTCCGACATTGATTACACCGTCACTCGGCATCGGTTCGTTGTGTACGTGCACAACGTGGAACTGATTGCACAGACGCAGGACGATTTACTCGGCGTGCAGGGCGTCGCGAGGGTGAATGCCAACCTGCAAGTGGCGCAGGGGCTTGTGACTTTCAGGCGGGTCGTCAACGTCATATCGGTCGTAATTATCGCCGTGCTTTTGTCAATTTCACTGTTTATAATGACAAACACAATCAAACTGGCAACGTTTGAGCGGCGGGAAGAGATTGCGATAATGCGGATGGTGGGCGCGACAAACTCATTCATACGCTGGCCGTTTGTATATGAGGGGTTTATTCTGGGGGGCAGCGGCGCGCTGGCGGCATTTGCATCCCTTTGGGCGTTATACCGGCTTGTGGCGACCAGAGTTGTCACTTTTGAGGCGGGATTTGTATCGGTCATTCCGTTTGCGAATGTTTCGTTGCCGCTGTTCGTGGTTTTTGTTGCTATAGGACTGGGCGTCGGCGCCGGCGGAAGCGGAATCGCGCTGAATAAATATCTGAAAGTGTAAATCCGGAAGTTTTACAGGGGCGGCCTGATATCGCCCGCTTAAGCATAAGTAATACAACCACAGTATCTGAGAGGTGTTGAAACTTGGTTATGAAAAACAAACGTGTTGTTGCAAGGGTTATCGCTATTCTCCTAGCGCTGTTGATGGCAGCTACCATTCTGTTTGGTGTGCTTGGCTCGCTTGCCCCCGCCGGGGCCGCTGTCACCCGGGCGCAGATTGACAGGCTGCGCGCTGAACAGCGGGAAATCCAGCAAAGAAGGCAGGAGACTCAGGCAAGAATAAACTCAATTGAGTTCGACAGGATGACCGCATTCGCGCAGAAGGAAGTCTTGGACAACAGAATCTCACTGACCGAAGCGGAAATTGAGCTTATAAGAGATACAATTGCGCAATACGGATATCTTATCGCGGCCCAGGAACTGGAGGTAATCGAAGCGCAGAACAGGGAAAACGCGCGATTGCAGCTATTTCGGGAACGGGTCCGCAGTATGGAAGAAAACGGCGTTATTACATACCTCGATATCTTGTTCAGCGCCACCAGTTTTTCAGACTTTTTGGCACGGCTGGATTTCGTCGGCGACCTTATGCGGGCCGATGAAAGCGCGTATCACAACCTGATTGCCGCCCGGCTTGAAACTGAAGCCGCAAAAGAAGCCTTGGAAGAAACCAAGGCCGAACTGGAAGCGGAAGAAATACTGCTTCAAGAACGGTATGCCGAACTTGAGATTCAGCGTGAAGAAGCCGTCCAGCTGATTTTACAGATCGAGCAGGATCGTGAAGCAGCGATGGAACTGTATAGGCAGATAAGGGAACAGCAGGAGCAGTCTCAGAGAGATATCAATCGTTTGGAAGAAGAGTGGCGCAGGCAGGAGGCAGCCCGCATAGCGAGAGAGGCCTCTGCCGGACGTACCGCTGTTGCCGTTCGGGGTACCGGGGAACTTGTGTGGCCCGTTGCGGGTACAAACCGCTCAAATGTTACAAGCCCCTTTGGAGTCAGGCGCCACCCGGTATTTGGGACAAACAGAATGCATAACGGCATTGACATCGGCGCACCCCATGGACGGAATGTCTTCGCGGCTGACAGCGGTTCGGTCATTATATCCAGACATAACGCGTCTTTCGGAAACTACATAGTTATAGCTCATGGTGGCGACAACAGAATGACAACGCTGTACGCACACCTGAGTACGCGTAGTGTATCCGTGGGGGACACAGTATCGAGAGGGCAGGTTATCGGGCGCGTAGGTTCGACCGGCATTTCAACAGGCCCGCACCTGCATTTTGAGGTGACTGTCAACGGTGTCAGGGTTAATCCGCTGGCTCATTTGCCATAATATAATTTATGTTGAACAATACAGAAAAAAGATACTCATTAAAATTTGTGTTAACGCTGATGCTGCTTGCATCAGCGTTAACGTGTTTGGTGATAGCGCTCACATTCGGGCGTGAGCTTGGGGTTTTTAACGGCAAGTTCAGATATGTCCGGGAATTTTCAGAGCTGTTAACACTGATTGACGAATTCTATATCGGTGAATATGACATGGCCGAGGTGTCCGCCATGTCAAAATGGGGCGCAGTCGCGGCGCTGAGAGACAGATACTCATACTATCTCACGCCGGAGCAATATGCAGAGCACCTAGAAAGCGCGAACAACAGATTTGCCGGTATCGGCATCAGTATCACGATAGACGATTACGCAGGCGGAATGCTGGTGTTGCACGTTTTCCGCGGCTCACCGGCTGAAACGGCCGGGATAGTCTCAGGGGACGTTATAACCGGGTTTGATGGTGAGGATATCACGCATCTTATGATTGATGAAACCCGCAACATCTTCGCACGCCCGATTGGCTCTACCGTTGAACTGACAGTTCTGCGAGAGACTGGGGTCGTTGAAACGATTACAGTCGTGTATGACTTTGTGTTTGTTGACCCTGTGTCGTATGATATGCTGTATGAAACGATAGGATATATTGCACTGTCAAATTTCGACACCGGCTCGGCAGATAGTTTTATCTCGGCTGTTGACGGCTTGATTGAATCCGGCGCGGAGGCTTTTATCTTCGACGTCAGAAACAATGGCGGCGGGCGGGTATCGGAGCTTACGGGGATACTTGACCATCTGCTGCCCGCGGGTGAGATATTCATCGCGGTGGATAGACACGGCAATGAGGATATAATAAGATCCGGACCCGGGGTGATTGATTTGCCGGCGGTCGTACTGGTGAACAGATACTCATTCAGCGCGGCAGAGTATTTCGCGGCAATGCTGCGTGAATACGATTACGCTCATATCGTCGGGGAGCAGACGACAGGGAAAAGCCGATCTCAGATATTGATCCCGTTATCCTGCGGCGGCGCTATGCGCATTTCATCGGGGCAGTATCTGACTAAAAACAGAGTCAGTCTCTACGACGTCGGCGGTGTGACCCCGGATTATCTGTTAGAGATGTCAGAAGATGAATTCACGCTGTTCAGATTCGGAAACCTTGAAAAGGAAGACGACACGCAACTTCAGCTGGCGCTTTCGCTTTTGATTGGGCATTAGGGCGCGAAAAACACGTTGTAGGGACGACCGTCCCTACGGGGTCACAGAACGCCGGGGGCGTCGCACCCCACGACGGGTATGGGGGTGACGGGCGCACAAAGTGCGTCCCTGCAAACAATTCAGCATGTTTCGCGATTTTTCCTGCTTGACAAAGTGGGAAGACTTTAATATAATCCCATAAACATAAACTCACTGCCCGGCGGAATCCGGGCTGAATATATTGGCCTTGTTTAAGTCATTGAACAAAGCAAAAGGATGTATGAAATGGTAAAAGAAGCAAGATTTAAAATGAGCCAGGAACGTTTGCAGGAGCTGAAGGATGAGCTTATCTACCTTCAAACGGTCCGTGAAAAAGAAGTCGCCCAGCAAATAAAAGAGGCGAGGTCTTTCGGCGATCTTTCTGAAAACAGCGAATATGACGAGGCAAAGACAGAACAGGGCAAGCTATATTCAAAAATCGCCGAAATTAAAAACCTTATTGATAACGCGGAGATCGTAATAGTATCTGCCAGAACTGATGTCGTCAGCATCGGCAGCCGTGTCACGGTAAAAGACCTTGAGCTTGGTTCCGAAGAGACTTATGAGATCGTCGGCTCTCAGGAGGCGGATCCGATAATGAGCCGAATATCCGATGATTCACCGTTCGGCAAAGGCTTGTTGGACCACAAAGCGGGTGATGTCGTGGAAATTGATGCCCCGGCGGGTATTTTGAAGTTTGAGATACTTAAGATAGATTAAGTGGGTGCATTTATGGAAGAAATTACGCAAGATCATCAAGAGGAGCAAGAACTTTCAGAGATTCTGCAAATACGCAGGGATAAACTGAAAAAACTGCAAGATGAGGGCCAAGACCCGTTTGAAGTCACAAAGTTCACGCGCACAGTTTATACATCAGACGTGCATGAGAATTTTGATGCGATAGAAAACAGCGACGTATCAATGGCTGGCCGCGTCATGGCTAAACGCGGAATGGGTAAGGCCATTTTCGCTGATATTGTTGACGACAAAGGGCGGATTCAGCTCTATATCAAACTCAATGACGTTGGTGAAGAGGCGTTTGAGGGGCTGAAAAAAGGCGATATCGGCGATATTATTGGTGTTACCGGGCATGTGTTCAGGACAAAGATGGGCGAAATATCCATCCACTGCAAGACGGTGACGTTGCTGGCAAAATCTCTCAGGCCGTTGCCCGAGAAATTCCACGGACTGACAAATCAGGAGCTGAAATACCGCCAGCGGTACTTAGATCTTATTATGAATCCGGATACGCGCAAAACGTTTGAAGTACGCAGCGCGTTTATCCGTCATGTGCGATCATTCCTGGATAATCGCGGATATATGGAAGTCGAAACGCCGGTTCTGAACACAGTTTCAGCCGGAGGGACGGCAAGACCGTTTATAACTCACCACAACACGCTTAACTTAGATATGTATGTGCGTATTGCGTTGGAGCTGCCGTTAAAGCGTCTGATTGTCGGTGGGATTGAGCGCGTCTATGAGATTGGTCGGATATTCCGCAACGAAGGCATGGATACGAAGCACAATCCAGAGTTTACAATGATCGAGCTTTATGAGGCATATGCCGATTATAACGATATGATGGATTTGTTTGAGGAACTCTTAGGCACAGCGGCCCAGAAGCTATTGGGCAACTATAAAGTCCAGTGGCAAGGTGTTGAAATTGACCTCACTCCCGGTTGGAAGCGCCAAACAATGGCGGATGCGGTCCTCGAACACACCGGAGTTGACTTCATGTCGTTCACCACCACGGAGGACGCGGTCAAAGCCGCCGCCGGGATCGGCGTCAAAATGCCGGAAGACAAAGAGCCGTCTTGGGGAGATTTACTGTTCGAGTGTTTTGATCAACGCGCCGAAGATAAGCTGATACAGCCGGTGTTCATAATAGATCACCCGGTCGAGGTCTCGCCGCTGGCAAAAAGAAAACCGTCCGACCCGAGACTTACCGAGCGTTTTGAGCTTTTTATCTGCCGAAACGAGATGGGTAACGCTTTCAGTGAGCTAAACGACCCAATCGACCAGAAGCAGCGCTTCCAACGTCAGGCAGCGATGAGAGCCTCCGGTGATGACGAAGCGGGCATGATGGATGAGGATTTTATCACCGCGCTGGAATACGGTATGCCCCCGACAGGCGGGCTTGGCATCGGCATTGACCGCTGCGTGATGATGCTGACGAATAATTCGTCTATAAGAGATGTACTGCTGTTCCCGACGATGAAACCGATTGAAGATTAATGGAACTGATTACGAGCCGTAAAAATCCGCTCTGTGTGCATGTTAAGAAACTCGGTGCGAACCGCGCCTACAGGCAGGAGCGCGGCGAGTTTCTCTGCGATGGTGCGAAACTTCTTGAAGAAGCGATAAAAAGCAATGCCGATATCACAGCCGTATTTACAACGGCGGACATACACTTGCCGAAGGGTGTTCGAATATTCCGGGCCGCACAAGAACTTCTCGATTCGTTGTCGCCGCTGAAGAATGCACAGGATGTTCTGTTCACGTGCAAAATGCCGGAACCAAGCGCTTTCACCCCGGATTCCGCCAGTGCAGGGACACATATATTGCTCGATGGCATACAGGATCCTGGGAACTTGGGTACAATTATTCGCACGGCGAACGCGTTCGGCATAAGCAGCGTTATACTGCTGGATGGCTGCGCGGATTTGTACAGCCCGAAAACAATCCGCGCGTCAATGGGTGCAATTTTCCGTCAGCATGTTTACTATACAAACGTGTCTGAGCTTAAAGCGTTTTCTAACAGAAGCAGTTTGGAAATTGTCGGCACGACGTTGGAGGGTGCAGATGTTTCCGGAATAAGTCTCAAGAACGCAATAATCGCAATCGGTAGCGAGGGGCAAGGATTATCAGCCCCCGTGTTGTCGATGTGCCGAGAGTTGGTGTCAATACCAATGTCACAAGGGTGTGAATCATTAAACGCGGCGGTTGCAGCCTCAATTATAATGTGGGAGGCAGTGCGGCACGAAACGGCTGAGAACCTAACCATGTAGGGGCGGAGAGCCCCCGACCGCCCGCGGGCAACCGAGACGGTCGCCCCTACGTGGTCAACGCGTAAATGTAACCACGGCGCGTCAGGTTGCCGCGCCCAACAAAAAATCCCCCTCCCTTGGAGGGGTACCCCATAGGGGGCGGGTGGTTCTTTCGTCTAAAGCCCCCTTCGCGCACGAAGGTGGCTGTCCCTCGCATACAAAAACATGATATTTTAATAAGGTGGTGGAGAACAATGTCGTCGCTGAAATACTGGGTGTGGCTTTCTTCTGTAAGCGGTGTCAATGCTGCCGTGGCAGGGCTATTGCTGAGACGTTTTGAAACGCCGGAACAAATCTATTACGCGGACGTTGGGGAGTTTAAGGAAATAGGCATCAAACCGGCTGACATTTCTGTTCTCACGCGCAAAAATATCGAATTCGCGAATAGAATACTTACCAAGTGCGAAGAAGAGCGCTTCCGTGTCATAACCCTGCAAGACGTGGAGTATCCCGATAGGTTGCGGAACATCTACGACCCGCCGATTGTACTGTATATTCGAGGAACGCTGCCGGTTATAGACGAAGAAGCCGCCGTTGCGATAGTCGGTACTCGCTCCAGTACTCAGTCTGGGATAGCCGTGGCTGAACGGATAGGTTACGAGCTCGCAAGATACGGCCTGCTTGTTGTGTCCGGATTAGCGCGTGGGATTGACTCAGCCGCCGCGAAAGGCGCGTTGAGAGGCGGCGGGAGAGTCCTTGGCGTTTTAGGCTGCGGACTGGATGTTGTGTATCCGTCTGAGAATGAAGATTTGTTTGACGACGTGACCAAAGCCGGTGCTATAATCAGCGAATACCCACCCGGTACGCCGCCTCACGGAGGGAACTTTCCGGTGCGGAATCGAATATTAAGCGGCGTAGCACTGGGTGTGGCAGTGGTGGAAGCCCCGAAAGGCAGCGGCGCATTGATTACGGCGTCCCGCGCGTTAGAGCAGGGAAGAGACGTATTCGCCGTGCCGGGCAGCGTGACTTCCAGCGTCTATGAAGGCTCGAATATCCTGCTGCGTGAAGGCGCGATTCCGTTGCTTTCGGGCGAGAATATAGCGGGTGAATATGAGGCGTTGTTCCCTGATAAAATAAGACTCAAGCGAAAAGAATTAGTCCCGCTTGACAAGCGGGGCGAGGAGCGGCTTGTCAAAAAATACAAAAGCGATACAACGTCTGACGATGAAAAAGTGATTGACATTGTCCCCGATGTGGAATATATTGACGTAGATAAAGTGTTAGAAGGCTTAGAGGGCACCGAAAAAGCCGTCGCGTCCGCAATCGGTAACGCAATGCTGCATGTGGACGAGATAATCATTAGCACAGAACTCCCTGCACCGGAGGTGCTGACTGCGCTGACAATGCTTGAAATCAATAGCAAAGTTGTACGTGGTGAGGGAAATTATTTTTCGTTGGCGGCATCACCATCATAATAACATAGGTCAACTCAAAAAAACTAGCGAGGTCTGAATAATGGCAAAAGAAAACAATCTTGTAATAGTCGAATCCCCGGCGAAAGCGAAAACTATCGGCAAATACCTTGGCCCCGATTATAAGGTAACGGCTTCTATGGGGCATTTGCGTGATCTGCCGAAAAGCACGCTTGGGGTCGATATTGAAAATGGCTTTATCCCGGAGTATCATCCGGTCAAAGGCCGTGAGGACACTATCAAAGAGCTGAGGAACGCGGCGAAAAACAGCACAAAAGTCTTCCTGGCCACTGACCCTGATAGGGAAGGCGAGGCTATTTCATGGCATTTGAAAGAGCTTTTAGAGTTGCCTGAAGAGAGTACGTTCAGAGTCACTTTCAACGAAATAACGAAAAACGTTGTGAAGGACAGCATCGAAAATCCGCGCGTTATAGATGAGGATCTTGTCAACGCCCAACAGGCTCGGCGCATACTGGATAGGATTGTCGGCTATAAGTTAAGTCCGCTTTTATGGAAAAAGATTCGCCGCGGCCTATCCGCCGGGCGGGTGCAGTCTGTTGCCACCAGGATGGTTACAGACAGGGAAAACGAAATACGCGACTTTGTGCCGGAGGAATATTGGCACCTAAACGTTGATCTCGCGCTTTGTGACGCCCCCGGCAAGTTCACCGCCGCGTTTCATGGGAACGAGAAAAAGAAGATGGAACTCACAAGCGCCGAAGAGGTGAACACAGTGGTTTCTGCCGTGAAAGAATCCCCGTTCTCGGTGAAATCGGTGAAACGCGCTGATAAAAAGCGTTCCGCCGCGCCGCCGTTTATCACGTCCACGTTGCAGCAGGAGGCATCCCGCAGACTAGGCATGACTCCGCGCCGTGCGATGTCAATCGCCCAGCAGCTGTACGAAGGCGTTGACATCAAAGGCGAGGGTACCGTCGGTCTTATAACGTATATGAGGACGGATTCACTGCGCATATCGGAGGATGCAATACAGGACGCGCGAAAATATATCGCAGGGCACTACGGCGATAACTACGCGCCAGCCACGCCGAACCGGTATAAGTCAAAAAACAATTCCCAAGACGCGCATGAGGCTATCCGGCCAAGTAGCGTGTTTATCACACCGGAGCAGATAAAAGCCAGCGTCACAAACGACCAATATAGGCTGTATCGGATAATCTGGAGTCGGTTTGTCGCAAGTCAAATGGCACAAGCGATATATGACAGCGTCACGGTGGATACGGTGTCGGCCGGATACGTCTTCCGGGCGAATCACACGGTAATCACTTTTGCTGGATTCACGGCTGTCTATGAAGAGGGCAAGGACGATGAAAAGGAAGAAGTTCAATCCCCGCTGCCGGAATTAAAAGAGGGTGATCCGCTGAAACTTGCGGATATTAAAGAGGAGCAAAAGTTCACCCAGCCGCCACCGCGCTATACCGAAGCGATGTTGATTCGTGCGATGGAAGAGTCCGGCGTCGGCCGCCCGAGTACCTATGCGCCGACAATTTCGACTATACTTGATCGCGAATATGTGGTAAAAGAAGGCAAAAATCTGCGCCCAACTCCGCTTGGTGAAGTCGTGACGAATCTGATGAAAGAGCGATTCACAGACATTGTCGATCTCAAATTCACAGCGCGGATGGAAGAAGCGCTCGACAGTGTTGAGAAAGGCGAGGATGACTGGAAAAGCGTTCTGGCTAACTTCTATGGCGGATTCAACCAAGCCCTTGACAACGCTGAAACGGCGCTGGAAGGTGAACGCATAAAAGTCCCGGACGAGGTGTCTGAGGAAATCTGCGACCTATGCGGTAAACAGATGGTTGTCAAATCCGGGCGGTTTGGCAGATTTCTTGCGTGTCCGGGGTATCCGGATTGCAGCTTTACAAAGCCGATAATCGTCGAGATGCCTGGCAAATGTCCGCAATGCGGATTGCGGATACTAAAGCGCACGTCTAAAAATGGCTACACGTATTACGCGTGTGAAAACCTAAAAGAGTGCGGCTTTATGACATGGGATGTTCCGGTGGCCGACAACTGTGCCGAATGCGGACAGACTCTGTTCAAAAAATCCGGCAGAGGCGCGAAAAAGCCGTTCTGTATCAATGAAAAATGCCCTAACTTTTTGCCGGAAGATCAGCGCGGCGGCTATAAGAAAAAGACAGTCGGTGAATCGGCTGATGGGGATACGAATTCCGAGGGATCTAAAGAGGCAAAAACTACAAAATCCGCAACTGCGAAGAAATCCACCGCTACAAAGAACGCTACGACAAAGGGGAAAGCTCCGGCGAAAAAATCCGCTACGTCTACGGCTAAAAAGACGACTACCGCTAAGAAACCAACCACACGGAAAACAACTGCCACAAAAAAAGCGGCTCCGGCAGCGGAGAAGAATACGTGACGGCAGCGGTAAAAGTCATCGGCGCTGGATTGGCGGGGTGTGAAGCCGCTTGGCAATTAGCCAACCGAGGGGTTCCGGTGGAACTTATCGAGATGAAGCCGCAGAAAAGTACCCCCGCACATTTGTCTCCGGATTTTGCCGAGCTTGTGTGTTCAAACTCACTGCGGAGCAACGACCTGACAAACGCCGTCGGACTGCTTAAAGAGGAAATGCGCAGACTCGGCAGCGTGATAATCGAATGCGCCGATAAAACGCGCGTCCCGGCCGGCGGAGCGCTGGCTGTTGACAGGTCTCGTTTTGCGGCCATGGTGACGGAGAAAATCCGGAGCCATCAACTTATCTTAATAACAGAGCACGAGGTTACGCAGATACCGGACGGACGCGTAATTATCGCCACGGGCCCGCTCACGGCAGATGCGTTGGCTACGGAACTGGCCGATCTGCTGCCCGATAAAAAGATGCTAAGCTTTTTCGATTCCGCCGCACCGATAGTTACGTTTGAGAGCGTTGATATGCAAAATGCGTACTTCGCCTCGCGCTATGATAAAGGTGACGCAGATTATATAAATTGTCCCATGACTCGCGAGGAATATCAGGCATTTTACACCGAGCTGATCTCTGCCGAAGAAACCCCGGTTCACGAATTTGAGGACAAGCTGATATTTGAGGGTTGTATGCCAATCGAAGTAATGGCAAGGCGCGGGGAGGACACAATGCGGTACGGTCCGTTGAAACCTGTAGGTTTGATTGACCCCAAGACAGGCAAGGAGCCATATGCAGTTGTGCAGCTGCGGAAAGACAACATTGAAGGCACGCTGTACAACCTTGTCGGGTTCCAGACGCATTTAAAATTCCCAGAGCAAAAGCGGGTGTTTTCAATGATACCTGCGTTGAAAGATGCCGAATTTGTCCGTTACGGCGTTATGCACCGCAATACGTATTTGGATTCACCAAAACTGCTGGACAAGTATAACAGGCTTATAAAACAGCCGAGAATAAGCTTTGCGGGTCAAATAACCGGCGTGGAGGGATATGTCGAATCCGCGTCCTCGGGACTTTTGACAGGCTTGCAGACAGCGCGGGAGATTATGGGACTGCCGCCTATGGACTTCCCGAAAGAGACGGCTATCGGCGCGCTTACGCTATATACCTCCGGCGGGGCTGTTTCCGGATTCCAGCCAATGAACGTAAATTTTGGCATAATAGAACCCCTGGGTCACAAAGTAAAAGGCAAACGGAACAAAAATCTGGCAATTTCCGAAAGGTCACTTTCGATTATTGACAGCATCTGCGCATCGATATGAACCGGCGCAAGGAGGATTATTAAGTACATGAAAATAATTGTTGACGCAATGGGCGGCGATAACGCCCCGGAAGAGATCGTAAAAGGCGCGTTGGAAGCGGTCCGTGAAGAGAATATCGAAGTCATTCTCGCGGGTCGGGGTGAGGATATACTGCGCAGTATAGAAAAAATGGGCTTGAAAGAATTGCCGCGCGGCGTTGAAATCGTAAACGCCTCCGAGGTTATCGCCATGGACGAAGACCCCTTAAACGCTGTGCGGAATAAAAAAGACTCGTCTCTGACAGTCGCGCTTAATCTTCTGCGGGATGGCAGGGGGGACGCGCTTGTTTCCGCCGGCAGCACGGGGGCAATAGTATCCGGGGCAACATTTGTTGTTAAACGTGTGCGTGGAATCCGCCGCGCGGCGTTGGCTCCGCTGATACCAAACACCGCAGAGGGATTTATACTTATCGACTGCGGCGCATATGCAGAATGTAAGCCGGAATACCTGTTGCAGTTCGCTTTCATGGGTTCGTATTACGCCGAAGATATGTTAAAAATAGAGTCCCCGCGCATTGGGCTTTTGAACAATGGTACGGAGCCGTCAAAAGGCACACCGCTTCAGTTAGAGGCGTACAAGCTGCTCGAAAAAGCGGGCGAGGACGGGGACATTAACTTTGTCGGAAACGTTGAGGCAAGGGGCGCAATGCTTGATGAGTGCGACGTTCTGGTTTGTGACGGATTCTCCGGCAATGTGTTTCTCAAGTCTGCCGAAGGTATGGCGTCGTTTATTCTGACTGAACTTGCTAAAATCTTTACAAAAAATATCGCGACGCTGATTTCAGGCTTGATTGTAAAAAAACAACTGCGCAAAATGCGGGCGCGGCTGGACAGTGATAAAATCGGCGGCACAATGCTACTGGGGATTTCAAAGCCTGTGATAAAGGCGCATGGTTCATCAAACGCTACCGCTATAGCCAACGCTATACGCGCGGCGGTCACTGCCACGGAGGCTGATACGGCGGCGCGATTGCAGATGAATATAGACAGAATGAAAATTGACGATGCGGACGATAAAGCAGACGAAAATACGTAATAAAAATTATTGACAAATGGCCATATTCGTTTTAATATTTGACAGATATTAATTATGAGGTGATTTGTTGTGATTTTCGAAAAACTACGCGCCCTGATTGCCGAGCAGTTTTCTGTAAGCGAGGCATCAATAGACATGGAAACTGCTTTCGTTGATGATCTTGGCGCGGACTCCCTTGATGTTGTGGAGCTTACGATGGCGCTGGAAGAAGAATTCGATATCCCGGAGATTGACGAGGAAGTTATAGCCAAACTGGCTACTGTTGGCGATGTTTTTCGCTGGGTTTCAGAAAACTGCGATTAGATAACTAACTATGACGGCGGGTTATAAAGCCCGCCTTTGTTTTTGTGGGGGAGTAAAATGAAAGATTTGCAGGAGAAAATTGGATATAAATTCAACGACCCCGCGCTGTTAAAATCAGCGCTGACACACAGTTCTTATGCCAACGAAAATAAGAAAAGCGGGGAGGTCAGTAATGAAAGGCTTGAATTTCTGGGCGACTCGGTGCTCGGCATGACTGTGTCCGCGCTTATTTACAAGAACAAGCCGAACATGCCGGAGGGGCAGATGACGCGCCTTCGTGCGGAACTTGTCTGTGAGAAAAGTCTGGCGGCACTCGCCGAAAGCTTCAATCTCGGTGAATACCTGCGTTTAGGGCGCGGCGAGGAAAAAAGCGGCGGGCGCACCCGTCCATCAATTCTGGCCGATGCTTTTGAGGCTGTACTGGCAGCTATCTACCTTGACGGCGGATTTGAACCTGTCACAAAGCTTATAGCGGAACATTTAACCCCGCAGGCGGAGCATATGCAGCTTGAAAATCATGACTATAAAACGGCCTTGCAGGAGGTAGTTCAAGAAACAGCCGGACAGACGCTGAGTTATCACACCACCGACGAAAGCGGCCCCGACCATATGAAGTCTTTCACAGTTGAGGTGCGGCTAAACGGTAAGCTGATCGGACAAGGCTCCGGCAAAAGCAAAAAAGAAGCAGAACAGGCCGCCGCGCAATCTGCACTGGGGGAACTGGCAAAATGACGCCGCGGCGAAAGATCATCCCGTTATTTATACCGCACGCCGGGTGCCCTCATAGTTGCGTATTCTGCAACCAGCACAGAATAGCGGGTTCAGGCGCCGCAACCTTGGACGATGTCCGTGCGGCAGCGACTATTGCCAAGACAGAAGTTAATGCTACGGAGATTGCTTTCTACGGCGGCAGCTTCACCGCGTTGCCGGTTCACGTCCAAAACGAATTCTTGGCGGCGGCACAGCCATTTGAGATTCGGATATCCACAAGGCCGGATTGTATTGACGAGGAGATTTGCGAGAGGCTGAAAAGCTTCGGCGTCGCGACTGTTGAACTGGGCGCGCAATCGATGTGTGACGACGTGCTTGGCCATTCTCGACGCGGACACATCGCGTCAGATGTTTTTAAGGCGGCAAAGATAATCAAGGACGCGGGATTGTCGCTAATACTACAGATGATGACCGGGCTGCCGGGGGATGCGCCGGATACATCGCGCTATACCGCCGAAAAGTTCATAGAAATCGCCCCGGACGGCGTGCGGATATATCCCGCCGTTGTTGTGCGCGGTACTGAGCTTTTCGACATGTGGCGGCACGGCGATTACCGGGAACACACGGTGGAGGACGCCGTAAATCTGTGCGCCGAATTATGTGCGATGTTTGATGCGGCGGGAATTCCGATAATTAGGCTCGGACTGAATCCAACGGAGGCGCTGAGTTCCGGTGACGCCGCCGCCGGGGCGTATCACCCGGCGTTTGGCGAGCTTGTGTACTCAAGGATGTATCTTGACAAGGCCATCAAAAAACTGGAGGAGATTCCATCGGATTCCGATGTGATTTTGCATGTCGCAAAAAACCGTGTGTCTGTAATGACAGGCCAGCATAGGGCAAACGTTGACGCTCTTAAACAGAAATTCACAGCAATGTCGATAAGAATTGTTGGAACTGATTTGCTTCCGGAAGAAATAAAAGTTGAAATATTGACATAAAAAGTGTATAATGTAGTTTAATTATTTTAAAGGCGGTGATTTGTTCTGTACTTAAAATCTCTGGAAATACAAGGCTTTAAGTCATTTCCGGAAAAGACAAGGCTTACGTTTGACAAACCAATCACCGGCATTGTCGGACCAAACGGCAGCGGAAAATCAAATATTTCCGATGCGATTTTATGGGTGATGGGGGAACAGTCAACCAAAACCTTGCGCGGCGGAAAAATGGAAGACATTATATTCGGCGGGACACAGCGGCGCTCCCAGATGGGATTCGCCGAAGTGTCTTTGATACTTGACAATTCTGACGGTGCGTTAAAACTTGACAACACCGAAGTTATGATAACAAGGCGATACTACCGCTCCGGCGAGAGTGAGTATTACATCAACCGAGAACTCGTCCGCCTGCGGGATGTTAACGACCTTTTTATGGACACAGGACTTGGAAGAGAGGGCTACAGCATTATCGGCCAGGGCAAGATAGATGAAATCCTGTCGGTAAGAGGCAAAGACAGGCGAGAGGTTTTTGAAGAAGCGGCCGGGATATCGCGCTACAGACACAGAAAAGAAGAAGCGGAGCGCAAGCTTCTTCAAACGGACGAAAATCTTGTCAGGGCCTGTGACAAGATAGCGGAACTTGAATTGCAGATAGAACCGCTACGCGAGCAGGCTGAAATTGCGAAAAAGTATCTTCTGCTCAGAGATGAGCTGCGGGTTCTTGAAGTATCCGTCTGGCTGCGTGAGCTTGACGATTTAATAAAACGATCCGAAAAAGCACAGAGTGATTATGTCTCCGCGAAGCAATTGTTAGAAACCGCCGGGCGTGAACTGGACGAAAGTATACTGGAATCCGAATCCATCACCGAGAAAATGCACCGATACGATGTTGAGGCTGAATCGGCACGGGAGTCACGGTCTGCGGGGGAATCGCGTTTGAGTGATATTGAGAGCGCCGCCGCTGTGTTGAAATCGCAGCTGGAGGGTAATCTGAGCCAAATTGAAAGCTTGAATCTTGAACTGCAAAGCCAGGACGGGCGTCAGGACGGTCTCGGACGGCAGATCAACGAACGAAAGGGCCGACTTAACGAAATCGATGAGGCGCGAAAAGAACTTGATGCGCAGTCGGACACGCTGGTTTCAGCGCTTTCTGATATCTCCGGTTCAGCAGGTGAATCCTCGGACATGCTTAGTACGTTGCTTAAAAATGAAAGTGGGATTCAAACTGCGCTGAACGATCGAAAAGTGGGGCTATCGGCGTTAGCATTCCAGGCACAGGAGCTTTATGACAGGGATATCGCCGTGAAGCAGGAGATTTCATCAGCGGAAGATAAGCGCCTGGAAACAACGGCGGAGCATGAGAAAGTCACCGCCGAACTTGAGAAAATCAAAGAAGAGACGCAGTCGCTAAAAAACGTTATAAACGGCTTGGAATTAAAGTCGCAAAACCGCGTAAAAAATGCGGACTCAGCTGGGGAGAAGGCAGACAGGCTGTCTCTTGAGCTTAAAACGCTGAAGGCCAGAAGCGGAATGCTTTCCGACATGGAAAAGGATTATCAAGGATATTCAAAGGCCGTGAGACTGATAATGCAGGAGTCGTCGCGTGGTTCCCTGAAAAACATCCATGGGACGGCGGCAGGGCTGATTAAAACGCCGGACAAATACTCCGTGGCGATTGAAACCGCCTTTGGTGCCGCGATGCAGCATATTATAGTCGGCTCCGAAGAGGACGGCAAATCGGCAATTAATTACCTGAAACGCCGCGACGGGGGGCGCGCCACATTCCTGCCGATTTCGACAATCAAAGGCAACATCTTGAACGAGAAAGAAATTGAAAACGATCCCGGGTTTGAGGGGTTGGCGATTAACCTGGTTGAATGTGACGACAAGTACGCGGGCGTGTACAGAAACATCTTGGGCCGCGTTGTGATAGCGGATGATTTGACAAGCGCCGTCAGGATAGCGAAAAGGCACGGAAATAGATTCCGGGTCGTAACTTTCGATGGGCAGGTCGTGAACACCGGCGGATCTATGACCGGCGGGTCATCTGTGAGTAATGCAGGTGTAATTTCCCGCGCGAATGAGCTTAAGCAACTCTCAGAGCGTATAGACATAAGCTCCCGCGACTTGGCGGAGGCAGAAGCGGAACTCGCAGAACGCGTCCGCGAGAAAGCTGCCGCGGAATACGAACTCTCTACAGCAATGGGCGAACTCCGCACTGCGGAAGACGCGCTGATTAGGCAAGAAGGCAGAGAATCACACAGTTCCGCACTTATCGCCGCCGCCGGGGAGTCTATCACGGCGTTGAAAGAAGAGCTTTATTCGATAAATCAGAAAATCCAGACCAATAATAATGAGACCGAGCTGTCCCGCGCGGAAATTTCCAGACTTGAGACTGAAGCTGAGGACATAAAACTCCGGATTGAAGAATCTATCCAAGGGCAGGAACTGCTGTCCCAAGCGCGAGAGCGTGTGAATATTGAGCTGTCGGGCCTGCGTGCGCAATTAGCTTCATTAGACGCCGAAAGACAGGCGTTGTCGAAAGCCGTTTCAGAGATGTCTGCATTGCGGGATGAAATGTTCGGCAGCCGTCGGCGCCAGCTTGAAACGATAGACTCACTGAATGTAAAAAATGATGAAATACGTGCGGAGGTTCTGGAAAAAGAGCGTTTATCAACCGAGGTTGCCGACGAGATAGAACGTCAGAAGCAACGCCTTTCGGAGCTTAATGAGAAAAAGTTCGAAATTGAAGCCGAAAGAGTCGCGCTAGGAAAGTCGATTCAGGAAAAAAACAGAGAGATTCTGGATTTAGAGCGCGAATGTGCGCGGCTGGAGCAAAGAAAACTGGCGGCGGACATGGAAGAAAAGCAGATTGTGGACAAGCTTTGGGACACGTATGAGTTAAACAGAATATCGGCCAAAACAGTCGGAACCGCTGTTGAAAATCTGGCGAACACACAGCGGGAGGTTTCAAAACTGAAGCGCGAAATATCTGAGCTGGGTAACCCGAATATCGGCGCGATAGATGAGTTCGAGCGGATAAACACCCGTTATATGTACCTATCTGCCCAGCGCGACGACATCGAAAAGGCTAAAATTGACCTCACCGGGATAATTGCTGAGATAACGGCGCATATGCGGGAGATTTTTGTACGCGAATTTAAATTAATCAACGAAAGATTTGTAAAAGTATTCAAAGAGCTTTTTGGCGGTGGACATGCCTCGATTCTCCTTGAGGACGAGAGCGATGTGTTAGAGTGCGGAATTGAAATTCAGGTTCAGCCTCCGGGAAAATCGTTGAAAACGATTACTCTGCTGTCGGGCGGCGAAAAGGCGTTTGTCGCGATTGCGATATACTTTGCGATCCTGAGTGTGCGTCCGCCCCCATTTGTCGTAATGGATGAGATAGAAGCAGCCCTTGACGATGCGAATATAGTCCGGTTTGCAGAGCATATGCGCAGGATATCGAAGCACTCACAGACGATAGTCATTTCGCATCGCCGGGGAACAATGGAAGAAGCGGACGTGTTGTATGGCGTCACAATGCAAGAGCATGGTGTTTCCAGTATCTTAAAAATCGACCTTGACGAGGCCGAGCGTCACCTCGGTAATATTGTATCTCTTCGGGAGGAAGTTTAAATTGGGATTTTTAAGCAAGATTAAAGAGGGGTTATCCAAAACCTCAAAAAGCATAACAACGCAGCTGAGTGGCATGTTCAGCGCGTTTACCGGCGCGAATGACGAGTTTTTTGAAGAACTTGAGGAGACACTGATACTCTCCGACCTCGGTGCCGAAACTGCCTCAAACGCAGTTGAGAATCTGCGCGAGACAGTACGGCAAAACGGGCTGAAAAACGCAGATGAGATCAAAAACGCGCTCCGTGATATTCTGGCGGAGATTCTTGACGTTGGCGACGGCGCTTTAAAACTTGGCACAAAGCCGTCCGTTATCTTGGTAATCGGCGTGAACGGGGTGGGGAAGACGACGACAATCGGCAAGCTTGCGATGAAATTGGGGGCCGAGGGCAAGAAGGTTCTGTTATGCGCCGGGGATACTTTCCGTGCGGCGGCGGGGGAGCAACTTTCCGTCTGGGCATCCCGCGCTGGGGCTGATATTGTCCGGCGCGATGAAGGGGCAGATCCTGCGTCGGTCATATTCGATGGACTCAACGCCGCGAAATCGCGCGGGGTCGATGTCGTCATCTGCGACACGGCAGGGCGGCTGCACAATAAGTCAAACTTAATGAACGAACTCAACAAAATCAACCGAATTATAAGCAAGGAATTGCCGGAAGCTGACAAGGAGGTTCTGCTGGTGCTCGATGCCACAACCGGGCAGAACGGGCTTGTTCAAGCGCGGCAATTTAAAGAATCCGCAGAGATAACCGGCGTAGTGCTGACCAAGCTCGACGGAACGGCGAAGGGCGGCATCGTCTTCGCAATTGCCGACAAGCTGCGAATTCCCGTAAAGCTCGTGGGAGTCGGCGAAAAGGCGGAGGATTTGATTGAATTCAACGGGCAGGAATTCACGGAGGCGATACTGGAATGAAATTTGTACTTGCGACAGCCAATAAGAGCAAAATACGCGAAATGCGAGAAATTCTGGCGGAGCTTTCAATTGAAGTCGTGTCCCAGGCCGAGGTCGGACTTGCCCTTGAGGTGGAGGAAACCGGCACGACTTTCATGGAGAATGCGCTGTTGAAAGCCGAAGCCGTCTGCAAAGCCTCCGGCCTGCCCGCGATTGCCGACGATTCCGGCATCGTGGTTGACGCGCTGGGCGGCGCGCCGGGCGTTTATTCCAGCGAGTACGGCGGCGAGGGACTAACCGACAGTGAACGAGCCGCGCTTCTTTTGAAAAATATGGAAAAATCGGAACAAAGAACCGCGAAATTCGTCTCTATTATAGTATGCGTTTTCCCCGACGGCGAAATTCTGTCAGCGGAAGGTGAGTGCCAAGGCGAGATTCTGCACGAACCACGAGGCTCCGGCGGCTTCGGATACGACCCGGTGTTTCTGGTGACGGGAACGGGTAAGAGCATGGCAGAGCTGTCGCTGGAGGAGAAAAACGCGGTTTCGCACAGAGGCGTCGCGATAAGGGAGCTTGTTTCACTACTTGAAAAACGAGGTAAAATATGATAAACAGCAAACAACGCGCGCAGTTGCGCGCTATGGCTAATCCGATAGATACAATCGTCCAAATAGGCAAGGGCGGGATAACTGAAAATGTGATCTCCCAGATGTCCGGGGCGTTGAAAGCGCGGGAGCTTATTAAGGGCAGAGTGTTGGAGGCGTCCGGGCTCACGGCGCAAGAGGCGGCGGATACGCTCAGCCGTGAATGCCTTGCGGAGCCGGTTCAGGTCATCGGTTCACGTTTTGTGCTTTATAAAGAAAGCAGAGACATCCCGAAAGAGAAACGCATAAAATTAGTTAAGTAAAAAAGGTTAGTGATTTAGGTGAGAGTTGGTATCTTCGGCGGTACTTTCAATCCGCCGCATATCGGGCATGTGGATTCTGCGAAAGCGGCCGTGCGTCAGCTTGGGCTGGACACACTTATTGTGGTTCCGTCAGGCATTCCGCCGCATAAATCGCTGCCGATTGATACGCCGCCCGCCGATATGCGTATACATATGTCGCGCTTGGCGTTTGCAGAACTAGAACCGGCGATTATATCGAACATCGAAGCTGAGAAACCGGGCGTGAGTTACTCTGTTGATACGGTTACCGCGATAAAGGAAGAATATCCGAATGCCAGCATTTTTCTTTTAATGGGAGCGGACATGTATTTAACCCTAGATTCGTGGAAAGACAGCGGGATTTTGCTTAAAACAGCGACGCCGGCCGTTTTTTCACGTGGCTCGGATGACCACATAAAAATCGCTGATTACTCTCTTAGTATACAGAAGCGATTTAACGTCCATACTGAGACGGTAACAAATAATGTTATTGAAATCTCTTCATCGCGTTTGCGGGAGTTGCTTCCAAAGCGTGAGGGGTGTGAATATATAAATGATACAGTTTATTCGTATATAATAAAGAACCGGTTATATGGCGCGAAGCCCGATTGGGATTGGCTGCGGAATCGCGCGTATTCAATGCTGAAACCAAGCAGAATACCGCATGTCGCCGGTTGTGAAGAAGAAGCCATCCGTTTGGCGGAACACTGGGGTGTGGATATTGACGACGCGCGCGAGGCGGCGATTCTGCACGATATTACAAAAAAGCTTGAACCACAGGAACATTTAAAACTCCTTGAGGAACACGGAATCTCAGCAGGCATTAAGAAAGGCGAAGAAAAGTTGCTTCACGCAAAAACCGGCGCGGCATTGGCTCGGTCTGAATTTGGCGTGTCGGACACGGTTGCGGACGCGATTTTATGGCACACAACGGGCAGGGCAAACATGTCTACACTGGAAAAAGTGATCTATCTCGCAGATTACATTGAGCCTGCAAGAGATTTCGACGGTGTTGATATTTTGCGCGCGCTGGCTTATGATAATCTTGACAAGGCAATGGAAATGGGGCTTGGGCTGAGCATCCGGGATATGGAAGCTCGCGGAATAACCCCGAACAGGACGACGTTTGACGCGCTGAACGATTTGCGCAGTTAGAAACGTCGGAATTGACAACGCGCAACAGAAAGGGCTAAGATATGAAATTATCCGGCAACAAAAGAGGCGGACGGCATTTGACCAGTAATGTCTCCAGACGCAAAAGCGAAGCGACAGAAAAACCTGCAAAAAGAAAGAAACGCAAGGTCTTGCGTATCATAAGCTTGTCCTTCTTAGGTATACTTGCTGTCGGCGTAATTGTTTTCGCGCGTTGGTGGCAAACAGAGGTCATACTGCCTGACGTGACCTACGGGAGAAGGAATCCACGTCCTCCGGTAAATTCAGAATCCAACAATCCCAGTGGTCTCAATGGTGAATACGGCGTAGATCCGGACCGTCCCGCTGACCCCATCGGCGACAGTAACCCGTATAAGTTTACATTCCTGGTTCTCGGAACCGATTTAGGCGATGTATTGACCGATGTAATAATGGTTGTTAGCTTCGACACGGAGAACTATAAAATGAATATCGTAAGTATCCCGCGCGATACGCTGGTCAACGTCAACTGGTCGGTGAGAAAGGCAAATTCGATATACGCGAACATGAGGCACAGGCATCGCGGGGAAACGGATGCAGAACTTCGGCGGGAAATGATTATGGAATCTACCATTGACTATTTTGCCAATCTTCTTGGGTTTCCTGTGGACTTTTATCTGCTTGTGGATACAAGGGCTTTTATCCGGCTTGTGGATTCTGTCGGAGGTGTGGATTTCAACATCCCCGTTAGAATGACTCACGAAGAGTTCCTCCGTGCCTATTCACCGGGGCCTCAGCGACTAAGCGGCAGAGAAGCCTTGGATATCGTAAGATTCAGGGGCTTTGCAAGCGGAGATATCGGCAGAATAGGCACCCAGCAGAACTTTTTGGAAACTGCTGCGCAGCAAATTCTGGAGCGCCGCAGTTCTATCCGCTACCCGGATATTATCAGCATTTTCCTTAACTATGTTGAAACGGACCTGACTTCTGGAAACCTTGTCGCGTTTGCCCGGCATTTTCTCAGGATGGACTCGGAAAATGTTAACTTCGCAACGCTTCCGGGCGACTACACTGCCTGGATTGCAGGAGTGTCATACGTGACTGTCTACGTAGACGAATGGCTTGAGATGGTGAACGAGATGCTTAACCCATTTTATGCGGATATCACGACAGAAGACGTAAGCATCCTGACACGCGGATCTGATAGGAGGCTTTTCGTCACTGACGGCAACTTCGCCGGAAATCCGAACTGGGGCCAGCCATCGGGGAGCGGGGGAGCAAGTTCGCCCACAAATAACGCACCGACCACACCGACTGCGCCCACCAATCCGCCTGCTACGCCGGGCGGGAATCAAACAGGCAATCCGCCCGATACAGGGAGAGATATCGACGAAGACCCAGATGCCGACCAGCCGAGTATACCGACATACGGGGAGAATCCGCCCGATATCCCGGATGACCCTGATGATGACCCGCCGCCGCAGATACCAGATGCGAATATCACCCCTGATGAACCATTACCAACCGATCCTCCGCCGGAATCTGACGATTGACTTGAAAGGAACTGATAGATATGCTGACACCATATGAGATTGCAGGACTTATCGTAACAGCGCTTGACAGTAAAAAGGCGCAAGATATAAAATTATTGAAAACGAGGGACGTCACAGTTCTGGCGGACTATTTCGTTATCTGCACCGCGACATCCACAACGCAGATTAAAACACTGTCAGATGAACTGGAAAAAGCAATGAAAGATCACGGAGAGACTCCGTTGCGCCGTGAGGGTTACAGATCCGGCGGGTGGGTACTGATTGACTTTGGTTGCGTGGTTGCACATTTGTTTTTGAAAGACATACGAGAATTTTATGCGCTGGAGCACCTATGGGGAGACGCGCAAGAGACGGATATAAGCGAGTTTATTACAGAATAAAGAGGTTAAAGTACATGAAATACGAGTTTTCCCGTATAGAGAAAAAGTGGCAGGATAAATGGGAGAAAGAAAAGACATACGCCGCTAAAACAGGGGATGACAAGCCCAAATATTACGCATTGATTGAATTCCCGTACCCATCGGCAGCGGGGTTGCATGTCGGCCACCCGCGCCCTTATACGGCGATGGACATTGTTTCCAGGAAAAGACGTATGCAGGGGTATAGCGTGTTGCTTCCGATGGGGTTCGATGCGTTTGGACTTCCCACGGAAAATTATGCTATCAAGAACAAAATACACCCGGCGATAGTCACGCGGGATAATATAGAGACGTTTACCAAACAGTTGAAAATGCTTGGCTTCAGTTTTGATTGGGACAGGTGTATAGACACCACAGACCCTGAGTATTATAAATGGACACAGTGGATTTTTCTGAAGCTATTTGAAAATGGTCTGGCTTATAAGGCGTCTATACCGGTTAACTGGTGTACATCGTGCAAATGTGTGCTGGCGAACGAAGAAGTCGTAAACGGCGAATGCGAACGTTGCGGCGCACCTGTCACAAGGCGTGAAAAAAGCCAGTGGATGCTGAAAATCACCGAATACGCCCAGAGGCTTTTAGACGATCTTGACACCGTGGATTACATCGAACGCGCAAAAACTCAGCAGCGCAACTGGATTGGGCGTTCGGTCGGTGCGGAAATTGACTTTAAAACAACTGCCGGCGATACGCTGCGGGTCTTTACAACGCGGCAGGATACGCTGTTCGGCGCTACTTATATGGTCATATCTCCGGAGCATCCGCTGTTGGCGAAATGGTCGCCCGATAATCTTGAGGAAATCGCAGAATATCAGACGGAGGCGGCGAAAAAGTCTGATTTTGAGCGTACGGAACTGGCAAAAGACAAAACCGGCGTTGAAATCCAGGGCATACGGGCGATTAATCCTGCGACAGGCGGGGAAATCCCGATATTTATATCAGATTATGTGCTGGCAACTTACGGCACCGGCGCGATTATGGCCGTTCCGGGCCATGATAAGCGTGACTGGGAATTCGCAAAGAAATTTGGCCTGCCGATTATCGAAGTGGTATCCGGCGGCAACATTGAAGAAGAGGCCTACAGCGACAACCAATTGGGTACCATTGTAAATTCCGGATTTATGAACGGCCTGTCCGTTGACGATGCAAAAGCGGAAATGACGCGCTGGCTGACGGAGCAGGGGATAGGCGGGGAGACTGTCAACTTCAAGTTGCGCGACTGGGTGTTCTCTCGCCAGCGGTATTGGGGGGAGCCTATCCCGATAGTCCACTGCGAAAAATGCGGCCACGTGCCGTTGCCTGAAAGTGAGTTGCCGTTGATTCTGCCGGATGTGGAGAATTACGAGACAACCGACACCGGGGAAAGTCCGCTTGCCGCAATGCCGGATTGGATCGCGACCACATGCCCGAAATGCGGCGGTCCCGCGTCGCGCGAGACTGATACAATGCCGCAGTGGGCTGGGTCAAGCTGGTATTTTCTGCGTTATACAGATCCGCACAATAAAAACGCACTTGCGTCCCGCGAAGCGCTTGATTATTGGACGCCTGTGGATTGGTACAACGGCGGCATGGAGCATACAACGCTTCACTTGCTGTATTCGCGGTTCTGGCACAAGTTTCTGTATGATATCGGTATAGTCCCGACACCGGAGCCTTATATGAAGCGCACAAGTCACGGCATGATTCTTGCCGAAGACGGACAAAAGATGAGCAAGTCACTCGGAAACGTTGTCAATCCGAACGATATTGTGGATGCGTTCGGCGCAGATACGTTAAGACTATACATCATGTTCATCGGCGATTTTGAAAAAACGGCTATTTGGTCATCAACAGCCGTTAAAGGCTGCAAGAGATTCTTGGATCGTGTCTGGAATCTGGCAGAGAATCAGCTGGAAGATGACACGCTGTCCGCTAAGCACGAGGCGGCTATTCACCGCGCGATTAAAAAGGTCGGCGATGATATTGAGCATTTGAAGTTCAACACAGCAATAGCGACGCTGATGGCACTTGTCAATGATTTCTACGACGATAAAGAATTGCCGTCTAAAGGCGATATCAAAATGTTGCTGACGCTTCTCGCGCCGTTCGCACCGCATATTGCGGAGGAACTGTGGGAAAATCAAGACTTCAGCGGCTCGGCTGCGACTGAACCTTGGCCTGCGTATGACGAGCGCAAGACAATTGAATCAGAGCGCGAAATCGCCGTCCAAATCGGTGGAAAACTCCGCGGCACCGTAATGGCTCCGCTGGACGCGGATAATGAAACTGTTCTCAGCATTGCACGGGACGACGAAAGAATCAAACGCTTGATTGACGGCAAAGAAATCGTGCGTGTGATTGTGGTTAAGAATAAGCTGATTAATCTGATAGTGAAGTAAGGAGGCTTACATGCAAATCAGAAAAGCAACCATTGTTGATATGGATTTGCTGATAAAATTGAGATCGGATTTTCTTCTTTCTGATGTAGAGGGCTACAGCGTACAAGAGGTTGAGGTTATCAGAGAGAAAAACCGCAGCTATTTTGAGAAATGGATTCCCAGCGGCAACCTGCTTGTTTTTGTCGCGGAAGATAATGACGAAACATGCTCAACCGCGTTTCTCTCAATCGTTGAAAGACCGCCGCGAAACGCAGACACCTCAAACCTCGTTGGAACTGTGTACAACGTTTATACATATCCGCAATACAGACGAAAAGGCATTGCAACTAAAGTCATGGCCGCTCTTTTAGACGAAGCAAAAGTACTGGGTGTTGCATCTGTGGATTTGCTGGCAACGGATGACGGAAAACCGTTGTATGAAAAACTCGGCTTCCAAATTCCGAATTATACTACGATGCGAATTAAGTTTGATTGATAAAGCAAAAACCAAAGGCGCGGATATTTTACCGCGCCTTTGATTTTTGCTTTTCAATATAATGAACGCATTGCGAACTTTCAGCTGTGCCACAAGACGCGGCACGTTCAAGATTGCAATTGCCATCCTGCTGATAGACGCAGGATTCAGTGCAGGGAATCAGACTCATATTAAATCACCACCTGAGTATATTTTATGCGTATACAGTCGGAATTATTTAAATACCCCTTCTCTCGATTCTCGCCCCCTTAATTGAACAAAATTTTTATTTTGTTCAATTATTTATGGACGTCCTCCGATGGATGTGCTATAATAATCTGCGTAAACTAACGACAGGATGGTTAATTATGGATTACAGAACTGAGTCCCCCGCCATCATTCGCGATTTTCTTTTTTATCATGAGACAATCAAAGGTCACTCAAAACGGACAATTGATGAGTATTTTCTGGATCTTCGTACATTTTTCCGGTTTTTGAAGATTCATAAAAAGTTGCGTCCGGATGACATTCAATTTGAGGAAATTTCTATTATGGATATAGATCTCGATTTTGTCAAGTCTGTCACGATTTCGGACGTCTATGAGTACCTTGCGTTCCTCTCCCGCGACAGGCCTAAGCAGCACAACAGCCGGTACACAGACTATGGCCTCAGTGCGACTACCCGCGCGCGTAAAATTGCGGTAATACGTTCGTATTACAAGTATCTCACGCTGAAAACAAAACAGTTGGACGAAAATCCGGTGGCGGATCTTGATTCGCCGAAAATAAAAAAGTCACTCCCCCGCTTCTTGAGCCTTGACGAAAGCGTAAAGCTGCTAGACAACGTATCAGGCGCTAATCGTGAGCGCGATTTCTGTATACTGACCATCTTCCTAAATTGCGGACTGCGGATTTCAGAGCTTGCCGGACTGAATCTGACAGATTTACGCGCGGATTCAATTAGGGTCTTGGGTAAAGGCAATAAAGAGCGCATCGTGTTCATAAACGACGCGTGTGCCGATGCCATCAACGACTATCTCGCGGCGCGTAAAAGCGTTGCAGCGGTTGACAGAAATGCGCTTTTCCTCTCTGCCAGGCGAACACGGATAAGCACTTCCACGATACATAGTCTGGTGAAAAAACACCTATCGGCAGCTGGATTGGACAGCGCTAAATACTCATCCCACAAACTCCGCCACACTGCGGCAACTCTAATGCTCAACAGCGGCGTGGATGTGAGAACGCTACAAGAACTTCTGGGACATGAACACTTGAACACAACGCAGATTTATACCCATGTCGAAAACGAAAACCTGCGCGACGCGGCACAGCGTACTCCCCTGTCTGGGTATAAGAAGGAAGACGGATAAGGACGGACAGATGATTAGAGAAATGACAGCCTTTCATAGAAGCTTTGCTACAATGTATTCAAAAAATTAAACGCCTGCAAGCCCTTGCTTCATTCTTTGTATATATTCACACATTGCCGGTTTTGCGTCTTCGCCGTGCTGTCCGATGATACGCACAATGGCACTGCCGACAATTACGCCGTCGGCGATGGCTGAATAGTATCCAACCTGTTCCGGCGTCGAAATACCGAAACCGATCGCAACCGGAATATTGGTATGTTTTTTTATTGCAGATACAATCGCCGACAAGTCGGTTGTGATTTCACTTCGTACGCCTGTAACTCCCATAGAGGATACCAGATAGATAAAGCCTTCTGCACTCTCAGCGATTGTGGCAATCCGTTTTTCCGAAGTGGGAGCCACCAGTGTGATGATCTCGATATTATGCTTTGCTGCTATCGATTTTGCCTCACTCTGTTCTTCAAACGGTAAATCAGGGATAATCACACCGCATATCCCAATCTCTGTGCATTTGGCGAAAAAGCGCTCATACCCATATACAAATACAGGGTTTAAGTAGGTCATAAATACCATCGGAATCCGCATCTGATCTTTGATGGATGCCACCATCTCAAACACACCGTCAAGCCTTGTTCCGGCAGCTTGGGCGCGTGCGCTGGCCGCTTGTATCACTTCACCCTCGGCAATCGGGTCAGAGAATGGAATACCAATCTCGATCATATCGGCACCGGCTTCCTGTGCGGTCAGGATATATTCTGCCGAGATCGCAAGGTTCGGGTCACCAGCCATCAGATAAGCGATGAACGCCTTTTGATTCTGAAATGCATCATGTATTCTATTCATCGATATTTTCCCCCTTATATCTGGCAATAGCCGCTACATCTTTATCGCCGCGTCCAGAAAGGCAAACGATGATGATTTTCCCTTCCCCCATTTCTTTTGCGAGCTTTAACGTATGTGCCACGGCATGAGCGGATTCGATTGCCGGTATGATCCCTTCCATGCGTGATAAGTGCTCAAAAGCGTCCACGGCTTCATCGTCAGTAACAGGCACATATTCTGCACGGTCAGATTGATATAGCCACGCATGTTCCGGTCCGATGCCTGGATAGTCAAGTCCTGCGGATATAGAATGAACCGGTGCAATTTGCCCGAACTCATCCTGACAAAAAATGGATTTCATCCCATGAAACACACCAATGGAACCACATGTGATTGTGGCGGCGTGCTGATCGGTATCAAGCCCTTTGCCCGCCGCTTCACATCCAATCAAACGCACGTTGTCGTCACTGATAAAATCATAAAATGCGCCAATCGCATTTGATCCCCCGCCCACACAGGCAACCACGGCATCCGGCAGACAGTTTTCAATCCGGTTTATTTGCACACGGATTTCCTCTCCGATCACTTTTTGAAAATCTCTGACCATCATGGGAAAGGGATGCGGCCCCATAACTGATCCAAGTACATAATGTGTATCTGACACCCGCCGCGTCCATTCCCGCATGGTTTCGTTCACTGCATCTTTGAGCGTCATGGTGCCGGAGGTGACGGGGTGCACTTTCGCCCCTAATAAACGCATCCGATAGACATTGAGTGCCTGCCGCTCGGTGTCTTCTTTCCCCATGAACACCTCGCACTCAAGCCCCAACAAAGCAGCAGCGGTCGCCGCCGCAACACCATGCTGCCCGGCACCCGTTTCTGCGATAATGCGAGTTTTTCCCATATATTTTGCAAGCAAGGTTTGTCCAAGTACATTGTTTATCTTGTGCGAGCCGGTATGGTTCAGATCTTCCCGTTTTAGGTAGATTTTAGCACCACCGATTTGTTCTGTCAGATTCTTAGCGTAATAGAGACGCGAAGGCCGCCCGGCGTAATCAGTCAAAAGTCCGTTCAACTCGGTTTGAAATGTCGGATCGTCCTTATAGTGATTATACGCTTCCTCTAATTCGTATAGTGCGTCCATCAAGGTTTCGGGGATGTATTGTCCGCCGAATTCGCCGAATCTTCCTTTATTCATTTCTGCCTCCTCCTAAGCGATTCTATAAATTTTTCGATCTTTTCCGCGTCTTTTCCACCGTCCGTTTCTACACCGCTGCTTACGTCCATGCAAAACGGATTAAGTTGGCGGATTGAGTCGGCTACATTATGCGTTGTCAGCCCGCCTGCCAGAAAATATGGGAGACCGCAGTAATCGTGCAAGACATTCCAATCGAAGACTCTGCCAGCACCGCCCCGCTCTATCGAAAGCGTGTCGAACAAGAGATAATCCGCTTCCAGCGGCAAAGGCGGCAGCGCGTCGCCGACACCAACTGCTTTAATCACCCGGCAACCGCAACGCTCTTTTAGCTGCCTAATATAATCATCGTCCTCGTCACCGTGCAACTGCACCATTTCGATGATTTCGCTTTGGTAGGCCTCCGCAACGACGCCCATATCTTCATTCACAAAGACTCCCACCGCCTCGATTTGCGGATCGAGGGTTTCTTTTAATATGGCCGCCGCTTTCATATCTACTCTGCGCCGACTCGGGGCAAACACAAAACCGATATAATCCGGCAACACACGATTGACAGCTACTATATCCTCCGCCCGGCTTAACCCGCATATCTTAACCTTCGTCATAGCACACCACCTCTCAGTTCGGTTAGCGCCGCTTTTTTATTAGGCGCACGCATCAGCCTTTCGCCCACAAGTATGGCATCCACGCCATGCTTGCGAAGCGCATCTACATCCTCCGCTGTTTGGACGCCGCTTTCGGACACGAAAAGGATGTCCTGCGGCACCATTTTTCTGAGTCGACTGCTTAAAGTGATATCGACTTCAAATGTTTTGAGGTTTCTGTTGTTAACCCCAATCATCCGCGCGCCTGCGGCCAGCGCCATTTCCACTTCCGCTTCCGTATGTGTTTCCACAAGCGCAGAAAGACCTAAGCTATGGGCGATAGCTAGATATTCAGCCAGCGTTTCCTTGTCCAGTATCGCGCAAATTAATAACACTGCACTCGCTCCAAGCAGCTTCGCTTCGTAGATCATATATGCATCAACAGTAAAATCCTTACGCAGTAGCGGGATCGTCACTGTGTCGGCGATTTCGCGCAGATAGCGGTCGTCACCTTTGAAGTAATGCGGCTCGGTCAAAACAGAAATGGCCGCAGCACCCGCCTGTTCGTAGTCCTTGGCAATATCCAGATAGCGAAAGTCCAAAGCGATCACGCCCTTTGACGGGGAAGCTCGCTTGATTTCGCAAATAAAGGATATATCCTTTGACTGTAAGGCTTTCTCAAAGGCAAAATCATGGGTGCAATCAAGTGAACAAACCATTTCTTTCACTTTCGGAAGCGGCAACACTGTTTTTTGATCCTCCACGCGCCTTTTTGTATGCGCCGCGATTTCTTGCAGTATGCTCATAGTATTTTACCTACCTTTCATTTGAAAAGCGGATAAACTCTTCCAGCTTTCCATATGCTTTTCCGCTGTCGATGACCTCTTCCGCGACCTTTACAGCCATTTCGATGGATTCATATCTTCCTGTGATGAACATGGCTGCCGCCGCGTTGAGAACCGCAGCATTTCGTTTCGCACCTTGTTTGCCTTTTAATATCGCTGTGAGGATTTCAGCGTTCTCAGCAGGTGTTCCGCCCTGCAACGCATCTGAATGACAGCGCTCAAACCCAAATTGCTCCGGCGTAATCGTGTATGAACGCACCCAGCCGTCTTTTACTTCACAAACAAATGTGGGTGCGCTTAGTGATATTTCATCCAGCCCATCCTCGCCGTGTACCACCATGGCATTTTTTACGCCCAAGTTGCAAAGCACCTGCGCCAAGGGCTCCACCAGTTCTCGATCATAAACCCCCATCAGCTCCATTTTCGCGCCGGCGGGATTTGTGAGCGGTCCTATGATATTGAACACCGTTCGGATTCCCAATTCCCGGCGAATCGGTGCCACAAACTTCATGGCGATGTGATAGTTTTGTGCGAACATAAAGCAGATTCCGATACGCTCCAGCAGTTCAGCACTTTTCTCCGGCGGGAGATTGATATTTACGCCCAAGGCTTCCAACACATCAGCGGCACCGCATTTGCTTGATGCGCTTCGATTGCCGTGCTTTGCCACCGGGATACCCGCGGCAGCCGTGATAATGGACGCCGTAGTGGATATATTGAAGGTATTGGCGTGGTCTCCGCCGGTGCCGACAATTTCGAGGGCATCCGCATCATGCAAAAGACGCACACAATGGGAACGCATCCCGAAAGCGGACGCGGTAATTTCATCGGTTGTTTCGCCTTTTAGACTCAGCGCAGTCAGATACGCGCTCATTTGAACGGGGGTCGCTTCACCGGTCATAATTTCGTGCATGACCGCTTCCGCGGTTTCATAGGTCAAATCCTGTTTCTTCGCCAAGGATACGATGGCTTCTTTGATCATGTTTGATTCCCTCCTAAACATTTAAATATAATCTATATAATCTACGTTCTTATCCGAATAGCCCGGCATTGATCCACATGGGGATTGCCGCGACCAGAGCAATCAGGCACGCCGCAAAATAAATCAGGCCGTATCTACTTTGGTGCTTATTCGTCCACGCCCTGTCTTCCGCGATAGAACGGCTCATAACAGCCCACATATTCTGGTATGCCAAAAAGAAAGCATTGCCTGCAAGTATAAAGACAGCGAGCCAAACGAAGGGGCTGATCTGATACGCCTCTTGTATTTTGGGGAGTATCGGCGCCATGATTGAGATTGTCGGAAGAAACATGGCGACATCGACCAAACTCCAAAGAAACATAAAAGCCGTGGCAGAAAACACAAACAACCAAGGATTGCCAGCAATCGGCGCAAGCGCAGGCACAACAATCCCCGACAGCCAGTCAGAAATCCCGGTCGCAGAAAAGATAGGACCCAGGCTGAACGCCATAGCGATAAAAATGACCAGATTCCAGTTTGCTGCGGCATTGAAATCTTTGGTTTCTAACACACCGAACACAAAGAAACACAGCATAGCTGCAATGCAAATGATAGCGGTGGAAAGGCCGTGAATGTTAGCAGTTAAGGACAATCCAAATACCGATATTAATATCACGGCGGATATCATTTCGTTTTTCCCCATTTTTTCCATGGGTTGTTTTTTTACCGCTTCAATCGCTTCTTTGGAGAGTTTTTCTTCTGGCTTTAAAAGAAGCAAGCCACCCACGACTAATAAAATCGTCGCTATGATAACAGGCACAAGCAATACTCCAAGCCAATCTCCAAAGGTAAGGTCTATACCGGCGTTCGCCATTTGCCCCTGGATAAACGGACCCCAGATCACACCTGTCAGCCAGCCTGACCCCGGAATGAGTGCCATCGCAAATGAAGTTAATAAAATCAACGAGTTGCCCTTCGATCCTTTTTTTAGGTCAAATAGTTCACCGCACTGAACGGCGATCGGGAGCATAATTGCCACACGTACAGTTGTCGCCGGAGTCAGGATAGACAAGATCATGCCGATCGGAATCCAGGCGAAAATAAGCGAAAGATACGTAGGGCGGCACACTTTAATAACCGCCATCGCGATCCTGCGCCCGAGTCCGGTTTTCTGAAGTGTATACCCAAAGAAAAACGCAGGTACTAAAGTCCAGAGCGCCGTTTGCGTGAATCCGGAAAAGATAACCGTTGGGGGAAGTTCAACGATCAGTCCAAACAAAGCCAGAAGCAGCCCGCCTATGGCATAAGTCAGCTTAAAGGGCTTAAAAATCCAAATACAAAGAGCAAGTATGATAGCTCCGAGCATAATGTGTCCTGTGTCGTCCAAATCAGCGATGGGGCGCGCCGCCATAATAATGACCGCGATCAGCGCCATAAAACCGCTTCCAATATAGGGTACTTTTATTTTTTGTAGCATTCTTTATATTCTCCAAAACTTATTTATTTTGACGTATCAGGTAAACCGATGCCACATCCGCCATCGAAAGATAAGTTCTCGCTTGTCGTTTGGATGATTGTTTTTCATCTGATACATTTTCTATCTTCCCTTCAAATGCAAAAAATCCTTGATAAAGCATTATGCTTTATCAAGGACGAATAAGTTTATCCGCGGTGCCACCTTGATTTACGAGAAAAACCCGTACTCTCTGCAGGATACAAACATATCCCTCGCAACTGACGTATGCGTCACGTCATGGAGTACTCAGCGTATCAAACGCTTTTGACCATGCCCTCAGCGGTCCATTTAGCAATCTGCATTTCAATCCGGCTCTCAGCTGCCCGGACTCTCTGTATGCGCATATACTGCTGTTATCTCCACTTCAACGGTTTGAGATTGATATTAAACTATAAGGTATATTACACGATTCCATAACGGATGTCAAGTAAAAATATTTTAATCAGAGGTGTCTGAGAAAAGAAACTTCAAAAATGAGGCAAACACTAAGGTTTCGGGACATGTTGCGAAAGCCGCTAGGCGTAAGTATCACCTCATGCAACGCTTATTCGCGGAGTCGGACAATTGTTATCCGGTAATATCTTCTTTCAAAATTGAATATTGCAGACAATCACAAATCTCCCCCGCGAACATTGAGCCGCCTCTGATTTTCCCTTCAAAGGTCATGCCGCATTTTTGCATAACTCTTCCGCTCGACGGATTCAGTGGGTTATGATGTGAAAAAACTCTGTTAAAACCAATGTCAAAAAAATAATTTATAAGGGCTTTACTCGCTTCAGTGGCTATTCCTCTATTCCAGCAAGATTTTGTTATACAATATCCGATACAGATGCTCCTGATATCCTCGTTTATCTCATTTCCGCAGACCAAACCAATAAGCTCATCTTCAAAGACAACGGCCCACATGTACCAATCCGCATTGTAATAATTTTTAACATATTCGTTGATCTCTTGTTCTGTTTCTTCAATACTTTCATGCGGAGGATACCAAAACCTTGAATCATAGGAACTTGTCCATTTTTCAAAAGCGTCTTTACTGTCATCTGCCGTAAATCTGCGCAAAGTCAACCTGTCAGTGGTTATAGGTTGACTGCCGATGTGATTTATCATAATTGCCTCCATCCTTTGTTGCACTATGTATCTCTATCCTCCATCGAACTTGCCGCGAGCATTATGCCCAGCTTGCCGGATTCAAACGTCAGGCCGCCTTGGAGGTATGCCCTGTACGGCTCACGCAACGGGGCGTCGGCGGAGAGTTCTATCGACGCACCTTGAATGAACGCTCCCGCCGCCATAATAACTGGGCAATCATACCCCGGCATATCCCAGGGCTCCGGCGTGACATACGAGTCTACCGGCGCACCGAGCTGGATTCCGCGGCAGAATTTCCGCAGCAACTCCGGCGAGCCAAGCTCCACCGTCTGTATTATATCCGACCGTGTATCCAATGAGCTAGGGGATGTTTTATAGCCCAAGAGTTCAAACAATCTTGCGCAGAAAACGGCAGTTTTCATCGCCTGTGCCGTGACATGCGGAGCCATAAACAATCCCTGAAACAGCAGTCTGTTGACGCCGAGCGTCGCACCGCATTCCGCGCCGATTCCGGGGACTGTCAGGCGAGCCGCTGCCGCGTCCACAAGCTCTCCCTCACCCGCAACGTATCCACCGGATGGAGCAATCCCGCCGCCTGGATTTTTAATCAACGACCCAGCGATCAGATCCGCGCCGATATCGCCGGGCTCCAACGTCTCGGTGAACTCACCGTAGCAGTTGTCCACGATAACCGTGAGATTTCTACTGTGCGCGAGGTCGGCAATTTTACCGATTTCCGCCACGGTCAACGACGGGCGCTGCGAATATCCGCGCGAACGTTGGATAAATACGGCAGATGTGCTGCTGTCAGAGTCGATTGCCTGTTCGATAGCTTGTAAATCAGGCTTTCCGGTGGAGTCAAGCTCCACTTGCGCGTATTGGATGCCATACTCCCGCAGTGATCCCCGGTGTTCACCTGTTATGCCTATGACTCCGCGTAGTGTATCATACGGCGCGCCGGTTGCCGACAGCATCGTATCCCCGGGACGCAGCGCGGCGAACAACGCCGATGTTATTGCGTGAGTACCGTTGACAAATCCGGCCCGCACCAGCGCGGAATTGGTACCCATCACGTCGGCAAACAGCAAATCCAACGTCTCGCGCCCTCGGTCGTTGTAGCCGTAGCCGGTCGTTTCGTTGAAGCAGACGTCGGACACTCGGTGTTTTTGGAATGCGGCAAGGACTTTCTGCGTGTTTGTTTGTGCAATCTCGTCTATTTTCCTGAATTGGGCGGTAATGTCTTCCATTGCTTGGGTTGCTAGGGTTTGTATTTTAGTTGTGATGTTCATAAAATGTCAACTTTCGGTGAATTTATTGCGGGAAACGGCAAAACACCCGGCTCTGCGGAGCCACCCTCGGGACATAGAGGGCAGGGGTTTGCTTTACGTTTTCCCCGCCCTCTTTAGTAAAGAGGGTGCCGACCGCAGTCGGCGGGTGTTTTGTTCCATCGCCCCCTACACGTGTGCTTCCACAAACAACCGCACGAGCTTACGTACTTCCTCCATATCCGATACTTTCCCAACACATGCCGGTGAATGCAGGTTCCGCGTGGGAATCGCAATCCCGGCGGTCTGTACTCCTGCACGGGAACGTTGGACTGCCGCTGCATCGGTGCCGCCGGCGATCACATTTTTCGTCTGCCACGGGATACCGTTATTTCTAGCCAGTTCTGTCAGCATTTTGTACAATTCGCGGTCATAAATCGTGCCGCCGTCCATGAACGGGATGACAGCACCGCCGCCTATCTTTGTTATTTTCTTGTCGGCCGTAACGGACGGGAAATCCGCCGCCGTTGTGGCTTCGATTATAAGCGCGATATCCGGGTTCACCTGGAACGCCGCCGTGTGTGCTCCACGTAAGCCAACTTCCTCCTGCACAGTGAACGCGAACCAGCAGTCCACCGGCAAGTCACAGGCAACTAATTCCAGCATAACGGCACAGCCGAATCTGTCGTCAATGGCTTTGGCTTTGATAAGCCCGTCGCCGAATTCGACAATGCCGTCGTCAAATGCGGCCGTGTCGCCAAGCGCGACGAGATTTTCGGCCGCCTCTTTGCTTGCCGCACCGATATCTATATACATGTCCTCTGTCTTCATCGCCTTGCCGCGCTCGTCCGGCTTGACTAGGTGAATCGCTTTACATCCAATTACGCCGAACACGCGATTCGGCCCGATAGTCACAGATTTGCCAACGCAAACTCTGCCGTCAACACCGCCGGCCATCGCGAATTTCAGATATCCGTCATCGGTGATTCCGGTGACAATCACGCCGACTTCATCCATGTGAGCACACAACATCAGCGTTTTCTCCGTAGTTTTTGCGCCTTTCTTGAACACCAGCACGTTACCCATAACATCGATTATAACCTCGTCCGCATGTCCCGATACCTTCTCTATTATATAGTCCCGCACAGCCCCTTCGTTGCCGGAAACGCCATCCAAAACGCAGAGTTCTTTCAATAAATCAAGCATTATTCCCACCGCCTTTCAGGGATTTTGCCATCTCACACATCAATTTTGCCGCACTCTCAATATCGTCAATGGAACACACTTCAAACGGAGTGTGCATGTATTTCATCGGTAGCCCAAATAGCGCGGTCACCACGCCATTGCGGGATATCTGGATCGCCCGGGCATTTGTGCCGCTGCTGCCGCCGGGAACGACGTCTATCTGATGCGGGATTTCCTGCTCTTTCGCGAGACGTACTGCCGTTTCTGTGAAATCGCGGTTCATGTTCGGTCCCCGGCTTATAATCACGCCTTTGTCCAGCGCCTCTTTGACCTCCTGCGGTTTGGAATCCGGCGTTTTGGCGTGTCCGACATCTATAACAACACAGTAATCCGGGTCAATCGCAAACGCGCCGGTTTCAGCTCCGCGAGTCCCGACTTCTTCCTGCGCGCTGGCCATGACGTACAAGTCCACATCCAGCTTTGAGTCTTTCAGAAGTTCCAGCGCACACAGAATCGCGGCAAATCCCGCGCGGTCATCCAAGGCTTTGCCGCACAACAGATTATCGCCGAACTTTTGCACACCGTTATACATCACACCCGGTGTGCCAAGCTGAATGGCTTTTTCTGTGTCTTCCTGGTTCAGGCCAATGTCGATGAACAGATCCTCTATTTTTAACGCCTTGTCAGTGTCCTCTTTCTTCAAGACATGCGGCGGCATCACGCAGATAACCCCATATAGCGGCGGGTCGCTGAGTATTTGCACCTCCGCCGCGGGCAAAGTCCGCGCGTCTAATCCACCCAGCGCGTGGAATCGCAGAAAACCTTCCTCAATGCCGGTGATTATCAGGCCAATCTCGTCAACATGCGCGTCGAACAGCAGTTTCGGCGCGTTGTCTTTCCCGCACTTGCGTACGCCTATTGCGTTGCCTAAAACGTCAATCCACGTGTCAGTCATATACGGCGCGAGCAACTCCCGGCAGCGTTCCGCTACCGGCTGCTCAAATCCGGCCGGGCCGGGGAGCGCGCATAGTTCAATCAAAATATCTTCTATCATAGCAAAAGCCCTTTCACAATTTCACGAAAAGCGTTTCCGCGCTCTTCAAAATTTTTGAATCTGTCGAATGACGAACATGCCGGAGATAGGATCACCACGTCGCCCTCCTCTGCCGCGTCCGCCGCAGATTTTATCGCGTCAGCAAAATCTTCCCGCATAATTATTTCCGGACTCCCTGCGGCATATCCCGGTGAGTTAACAACCGCGTCACGAATCTGCTCCGCCGCGTGACCTGTCAGTACAAGCGTTTTCACGCCGGACACGATTTCGGCTCCCAGTTCGTCGAACGGCACGCCTTTGTCCTTGCCTCCGGCTATCAGGATCACTTTTTCGCCGAACGATTTCAGCCCCGCGATTGTCCGTGTCGGGCTTGTGGCGATCGAATCATTGTAAAACCGCACGCCGTTGCGTTCGCGGACAAGCTCAATCCTGTGCGCCACGCCATTGAATGTGCGGGCTGTCTCTGCCATTATTCCCCTACTGACCAATCCCTGCACCGCGGCAAATGCCGCCATGAAATTCTCCACATTATGCACGCCCGGCAGCAGGATTTCGTCCACCGTCATTATCTTTTCTGTCTGCCCGTCGTGCGACAGCCAAATTATCCCGTTTTCAAGAAACACACCATCACGAATCCGCTCCCGACGGCTAAAATACCGGATGTTCCCGGAAGGTGCGGATTCTGCATAGCGCCTTGTAAAATCATTGTCAAGGTTGAAAATCGCCGTGTCTCCGGCACTCTGGTGCATAAAAATATGACTCTTCGCCTCGGCGTATTCCTCCATGTCGTTGTGAACATCCAGATGATTCGGCGCAAGATTCGTCACAACAGCAATATCCGGACTCTGCCGCATTGAGACCAGTTGAAACGAAGACAACTCCAGCACAGCAATGTCATCCGGCGACATGTCGTCGGCATCGCACAATAGCGGTCTGCCGATATTCCCGCCGACGTGTATTGTCCGGGAACCATCCCGCCGCAGCAGCTCCGCGATTATTGAGGTCGTCGTCGTCTTGCCGTCACTGCCGGTTATGCCGATAATTCGGCATGGACAAATTTGGAAAAAAACTTCCATTTCGCTGGTCAGCACAGCTCCGTGAGCCACGGCTGCTTGGATATCCGGATTAGTCGGCATAAGCCCCGGCGTGCGGAAGATAACATCCGCGTCCAAGCCCGCGAGATACTGTTCTCCAAGCCTAAATTCCGCTCCGAGATTTTCAAATTTTACCAGAGCTTCGCCCAGCTCTTCGCGGTTGCGCTTGTCGCAGATTATCGTGTTGATTCCAACATTGAGAAGTCGCTCAATAAGCGGCGTGTTGCTGATGCCCATCCCGACAACAGCAACACGAGAGCCAGCGAGGGATTGGATATATTGTTTGAAGGTCAATGTATTTAACACTCCCGTCCAAATTTGCATATCATAATTATACCTCAGTGTGAAGTAATAATCAAACATAAAATAGTGGGTTGGGGGAATATAGAGATAAGGATGATGTTTCATATTAACAAAAAACATTAAATTAAAGTTGAAATTTTTTCTTGACTTTAACACAGAAAAGTGGTATAATTGCCACTGGCAATTATGGGGGCTATGCCCTCTATAAGAGAGGGTTGTATGAATGCAAACAACTAAAAAGGGACAGGAAACGTTACTTGAAACAGACAATGATCTGCCTCAAGGGGCAGAATGGTATGCCGCATGGTTCATTAACAGAGGGATTGACGAAGCGGACAAGAAAAAAGCTAAAAACGCATCGGAAAAAGAAATAAGTAATTGCTATATGACTTATGCCAAACTGCATAAGGTTCTTTACCTCACTTTTGGAATGGTTCTTTCAAAATCAGAGTGTGGTTTTCCTATCTTTGGAGGAACTATTCGTGCCCATGAGTGCGGCGCTGTTGTCCATTCAATTTATAAAATAGCAGAGAAGTTCGACTATGGTCTTATAGAAGAAAAGTTATGGACTGATGCATTAGACGTATTGGAATATGCACATCCTGAGATTGTTGAAGTTATGGAGCAGGTCTATCAAAAGGTTTGGACTAAGGATAGGCGTGAAACAATACGTTTTTGTAAAAATGACTCTCTGTGGGTTACGTATGCACCTAAATATGATGAGAACAATTTCAAAGTGATTCCCGCAGATAAAATCCGTGAGCACTTTAAAAAGTACGAGTTTGGTGTTAGTGGCTTCAACGAAATTACGAAAAGTGATCTCGATGAAATGCGTAATTTTGAGGTTTGTGGAGTTGCAAAAATTGACTACACTAACGGTGGCATTTCCAGCAACCTTGTTGATCAGGTTGCCACACTGTGCGGGATACGAGGTTATTCAAACATTACAAGCGAAGGCCAAACCGCTTATGATAATCGCCTTAAGGAGATAGGAGATAATATTAAAAGGCTAAGCAAGGCGGACGACAATGATGAATTAAAGAGAGCAATAAGGAAACATTATACTGAGGCCATTAAAATGCGTATAGACGAGTACAACGGAAAAAGTGTTGACTTCCCAGTTGCTGAATTTGTGTTAAGCCGAGCAAGGAATAATATTGATGCATTTTTAGGCTTGGATGACTAAATAAATTGACTGCCCTTATCAAGAGAGAAATAGAGGTGAGCAGATATGTCTTTTGATAGCCTTAATCATGAATTTTTTGAAGAGGAAAAGGCTAGGAGTCCACTTCGCCCTGCCAAAAGCGAGAATTTCTTCACTAGACTTTTGGCCGTGTCACTAACAGTCGAAAAAGCCGAAGAAATTGCAAAATTTGCTGAAAAACAAGCGTGCGAAGCGAAAACAAAGGCTACTAATGCGACGGAATCTGCTGAGAGAGCTCTTCCGCATCTTTTAACTGTTATAGGAATACTGATTGCTGCGGTTATTGCCATCATGAGCATCTATCTAACATCAATCCATGGTCGTATTGATAGACTTGAGAGAGCTGTTAGAGGGCAAGCGGAATCTTATCAGATGCTGTTCTTAGGATTATTGGTACTTAATACAGTATGGGTTTTTATCTATCTCTGTTCCAAAATGATTGATCGGCTTAGAACAAGCGACAAGGATAACTCATTCTTTTCAAAACCTAAACACTTCTTCGGCTTTATTTCGGTACTAAATGTCGCGTTCATAGTTCTTTACATATTTGTACCACGGTTGGTTAATTTGTTAAGATAAACGATATACTCACCACCGCCTCGTAAAGAGGCGGTTTTTTCATCACCCGCTCACCCATGTCTCCTCGCCCGATTTTGTCTCAATCTTCCGCTCTCTGCTCATCAGCTCACGCATGGCCGTCAGCGGATCTTTCCCCTCGTACAAAACCCTGTACGCCTCGCAGCAAATCGGCATTTCTACGTTTGAGGATTTTGCCAATTCAAACGCCGCCTTCGCCGCAAAATAGCCTTCCACGACTGCGCCGACTTGAGCCATTGCCTCTTGCGCGGACATTCCTTGTCCGATCATCACCCCGGCGCGGCGATTGCGCGAATGGTGTGACATACATGTAACGATCAAGTCACCGAGTCCGGCGAGACCCGCAAGCGTCTCTTTCCTCCCGCCCATTTTGACGCAGAGCTCCGCCATTTCAGCCAGTCCGCGCGTCATCAGCATTGCCAGCGTGTTGTCGCCGAAGCCGAGGCCATCGCATATCCCGGCACACAGCGCGATGACGTTTTTCAGCGCAGCCCCGAGTTCGACACCAGTGACATCGGTACTGGTGTATACACGTAAATATTCGTTCATCAGCAAATCTTGCACATATCCGGCGACCTCCAAATCGTCAGAAGCCGCAACGCAAGCTGTTGGTATGCGCTTCGCGACTTCCTCCGCGTGCATTGGACCCGATACCGATGCTATAGGCGTTTTTTCGCCGAGCGTGTCCTTTAAAATTATGGAAAAGAGGTTAGACGTATCTTTTTCAATACCTTTAGACATGCATATAACGACGCAATTTTTCGGAATCTTGTTGCGTAAAACTTCCGCCGTATCCCGCAGGGCGAACGACGGGACGGCAATTACCGCAGCGTCAATTCCGCCGGTAGCAGATTCTTTGTCGGATGTTATGTTAAGCTCCTGCGGTATTTTTATGCTTTTTAATAGCGGGTTTTCCCTATTTTTGCGCAAAGACTCAGCCTTATCGGCAGATCTTGACCACAGTGTCACGTCATGTCCGTTCTCATGCAGAAGCATGGCGATGGCTGTGCCCCACGCGCCGCTTCCGAAAACCGATACTTTCAACTGCTATTCCTCTTCTTTCTTTCTGCTGAAATTTATCTTCGACTCCTCGCCTTTTACAAGCCTCCCGATGTTCGGATGATGGCGCGCGATAATCAAGATAGCGCACAGCGATGCGGCGATAAGCTCCCGCCATCCGCCGATTCCGATTATCGCTTGAGCCACAGGAAATGACGCCGCGCCGAGTATCGAGGCGAGCGACACATACCGCGTAACCAGAGTAATAATAATGAACACGCCCCACGCGATGAGCGCGAGCCGCCAGTCAACTATAATAAGTATCGTGCCTTCCACCAACACTCCCCTGCCGCCTTTGAATTTATAAAATACTGGATAACATGTTCCCAACAGGACGAACATTCCTGCGAATAACCTTCCGAACATTACCATGTCAGGATCAACAAACCGACCTAACAACCATCCGCTAAGCAAGACGGGAAGTATCGTCTTCGCGGCATCGATTAGAATCACCAGCAATGCCCCGCCTTTCCCAAAAACGCGGTAAAAGTTAGTAAGCCCCGGATTCCCGCTGCCGTATTCGCGGATATCCTTGCGATAGAAGCACATCGAAGCGATGATAGAACCGTTCACACTGCCCAGCAGGTACGCCGGTATTGCGATGGCAATTAGTAGTAGGTGGAAGTTCATGTTGATTCTCCTTGTAAGGGGCGGCATCCTCGACACCCCGTTTGTCAGTGCGTGGGAAGGGGGAGATCCTAATCATCCCCGCGTTCTCGTATCACCATCCGCACGGGAGTCCCTTCCAGGCCGAACACGTCCCTGATCTGATTCTCCAGATATCTCCTATACGAAAAATGAAACAACTCAGCATTGTTGCAGAAGCATACAAATGTCGGTGGGCGCACTGAGGCTTGGGTCATATAGTAGATTTTCAACCGCTTTCCTCTGTCGGTTGGCGGCTGTACTCTTGCCATCGCATCGCCCAGCAGGTCGTTTAACATACCCGTCGATATCCGCGTTGCGGCTTGGGCGTCCACGTAATTGATCAACTCGAATAATTTATCCACCCTCTGTCCGGTCAAGGCGGAAATAAACAGCGTCGGCGCGTATGTCATATAGCTCAGGTCGCGTAAGACCTCAGCACGCATTTTGTCCATTGTGTTGGTTTCTTTTTCAATTAAATCCCATTTGTTGACAGCGATTATACTGGCTTTTCCGGCTTCATGGGCCAGTCCGGCGACCTTTGTGTCCTGCTCGGTAACACCCTCACGTGCGTCTATCATTATAATGCACACGTCGGCGCGTTCTATGGCCATCTGTGCGCGTAAAACGCTGTAATGTTCAATCCTGCCATCAATTTTCGACTTGCGGCGTATCCCAGCAGTGTCGATAAACACGTACTTGCCGTGTTCGTTTTCAAAAGGCGTATCAACAGCGTCACGAGTCGTACCCGCAGCTTCACTGACGATAACCCGCTTCTGCCCCAGAATCTTGTTGATAAGCGAAGATTTCCCGGCGTTCGGCTTGCCTATCACCGCGACTTTAATAGCGCCATCCTCTTCCTCCTCGTCCGATTCAGGCGGAAAGAATTTTACGCACTCATCCAGCAAATCACCGGTGCCGTGCCCGTGTGCGGCGGATACCGAAATAGGCTCGCCCAACCCCAGTGCGTAGAACTCATATATATCAGGATTCGTCGCGCCGGTGGAATCCATTTTGTTCACAACAAGAATCACCGGCTTTCCAGATTTTCGCAAACTGACCGCGACATCGTTGTCATTCGCCGTGACTCCGGTGGTAAAATCGGTAACAAAGACGATTACATCCGCCATTTCGATGGCAATATTCGCCTGTTCGCGCATGAACAGCAATATCTCATTGTCAGTGCGAGGCTCAATGCCGCCAGTATCGACTATATCGAACTCCCGTCCATTCCAGTCGGACTTGGCGTACAGCCTGTCCCGCGTGACTCCAGGCGTGTCTTCAACAATAGCCAAGCGCATTCCGACTATCCTATTAAACAGTGTCGATTTGCCCACATTAGGCCGCCCGACAATCGCAACCAGCGGCTTTTTCATGTTTTTCCTCCTGTGTAAAAAATGCTTATATTACTCGTTTATAAGCAAGATATTATTTTGTCGAAGCCATTGCACACTACTTTCAAAATCACATTCCAACACAAATGTGTGCGCATCGGTATATTCCAGTAAATCCCTCATTATTTCCGCCATATCTAAAATACCCTTTCCTAAAGACCAATGCCTGTCTGAAAGTTTATCGTTATTATGCAAATGCACGTGCTCAATCCGCTTGCCCAATACTTTTATCCATTCAGTTGTGTTGATTGATGAATTACAACAAGCGTGCCCTGTATCAAGGCATATCTTGAATCGAGAATCGCCAACATCATCGCATAACTGTGACATTATCTCGGGTGTTTCGTCTATAAGGTTTTCAATATAAATTTTAGCAGATGGCGGTTTGTCTTGTAAAAAATATTTCCAAAACAAAGTTTGTCTATTAAGCCAAGATGATTTTGTTTCAAAATCGACTGAATAGTTTGCATGATATACAATCCTGCTTATATTGTGTAAACACGCATACTCATAAGATTTATTGTATATTGCTATCAATTCTTCATCGGATATCTTATTGATTTCGGTAATATCTCTGTTCACTATTGTCCCGTGAAAAGAAAATTTAGTAAATCCACCCATTAGCGTAGGCACATACTCATGCTTTTCTTCAATTTCATCTTCATTGTACATCATTAAATATTCTTCTACTTCAAGACCAAAACCGCAGTCTTTAGCTTTTTGTAGTGAATTTTTGTTAAATGTATTTACTGAAAATAATTTGCTTGATATCATTACAGCCTCGCAACCTCCACTAATATAAATTTCTGAACTACCCTCCCAACACAGCCCGCAAAAAATCCGCCCCGTCTTGTTCGACTATTCTTATCGGAATCCCCAGCGATTCGACAACATCCGCAACTGTCACATCGTCCAGGAATACATCCTCACCATTGCGCAGCATGTTTCGCGGAATCAGCAGCCTGTTGCCCAGATTCCGCCCTTTTAGCTGATTTATCAAGTCACCCCCGGTGACAAGTCCCGATACGGTGACGCCCTCTCCGAAGAAATCATTTCTTATGGCGTACACGTTACTGTCTATAATACCATATTTTTCAGCCGCTGTTTTTAAAAGATTTGTTAAAAATTCGGCGGCCAGCATCCCGGTCGCTATTGAGAAGTTTCCACCGGGAACCGCTGCACCCGGATTTTTCGCCAATTCGTGCTCAAATTCCGTGATAAACAGCCGCATCATGCCGACGCCGTTTTCAAGTTGGGGGTAATCCCGGTAAAATTCGTGTTTCGGCAGCGGCAATCCAGCCTTGATATACAATTCATCGGCGCAGAAAAATATCCCCTGCCCAAAACTTTCAACTTGTCTCACTGTTTTGAGTGCACGCTCCGAATCAAACGGACGCAGCTCCGCAAGACCGGTACGGTGCTTTGTCAATCCAACCGGTACTATCGACACACTGTTTATGTTTGGTCCGAGCGCGATTAGCCTCTCGATAGTGCGATCCAGCGCTGCGCCGTCGTTGATTTCCGGGCAGCAGACTATCTGGCAATTTATCGTGATTCCAGCATTGACGAGGGTTCTAAGCGAGGCAATCCCCGCGCCCGCATTTTTGTTGCCGAGTATGAAATTGCGCAATTCCGGATCCATAGTATGAACCGATACGTTTATCGGACTCAGGCGCAATTCAACAATGCGACTGATATCGTGATCGGAAAGATTTGTCAGAGTTATATAGTTCCCCTGCAAAAACGAAAGGCGCAGGTCGTCGTCTTTGTAATACAACGTCTCGCGCATACCACGTGGCAGCTGGTCGATAAAGCAGAACACGCACTTATTCGCGCAGGATTTTGCGTTGTCCATCATAAACGTATCAAACTCCAGCCCGATATCCGCGCCCTCCGGCTTCTTAATCCGCACAAGCTTCATCTTGCCGTCCGGGGCAGTAAGCTCCAGCAGCAAGCGGCTTTCATATGAGTGATATTGATAATCCAGCACGTCGCCGATTCGCTTCCCGTTGATTCGCCGCAGGGAATCCCCCGGGGCGATGATGGTTCGTGACGCGGGACTGTTGGGTTGAATTGATTTGATGACGTTCATTATGTCTCCCGGCAAAAAACAACGGGCGGCCAATGGCCGCCCATATTCAGGTCTAATAATCAGACTTCGCGTCCGTTATACGTTCCGCACGCGTTGCAACGCCTGTGCGGCAGCCGCAGCTCTCCACAGGAACATTTTGCAAGCCCCGGGGCTGTAAGCTTCCAGTGTGAGGAGCGTCTTTTATCTCTTCTCGCTTTTGATACTTTACTCTTTGGAACCGCCACTTAGAACACCTCCTCATCGTTATCCAAGAGCTGCCCTAAAGCAGCAAGCCTGGGATCAATCTCTGTTTTGCAATCGCATGACCCTTCGTTCAAATCCGCGCCGCATTTATCGCAGAGTCCGGCGCAGTCGGGGTTGCATAGAAGCGTATCTTCCATGTCCAGCACAAACTCGGTGACTATTATCTCGTCAGCATCCACCATGTCGCCTTGCAGGACGTAAGCGTCATGGTCTTCACCATCCTCGCCGCCTTTGGTAACATACGCCGAAATAAGCTTATGCACCAGAAGCGAAAACTCAGCCGCGCACTTGGCACACACGCAGACACAGACAGCGTCCACTTCCGCCGAGAACGTCAACACTCCCGCGCTGTTGGAAACCTGCCCAATAGCCCGAGCTGGTTTCTCCACCCGGATAATAGACCCGCCTACAGCGTCTGACAGGTCAGGTTCGTAATCGAACAAAACCCTGCCGCCGGGAATATCAATTATCTCACGTAGGTCAATAAGCATGAATAGAATCCCTCCATGCATTCGCTAAAATATTATAAGTTATAATGCGGCGATTGTCAAACACTTTTTTTGATTCCTTCATTTGGGGGAGACTTTTGGGAGCCCCCGCCTCCAACGTCTCGCGGTGGTTTTTCCCGAAAATTTAAACTAAGTCTTGACAATTACGCACTAAGCCGTTATAATATCAACGTTAAAGCCATGCTGATGGCCCTTAAAGCGTGTCAATCGGCGCGCATTTGGAGGGAGGGAAATAGAAAAATGTCGGAAGTCCATGTCAAGGATAATGAATCTCTGGATAGCGCCTTGAAAAGATTTAAGCGTAATTGCGCAAAATCAGGCGTCCTCTCGGATCTGAGGAAAAAGGAGTATTATCAGAGTCCAAGCGTTAAACGCCGCAAAAAATCAGAGGCGGCGCGCAAGAACAAGAATAAAAAGTATTAATTAACTGAGATTATTTAACCGGGCTGTATTTAACACAGTCCGGTTAATCGTTTAGTGCGCTTTCATCGCAAAGTTCCAAGCATCGCGGCACATGCCGTCAATTGTCAGCTCCGCTTTCCAGCCCATTAGCTTTTCCGCTTTTGCAGGTGAGGCATAATATTCCGCCAAATCCCCCGCGCGGCGCGGGCCGATTTTATACGGAACTTTTACGCCGTTCACACGTTCGAACGCTTCGATCAACTCCAGCACGCTGGTTCCGCGACCGCTGCCGAGATTTATCGCCTCCACGCCTTTGTGATCCATGCAGTATTTCAATGCACTGACGTGTCCCTTCGCTAGATCGACGACATGGAGGTAATCACGTATGCAGCTCCCATCCCGCGTTGGGTAATCGTCCCCAAACACGGTGAGCTCCGGCAGTTTCCCGGTGGTTGCCTGTGTGATAAAGGGCATAAGATTGTTCGGGATCCCGTCAGGGTCATCGCCAATCAGTCCGCTTTTATGCGCACCAACCGGGTTGAAGTAACGCAGAAAAACGGCGGATAGTTCGCTTGCCGCTGCCACGTCGGTGATTATGCGCTCACACATCTCCTTGGTGCTGCCGTACGGACTTGATGCCGCGCCGAACTGCAATGATTCCGTATACTCCACAATACCGGGGTCGCCGTACACAGTCGCCGATGAGCTGTAGACGAACTGAGTAACTCCGTGTTTTTCCATCGCTTCCAACAGTGACAGTGTGCTGTCCAGATTGTTCCGGTAATATTTCAGCGGTTCCCGCACCGATTCGCCGACGGCTTTGTAACCGGCCAGATGTATCACGGCGTCAATCTTAATCTCTTGGAACATCCGCTCAACCTCGGATTTGTCAGTCAGATCAATTTGGCAAATTGCCGGGGTTGTTCCTGTTATTGTCTCTATGCTTTTGATCACATCAGCAGAGGCATTTGAAAAATTGTCGGCAATTATCACGTCGTATCCCGCATCTAAAAGCTCCACCGCGATGTGAGAGCCTATGTATCCGGCCCCACCTGTTAATAATATCATAATCAGTCTTTCCTTTTACAAATAAAAATTATCTCCCGCCCACCGGGTGGGGATTTGTCATACCACGAATATTCCTCGACCACAATCATCCCCGTCTTTTCAATCTCGGCACGGAGTTGATCGCTGTAGTAGTATTTCAGTTTCAAATAGTCTAAAATCCGTTCTGCCCTGCCGTCCGGATATGTAACCTCAAACACATAATAAGGGTAGATCACCCGGTTTTCTGTGTCTATCTTATCATGCACAACCTTCTTAACCACATAGTTGCCGGTTTCTTCATCAAGCCGCTCCCATATGAGCATTTCAGGGCGACACCATGATTCGTCCATCACCGGGTATGGATTGAAAACGTTGACGATAAAAATGCCATCATCGGTCAGGTGTTCGCGGACACAAGTAAGGGCATTCGCAATATCGCTGTCATCAGTCAAGCACTGAAACGCCCTGAACGGGGCTATAATCAACGCAAATTTGCGATCAACCTTGAAATCCGCTATGTTGCTGTGGACTATCTCAATGTCAAGCTCCGGCCTGTCTACGAGCTTTTCACGGAAAATACCCAACATCTGCTCCGACAAGTCAAGTCCGGTGACATGGAATCCGGCTTCAGCAAGGGGTATTGACACGCGTCCAGTGCCGCAGGCGAGTTCTAATATCTCGCCCTGCTGCTGTTTTGCGTATTCGAGGTAAAACAGCACATCTTCGCTGAGTGCTTCGTTTTTTGGACTGACGCGAACGTCAAGATCATACAGCCATGCCGAGTTGATGTATAAATTTTCCATATTATCACCTTTTTTTCCACTTTGACTGATTATAGCATAGCTTCTCATATTTTTGCAAATTATAATACTATCAATCAAACAAGAGGTATAATCACATTGAGCAAAAAACATATCGGCAAGCAGAGCGTCGCATTGCCGAATCCGCCGTCTATTGCAGGGCACGCCTGCGTTGTCGGAAAAAAAGAGGGTGAAGGCCCGTTGCGTGATAGCTTTGATCTTATAAACGAAGATTCTTTTTTCGGCGAAAAGACTTGGGAAAAGGCCGAAAGCGCCATGCAGAAGATGACATTGTCTATGGCTCTCGATAAAGCCTCCCTCCCCCCGTCTTCCGTTGAGTACGTATTTGCGGGAGACCTGCTGAACCAGTGCATCGGCTCATCATTTGGGCTGCGTGATATGGATATCCCGTTCTGGGGACTTTACGGCGCGTGTTCAACAATGGGCGAAAGTCTGTCGCTCTCGGCAATGGCTATAGACGGCGGATTCGCTGACACAGCAGCGGCGATTACGTCTTCGCACTTTTGCTCGGCAGAGCGCCAGTTTCGGTATCCGCTTGAGTACGGCGGACAGCGCCCACCGACCGCCCAATGGACTGTGACAGGCTCCGGCGCTATCGTGCTAACAGCTGACGGAGATGGGCCTTATATCACGCACTTGACATGCGGCAAGATAGTGGACCAGGGAATCAAAGACGCAAACAACATGGGTGCGGCGATGGCTCCGGCGGCGTATTCAACACTAAGCGCACATTTTGAAGATCTGGCGATTGAACCTTCGCACTACGACCTCATCGTCACAGGCGATCTCGGTGCGGTTGGCGCGGAAATTCTTGTGGACTTTTTCCGCAACGACGGAATTGACATCGCGCCGAATTACGACGACTGCGGCTTGATGATATTCTCCCGCGATCAGCAAGATGTCCACGCGGGCGGTTCCGGCTGTGGGTGTTCCGCGTCTGTTTTGACAGGGCATTTGCTAAACGGAATGCGTGCCGGCAGGTGGAAAAAAATCCTGTTCGCCGCAACCGGCGCGTTGCTTTCGCCTGTTTCAACGCAGCAGGGCGAGTCGATTCCGAGCATATGCTACGCAGTGAGCATATCTAATACCAGATAATAACCGCAAGCGGTTATTATGATCATGTTTCGCGGTTTCGCGTATCGGCGGCGTTCGCTGAGGGCCACTGCACCGAAGCGGTTCCGCCGAAACGCGGGAGCGAAACGATTTTAAATCAAGCTGAGGTATGTTTATGGATACTTTAATCATGTATGGCAAGGTTTTTCTTGTTGGGGGGATATTGTGCCTGATAGGACAGATACTTGTTGACAGGACGAAATTGACTCCCGCACGGATTTTGACGGCTTATGTTGTCGCGGGAGTTATCCTGGGTGCTATCGGGCTGTATAAGCCGCTGGTCGAATGGGCCGGAACCGGGGCAACGGTGCCGCTCACGGGATTCGGATACCTGCTGGCCGAGGGCGTAAAAAAAGCAGTTGATGAAAAAGGGATTCTCGGCATTTTCACAGGCGGTCTCACGGCGGCCGCAGCAGGTCTCTGCGCGGCGGTTGTGTTTAGCTTTGTTTTTTCTATGGTATCTAAACCGGCAAACAAGGGCTGAGATACACACCATAAATAAAACCCGGCAAGGATTTTTCACCTTGCCGGGTTTTATTTATGGTGTGAACAGCTTCTTGTAATAGCTGTGCGCGTTATAAAGCGCCGCCGCCGGGTTGTGTCCAAGAACCCTGTCTTTGGTTATAAGCGTCGTGACCGGTGCGTTTGAATACTTTATAAACAATGAATCATGCCCGACGCACAGGCCAACAATCACGTTTAAATCAGTCTCTTGCTCATTGAGTATTTCCGCCTGCAATACGGGATTGCACATACCCTCAAAGCAGCCTTTTTGAAGCTTTAGCTCCTCCGGAATGCCTATCTCGGCTTTGTCTATTGATCCGATTTTGCAATTTGTGCAAAAACTCACGACCCCGTGTGCGTCCAATATCTTTACGAAAGTTTTCGTCTCGTTAATCAGACCCGTACATGAGGCGATGCCTATCTTTTTTGCCCCTATACGCTTTGAAAAGTCTATTATTTCTTCTGCCCTTGTATACTTGCAGTAGTTTAAACTTTCAACTTCCGCCGCGGCTTTTGCGAATGTTGATACCATTGGGTCATTGCGGTACAATTCCTTTATCCGCTCTGTATCAACACCGCCGCCGGGACAGCTTTTGGGAAATTCCTTGTCCTGTCTATAGCAGCTTGTTACGCCGCAGTCAGAACAGCTGAATTGATTTTTTTCACTCATAATTAATCACCCTATAAATCCGCCGTACTTTTTCCTTGAATACTCATAGATTTCTTCACAAAAAGCGGGAGTTGCCATATCCCCGGCGTAATAATAGCTCACCATAGACGGCTTGCCCGGTTTGCAGAAACGGTCAACAAAGCTTCTGGCATAAAGCCGCTGGTCGGCCTCTGACGCGATTTTGGGGTCATACTTATCCGGCATTACCGAGATGACGATTTTATCGCCGACTTGCTCATACAACCCATGTGTGTCGTTCATCGCCTGCGGATCCCACCCGTCGAATCTCGCGTCGATAAAACACTGCACCCGCGTGAAGTTATGCCCGCAGGAATGGAGCGTCGCGTAGCGGCCCTTTGAGTGTATATGATCGTTCAGCGCCCGCAGATATGGGACGAATAACTCATACGCTGTTTCCTGGGAGAAGAATGGTGCCTTTTGCGCGCCCCAGTCGTCATGGATGTTAAATCCGTCGATTGCGGGCCAGTATTCGCAGAACTTGTCAACCAGTTTTATCGCGAGGTCGGTCATCGCCTCAAACATCGACTTAATCGCGTCTTTCTGATCCTCATCGATCAAAGCCATCGCCGCGGGGAGGAAATCCATGAATGAAATCAGCCGCTCGAACCAAAACCCGTTTATGAACGTCATCTGCATTGAGCGCCGCGTATCGAACTGGTTTGCCTCGGCCTCTGCAGCCCAGTCCCACTTGTCGATATCGGGGAGTATGATTTTGTCCTTCCACTCGTTGACATCCGACATCAATGGTGCGCCCGGACGGACAATGCTGCCGCCCGCGTCCTCCACCCATTCCCATGCGATGCCGAAAGTGTCTGTAAGACCCTCCGGCCCTCCCCTGCCCAGCATATTGTTATAAAGCGGGGGAACGAACATGCCGGAGTCTGCCCTGGTCGGCGTCCAATACGGGTGCTTATCATAGAACAAGGCGGCGACATTCTCTTTAGGCGTAACAGGGGTTGTGAGTAACGGCATTTCCGGACTGTTAAACATGCCCGGCAACATTTCGGTGGCCTTCAGCTCGTTTTTCTCAAAGGGTATTTTCCGGTTCATATGTATCGTCCTTTCTTTACTAATTTCCCAGATATTGTTCTGTCCGCATTCTATCAGCTATTGTACCACAATAGATTATGCATTCCAAGGTGCAATAAAAAGAATTGACAAAATCGGCCACACTTTATTGTGACTGATTTTGTTTAGCAGCGTTATACACGTTCTGAAAATTTTAGTCATCTAAGTTAAAGCCTGCAAACAGACCACTTTTCATAATGATTCTTAAAACAATTATTGACTATATTAATAAATTGTGATAAAATTCATTATTCATTAAATGGACAATTCCAAAAGAAAAGCATAAACTTGACACAAAATCAAAAAATTCGAATGGCAGGTGCTGGAGTGTATAGATATAGAAAACAGCTTGTGGCTACTTTGGTTATACTGTTCGCTATATTCCTTTTTCCGCAATCAGTTTTAGGCGTTGCCTCGGGTGACGCAGATTCGTTTGATTCGGCATCATCCGCGCATGAGGTAATTCTGCTTTTTGACACCGGCGCATCTATAGGTTTGAATGATCCTGCTTTTTTAGCGGCGGATGCCATGCAGCAAATTGCAAGCAGCTTGCCGTCTCTTTGGCACGTGGGTCTTGTAACATTCAATGCACAAATTGTTGATTATGTACCTCCGGGGGACGGAACATGGGCGGAGATTCACAATATCTTAGAGAACATTAGCTATGCAAACCTCACGAACCCCAACGCCGGTCTGCTGAAAGCGGTAGACTTGTTTTCTGATTATGCACTCAGCCGCACAATCATTTTCTTGACAGACGAGCATGACAATGACACAGCAAAAGATCTGACAACAGATGTGCAGCAAGAGGAAGAGATTGTCGCACAAATTGCGGCCTACGATATCAGAATGCATGTGGTTGCGCTTGGCGATATGGGCGATATTCTCCCGACTCTGTGGCTGTCGCCTCACATGGACGGTCTTTTGTTAAGAGATTTACGTGCAGAAGATTTAAGCAGCATTGCGTCCGCGCTGGTGTTTAACATTTTGGGAGTTGCCGGCAGTCCACAGATAAGTGATGCCAATGGCAACTTTTCAGTACGCTTCCCGGCAGAGGGCATTGATTCCGCAAGAGTGATTGTTACGGCAGAGTCCGCGATTGAAGATTTTGCAGTAGACAGCGGCGGCGGACATGTCGATGTACATATAGGGCATCGCTTTGCGCTTATAGAGATTTCAGACCCGGCAAGCATTTCGGATCAAATGATCAATATTGCGCTCACCACCGCAGGAAACAGCAGTGCAGAGTTGATTGTTGAATGGGACTTGCAACTTATGTCTGCGGCCGGAAATGATGACTCTGCCAGGTTCTGGCTGGCTGACAGCGAAGGCAGAAATGCTTTCCTAAACCCATTTTTTGATAGAAGCATTTTCCCTATTTCTGTAAACGCAAACGAGCTGCACCTTGAAGATGGATATTTACATTGGGATGCCGACGAAGAAACAGTATTCTGGCTCTTACAGACGCATTTGGGAGCATTCGGGATTAATTTGCCGGATTTTGTCGCAACGCCTGTGAGCGAGCTTCCGCCGCCCCCAGCCGAAACGCCAGCTACCGAGCCTGCACCCACCGATCCACTTTCCACTGATCCGTCACAAAATGATAATGATGAAGTATCTGTCTTTCCTCTTCGGACTTTGTTAGGCCTTATTATAGGCATCATTCTTGTATTGGCAGCTCTGCTTTTCATTTTAAGGCTGGCCTCTATCCGCAAAAAAGCTGCATATCCGCAGAATGAACCTGCTACCGATGCAAACGAATTTATATTCGCCGGAAAGCTTGATCTGTATGTTGTTAACATAGGCGCAACCGATAATAATACAGAAGACATCAAGCCTCGTATATTTAAGTTCCCGCGCTCGCGCAAGACATCTTTGAAAGACATTCTGCAAAAATGCAACCTTTCCAATACTTTTCCCGGTTCAAACCAAATCTATTTTGAAATCGACGGACAAGGCACACTGCAAATTATAAATGGCTCAGACTGCGCCATTTCAGTTGGCTCAAATGTGCTTAATAAAAATGAGCCCTACAAACTGCACCATAAAGGGAACGTGTGTGTCCGCGATATATATGAAATCAGCGAACTGATAATCAGCCCACGTTTTTTGTATCAAGCCTGATCGGATATCCTTTTACTTGAACAAACTTAAACTTTTAAGGAGACGTTGAAATCATGGATAAAATCGAATTTGCAAAATCTACCTTTGGCGGATATCGAATGGAGGATGTAGACCTCTTTGTAGGCTCGCTTCAAAAGCGAATCGTGGAGCTGGAGCAAGTGAACGAACAAGTGAGTCAGCTCGAGCAGGAAGTCAGCACACTTCGTAGTGAAAAAGAAGAGTCTGAGCAAAAGCTTGATATGATAAAACTTGAACTCCAAAAGTTGGAAACACAGATCAAGAACTCTTCTGAAGATAGAAAAGAGTTAGAAGCTTCTAAAGCGACGATTGAAGAACTAAGGGACGAGCTGCAGAAAGCTAAGACGCAGAGTAACGGTGACGAGCGAGTCAACGAACTGAATGGCGAAATACAGCGCTTATCTGATCTTCAAAAGACAAGCGAAGAACAGCAAGCGCAACAATCACAGCAAGCTAAGGACAAGATTGCTGAGTTGCAAGCGCAAGTTGACACGCTGACTGACACGCTGTCCGCAAATGATGCTTTGCAACAGGAAGACTTGATGTTCAGGGAATTCATGGATAGATTTTCTTCTGACTTCATTGCAATATTCGAAAAAGGTAAAAATTTTGCCAGCGAATATCGGCGCCAGGCGGAAACAGACGCAGAAGCGCTGAAAGCGCAAACTGAGGCTGAAGTTGCGCAAATGCGCGAGGAAGCAAGAGTTCAGTCAGAAACACTCGTGCAGGACGCAGAAAAGACAGCGGTTGCATTACGGGAAACAGCAGAAGAAGAAAGTTCGCAGATCATAATTGAGGCGAATGCGTCTCTGAATAACTCAAAAGAGGAAGCTGAAAATACCATGCACCAAGCCCGGCTGGAAGCAGATCAAATCCTTCAGAAAGCGCAAGAAGACAGCGCAGGGCTTATGAAAAAAGCGGCGTTCGAGTCTGGTGATCTATATGCCCAGCTGGAAGCAGACAAACAGGACGTGGCGAGCCGAGCTGAAAAAATCCTCACCCATGCCCGGGAAGAGGCTAAAGAGATATTGGACGAGGCTCGCATGACGGCAGAAGAAACTGTGAAAGAGGCGGAATATAAGTTGCAGATGGCCAAAGAGCGTGGAGACAAGATGCTGGCTATAACTAAGGAAAAGAACGAAAAACAAATAAAAGAAGCCAAGGAAGAATATGACGAGCTTCGGAGTTTGATTGATAAAAGCCTTGACCGCTATCGTGGCTTAGTGAGTCAAACTGAAGAGATAGACGAAGACACAACTGACTATGAGTAACATCAAATAGAGCCATTCTAAGAAAGCCCCCGGTTCAGCCGGGGGCTTTCTTGCACATAAAGTGATGAAAACCACTAGTTTAATAGTGGTTTTCATTTCAAATATAACGTTGAGCCATTTTCCGCTTTACAAAAACAGTTGTAACAGAAAACCGCGTCCGATTCAAAACATTTCTATATTGTTCTATCTCTTGCCACCAAAGCGCTTATGGCGGAGCTAATCATTACATAAACCAAGTCGTCCGTAGTTTTGGGTGTCAAGGAATTACGTACTTTTGCGTTCTTGCCCTTGTTGGCTAAGTGTGAAACAAAGTACGTGCCATCACCAATCTTAGACTCGCCATCCACTGTACTGATATCCAGATGCAAATCCATCATCGGATGCAATTTGCGCAAAGAAATCGACCCTTGGTTAACAGGCGTAGAAATTTTTGTCATAAGCTCAATAGGCTTACCTACATCTTTGCCATCAACATCAACCATCTTTGCTTTTGTGGCAAAGTTGCCGACATCCACAAAGACATAGCGCTGAAAGTTCTTTCTGCCCGTGCCTTTTTTCAGTACAATGTACTTACCCAAACCGTTTACGGACTTCCATATGGCCCGATTGACTTTTTTAATTTCCACATACTCGCCTACAAACTCGGCAATTTTTTCTTTTACCAGTCTGCCGAACATTTCGCTGCCGCCGCCTACAATCAAGATCGTGTCTAGTGCTGATTTGTTGATACCCCGCACTTTGAATAGCATGTCTAAATAACGTTTGAGAACATTGGCCACACTCTCTGCCTTGTCGTTAAATACGGAGTTAACAATGTCGGAAATGTCAAACACTTTTTGACCTATACGGATCATATTGCGCTTCATTTCAAAAGTGCCTCCGCAAGTACATGCTTTGCTGGTTGCGGAAACTGCGCCACATGAGGCACACACGCCCAATGGAAAGCGTACTACATTAGAAATCTGTGAAGTTTCGATATAGCCGCATTTAAATTGGCGCTCAACTTCTTGTGCAATGTCTACAAACGCATCATTTGTACCAACGTTAAATTGACGTTCGGAGTCTGGGATAATGTCAAAGCCTTGTATGGATGCCATATCAGTGGTACCGGAACCTATATCAATAACGATGTTTACAGAATTTGCATAAACGCCCTTGTTAAGTTCCCCATTGTCGTCAATAGCTTCATCCAACAGCGCGGTTATTCCGTCAGGCATAACATCGATGCCTACAACGTTGTAGTTTACCACTCTGCCGTCAAATTGATCGGCACAGAATTTAACACTCCGCTTTGCAATAAGATTATCTTTCAGGATCGCAACGTTTTCAGGAGTAAATTCGTCAGGAGATACTACTACGCCCAAATGAATATTTACGGCATCATCCGCTTCTTCATGCTGGATGTCAGCCTGTATCGTGTCTTCACTCGCTACAACATCCGGAGGCGTGTCATCTTCCATGCCCATCAAAACATTTTCATCTTCATCCTCTGTTTCAGGCATATCATCGCTTTCCACATGAATATTTACGGTATCATCCGCTTCCTCATGCGGGATATCTTCCTGTATTGTGGCTTCATACGCCACAGTCTCCGGGGGCATGTCATCTTCCACGCCCATCAAAACATTTTCATCTTCATCCTTTTTTTCAGGGGCATCATCTTTTTCCACCTGAAAATTTTTCTCATACCAAGTGTTCAAATTTTCGTCTTTCACAGTAACATCTCCTTAAGTTATTGGTAGTGCTAATTTTTCTTCAACTAAAATACTCCACATTATAAGATACTCTATATTACAATGTCGCGCAATAGTAATTTTGCACAAATATGAAGCCCTGCTTGACATATTTTGGCTTAATGGCCATTTTTATATGTTTCAGCTGGGGCTTCATATTTATCGTCTGTTTGCATAGCCCATCATCTGCACAATCGCAGACGCTGTCGCTAAGGGTATTCCGGCTCACTCACTTCCGGTTCTGTAGCCAGTTTGTGGTGGGGTTACCCGCTATGGTTGAGGTCTTTGCCCCAAAACAGGCCGCGGAGCCATGCCGCTCACATAACGCATTAACATGTTTGCATCTAGTGGCGTTACACTGCCGGTGCGCGTAACATCTGCCGCCGCACGATTAATAACAGGCTGCGGG
>Ga0123355_10000184_pt1 | contig 77545 bp, 80 predicted proteins | sample TergutEmb28metaG_3_FD_89872 | JGI IMG/M metagenome (GOLD analysis project Ga0123355, IMG submission 89872) | Embiratermes neotenicus P1 segment gut microbial communities from Petit-Saut dam, French Guiana - Emb289 P1 | ecosystem: Host-associated > Arthropoda: Insects > Digestive system > Gut ... | reverse complement strand
ACGTTGACCAAGTCACAGGCAAGCGCATGATGATTGCTGCTTTCCCATTCCGTTGCGAAATGGCTGACGGCGGTTTTGTCAGACTCGTTGCTTGGGAAGAGGGCGCTATTAAGTAGGTTCTATTCTCTTTAATTTGCACCTCCAAAATGTTAACCAAAATGATTGAACCCTGTGATCCCTGCAGAAATCACAGGATTCAATCATTTTCTATTTTCCCTATTGACAACCAGGTCGAGATGCACTAGACTTACATCAGGTCTAGTTCGCCTCGACCTGATGTGTTCATTCGGCAATACTCTAAAGCTACCGGATGGCAAACCCCATCATCTGGTAGCGTAGCTGGTGCCGCACACTTGGAACACACTACACTCATTGGAGGAACGAAAAATGAAGCCCGATTTCAAACTGACAAACGCCGAAACAAGGCTTGCCGAACTCGTATGGCTAAACGAGCCTGTTGCATCTATGGAACTTGTACGGTTGGCTAAAGATGAATTTGGATGGTCAAAATCAACAACATTTACCCATCTGAAAATGCTGATCAAAAAACACGTAACAAAAAACGATAACTCCTGCGTCACCATGCTGTTTACCCGCGAAGAAATCACCGCTCAGCGGAGCTGTATGTATGTTGATGAGGCATTTGGAGGTTCTTTGCCTATGCTCGTTGCATCATTCACGAGCAGCAGAAAATTGACGCCGGAGCAAATCGCAGAGTTAAAGCAGCTTATTGACGAATACGAAGGGAGCCCAAACCATGGATAGCATATTTTTGACAGTCTTAAATATGAGCCTCACAGGGGCTTTTGTCATCGCAGTGATTTGTATTGCACGATTACCTCTAAAAAAAGCGCCAAAGATTATTTCATACTGCCTTTGGGCAGTGGCTGGGATAAGACTCGCTTTCCCCATATCCATCGAAAGCACGCTAAGCTTAATTCCATTCAGAACTGCCCCCATACAGGAATCGCTGGCACGCCCTATACTACCGATATGGCCTGAACACTTAACACAAGCCATGCTCAATACTTACAGGGGGGCTACAGCCATAGCTGATGCATCCGGCAGTACACTCCCCACCGCAACATACATTTTCGGCATAGGCTCTATACACATGTGGATATCTGTCGGTGCCTTTGTATGGCTGATTGGTTTTGCACTGATGCTTACATACGGATTTGTGTCTTGTTTCAGGTTAAAAAACAAAATGAAGTTGGCAACGCTCATCGAAAATGGCGTTTATGCAACTGATAAAACACAGTCTCCGTTTGTACTTGGCGTTTTAAAGCCAAAAATATATATCCCGCATGATTTATCCGCGCAGGAACGAACATATATAATCCTCCACGAACGGACGCACATTCGTCGATGTGACTATATCTTCAAATTTGCTGCATACTTCGTGCTCTGTTTGCATTGGTTTAACCCCATTGTATGGGCTGCATTTCTCTTGATGGGTGCAGACATGGAGATGTCTTGCGATGAGCGGGTCTTAAAGGAAATGGGCGATGCCGTCAAAAAGGATTATTCGCTGTCGCTTTTATCTTTCACGGTAAACCGACGCATAATCGGAGGCAGTCCACTTGCATTTTCTGAGGGTGGGTTAAAAAACAGGATAAAAAATGTGCTGAACTTCAAAAAAACATCTAAAATCGTTGTCTCAGTTGCAATCACACTCGCCATTGCGCTTAGCGTAGGTCTGTTGCTCGATGGTGTCAGCGAGGCGGAATACAGCTCATCGCCGCTGCCTGTCGAAGGATATGATCATACAGAGCCTTCAGCAGTTGCTGGCACGGAAAATTTACAAAGCTATCAAGAGTCAGCCACTGCTTCCGTCACCGAGATTGAGGAACCAGAAACGTTTGCCGATTCAGTCTATTATTCTGATATCGAAGAAGCATCGACGGTTTATGGAAGAATACACACAACTACTCCGGTTTTTTCCACATCTGCATCGACTTATTCCATCCCCATCGAAAGCAATGGTAGCGATTCTGATTGTTTACCCATTTACCAGGGGGCTGTAGTTGAAATTATAGGGCCTTGGGATAACGAACGCGTCAAAGTACTGGTGACACCAGAGGGTGGGCATAATGCGCACAATGGTTGGCAAACTTGGCAGTTGTGGATTGATTCTGCCGCACTCTATATCATTGAGCGTTAGCTGACGGGAATCGAGCTCCCGCTGGTTTTACCGGGTGGATTTCCACCCCTGCATCGAAAAATGCCGCCATCAGGCGACGGAATTTGACTCCCAATGGGCTCTACGCTCCAAGCCTCGCATTTTTCCGGTATACTTTAAATGCAGAGGGTGTCTTTGCAGCCCATAGTGCATAGGCCAGTCCGGAAAACGCAACAAATATAATCATCGCGCCAAACATCGGCCTGTATCCCCATACTGTGACAATCCAACCGGCAATCAATCCGCCTAACCCACCAGACAGGTCAAACGAACACTGAAATGTGCTTGTGGCGGAGCCTCGTTTTTCCATCGGAACAATGCGCATGGCCATCGCTTGCATGGCGGGGTTCATCACGCCAAAGCCAAAGCCAAAGAATAATCCCGACAAGTAATAACATACGGAACTGTGAAAGAGTAGCAAAACAAGTCCCACTACAAAACAGCCATTTCCAAAAATCACCATGGGCTGCTCACCAACCCTATCTACCAGCCGCCCAATAAGCAATCTGGCCGTCCCTGAGCCCACTGCGATTAACACAAAATACCACGCGGCGTTTCCTATTTCGTAATACTCTCCGTATAGAGCAATAAACACAATTACACCCCCAAACGGAAGGGATGAAAGCAGCATAACCAAAGATGCAGGGATTGCATCTTTGTTAAACAGTGAGGCTAATTTGATTTTCTTTCGCTCTTTTGTGCCTATCTTTTTGAATGCAAATCCTTTTGAAACCAGTAGCGCAAACAATATGACCATAGCAGATGTTATAAAGAGCTGAGGAAATCCCAGACGCGCAATAATGATTAGGCCTAATGCCGGCCCAAGGGCTGTCCCCAGGGTATTTCCCAATCCCAAATATCCTATTCCTTCGCCAAATCGTTCTGCCGGGATTGCATCCGCAGCACTGGTGATACTGGTCGTTGTTGTTGCTGAGAGCAGAAATCCAAGTAGGATTCTCAGCGCAATCACCAACGCTAAAATCGGAACAAAGTAAAGCAGCAAAGATGCAATTATGATTACAATTGTGCCTGCAAAAAAAAGAAAACTGCGGCTGATATTATCAAGAAACCATCCGGCAAACGGCCTGATTACAAGCGCAGCCAAAGAGACTGCTCCGGCCGTTATGCCTACCAGCATTTCATTGCCGCCCAGATAGACTATATACAGCGGAAATGGGGCATGAATCATAAACGCCCATGTGCTTATAGACAGGTTTATTATCCAGATACAGATAAAGTCTTTTGTCCACAGGCGGTCGCTTCCGATTACAGGGGCAGCAGACGAGCTCAATTGCTCGTCTGTTTTGTTATTATTGTTTTTCTTCAAAGGGGATTTCATTGGCAATTTCAAATACCTTTTTGCATTTTAATGTATTTGTATCATATGGGTTTGCGTTTGCCTTGTCAAGGCATATTCCCGAGGTATGTCTCCGGTGGATGTCCACTCAGCTCCTGCGCTTTTTCCAGCAATTGCGCTTTGTCGTTTTCGATTTTCTCGTCAACCACCATATCCAGCAAGCTACTGAGCATTTCGCCTATTTGTATTCCGGGCGGCACACCCAGTGCAAGCAGGTCGTTACCGCCGATCGCCAAATCTTTTATCGCAAAACATTGCTGCTGCAAAACGATTTTGTCCATTACATTTTTTGCTTCATCCAGCATTTCTATTCTTGGGTGACGGAATTTTTCAGCTTGGGCTTTTGCATCTGCTTTCTTGACTTCCAGCAATAGACGAAGTTTCGGTTCACCCAGTCTGTTCAGCCATCGTTTTATTGCTTTGTTTTCCGGAACAATCTCGGCATCATGGAATAAAATCAGTGTTGTAACTGTTTGAATCGTATCGTTATCATATTTAAGTCGGGACAGTATCCTTTTGGCCATTTCTGCTCCCGTTGCCTGATGACCGTGGAAGTGCCCTTTCCCCTCCGAATATGTATAACAGCTCGGCTTGGCTATGTCATGCAAAAGCAATGTCAACCGCAGAACTATTTCGGAAGGCGTTTTTCCAACGCTTTTTACCGTGTGGTTCCATACATCCAAATCATGGTATTTGGTGTTTTGTTCAAACCCTATCATATCGATTATTTCCGGAATAATTATCCCGATAATCTCCGAATATTCAAGCAGCGTCGCTCCTACGTTTCTACCGCACAGCAGTTTATTTAATTCGTCGCTTATGCGTTCTTTTGCAATATTATTAAGCAAATGCCCTGACTTTTTCAGCGCCTCTTTTGTAGCAGATTCAATGCCAAACTCCAGTGTTGCCGAAAATCTCATAGCCCGCATTATTCTCAAAGCATCTTCTTCAAATCGCTTCGCTGCATTGCCAACACAGCGGATTTTCCGATTGTTTATATCATCTATGCCGCCAAAAAAATCAATAATTCCTTTTTGCGGTGTGTATGCAAGCGCATTGATTGTGAAATCCCTGCGAGCCAAATCGCTTTTCAAGTCACCTGTAAACTGTACTGTTTCCGGGCGCCTGTTGTCTTTGTAAATTCCATCCGTCCGAAATGTGGTGATTTCGTATGGTTTATTATTGAGCAACAGTGTTATTGTTCCATGTTTCAGACCCGTTTCGATTATGCGTTGCCCAGAGAAGCATGAGATGCTTTGCTCAGGGGTTGCTGCGGTGGCTATGTCCCAGTCATTCGGGACTTTGCCCAAAAGTGCATCGCGAACACTTCCCCCAACAACAACGGTTTCATAACCGTTGTTTTCAAGGGTGCTTATGATATATAACGCATCGTCCGGTAGTATAATTTTCACACAATGTCACCCTTCCAGTTTAGCCTACGTACATTTTACCATAAGTTTTGCTATGCGCAAATGTTCGTGGTATACTGGTGTAACAAATCAAGCTAGCGGGAGGTGTTTTGTTTGAAAAAAATCAGGATGTTTATTATTGCAACATGACCATATTGCAAACAGGCTTTCCATATGATGGACGAGCTGTTTGCCAAAAGCCCTGAGTACAGGGCACTAGAAATTGAAACCATTGACGAAATTCAGCAGCCGGACATTTCTGACAACTATGACTACGACCTTGTCCCGGCATATTTTGTCGAAGATACGCTGCTGTATAGCGGCGTTCCAAGTTTAGAGATCATAAAGGGTGTGTTTGACACCGCTATAAGCTGACGAGAGTAAGTCCCATCGCCTGACTTCGGCTTAAAAAATAATTTTAGGTGGTAAGAAATATGATACATGATTTAACGATCACATTAAACGAAAAAACGCTGCCATTTCTGCCTGCAAACGACCCTTTTATGACATGGTCTCATTCCGTAAATCACGACGAGCATCAAGTGCAGGCATCTGTCGTTTCTATGAGTTCACACATGGGCACGCATGTTGATGCTCCGCTGCATTTTATCAAAGATGGAAAAAGCACAGCACAGGTTGATTTGGCAAAGTATTGCGGCCAGGCGGTGTGCTTTGATGTTCCGGATGTCACGCCTGATAAGGTCTTGGATTTTTCCGAAGTACTTGAAAAAAATAAAGATTCCATAAAACCCGGCGATATCATCATATTCCATACTGGTTGGGAGGATAAGGTCGGCACCAAGGAATATTTCAATTATCCGGAATTTCACCCCCAAACCGGTGCGCTTCTGACAAAGCTCGGCGCTAACGGCATCGGGTTTGATTTGCCGTCAATTGACTTAGGAGGCTCTATCCATCGTGATTTACTGGGTCGCGATTTGGGTATCATTGAGTCTCTCATAAACCTCAAACCGCTCATCGGCAAGCGTTTTTATTTCAGCGCTGTTCCGCTCAAGTTCGAAAATGGCGATGGCAGCCCCGTTCGGGCATATGCCATCACCGATTAGCTGGCAGGAGTCGAACGCCCGCCAGCTTTAGTGATAATCAACATATCTGAAGCAACTATAAACGGGAATTTTTCGCAGCAAGGCGTAAACTTTTCCGTTTATATATTGTTAAGGCATTTTCGTTTTGATATACTGTTACATTGTAGTATTGCACTGCGGAAGGAAGTGGTTTGTGGAATGAGGTTTCGAAACTGGGTAGTCGGCGATTTTGACAGAAATACGGCAGTAGACTTCTATCGTCAGGGCGTCAATCCGCTGGTATCCGTTTTTCTTGCCTCACGTGGTTCTAAGCACATAGAGGAAGTACAAGAAATGCTTGGAGATGGGCATAGTGAAATACACGACCCATTGCTCATGAAAGATATGAAAAATGCAGTTGCATGTATACGTGCAGCTGTTGAAAGCTCCGAACGCATTGCCATTTATGGAGATTATGATGTGGATGGGCTGACATCAAGCGTAGTTTTGGCGCGTTGGTTGGATACGCAGGGTGCAGACTATGAGATATATATTCCCAACAGGTTTGGAGAGGGATATGGGCTGAATACCGCCGCAATTGATGTGTTAAAATCAAAGGGCATAGACCTTATCATCACAGTTGATTGTGGGATAACCGCACTTGAAGAAGTAAAACATGCCAGAAACCTTGGCATGTCCGTTGTGGTCACCGATCATCACGAATGCATGGGTGCGCTGCCGGAGGCCAATGCGGTTGTTGATCCTAAGCGACTCGATTGCAATTATCCAAACAAGGTGCTTGCAGGAGTCGGCGTTGCGTTTAAGTTGATTTGCGCACTTGAAAAGGACACTGATATTGACACGCTTTTCGCTGCTTATGGCGATCTTGTTGCGGTGGGCACCATCGCAGACGTTATGCCGGTTGTCGGCGAAAACCGTGAGCTGATACGCCGTGGGCTCTTTGTTTTAAACGAATCCCCACACCCAGGCATTTTGCAGCTACTTAAGGAAGTCAGCATTGCACCGGGGAAAATAACGGCTACGACTGTTGGGTATACTCTTGCACCAAGACTCAATGCCGCAGGCAGAATGGGGCAAACCAGTCTGGCAAAGGAGCTTTTGCTTACCGGCAATATTGGCGATGCTAAAGAACTCGCAGAGGCGTTGTGTCGTCTGAATTTGGAACGCAGACTGAGAGAAAGCGAGATATTTGATGAGGCCATGGCCATGTTGGTCGAATCGCCGTGTGAGGGGCCAATTATACTGGCTCAAAAGGATTGGTATCAGGGGGTCACCGGGATAGTCGCCGCCAAAATAGCTGAGCGGTATCGCATGCCCACGATAATCATCAGCATTGATGATTCGGGCGTTGGGCGCGGTTCCTGCCGGAGCTTTGGTTCTTTTCCGATTTTCGATGCGTTGCGTTCATGCTCGGATATTCTGGATAATTTCGGAGGGCATGAAATGGCGGCGGGGCTTTCTATTTCCGATGGGAAAATCGAAAGTTTCAAAAAACGTATGGCGGCATATTATTCCGACAACATTGATACGATACCTGCACCTGAGTTGAAATTGGATTTTGAAGTAACCAAACCCGAGCTATTGTCCGTCCAGAACATCCAGGCACTTGAAATGCTTGAGCCATTCGGTAACGGAAACCCTTCACCCAGCTTGTATATGAGTGGCGCTGAGATTTCTTCCACTCAATCCATAGGTGCAGGAAAACATACAAGGCTCAGACTTGAAAAGTCCGGAAGCAGCCTTGATTGCATATTTTTCTCGATGCCATCAGAAGATTTGGGCGTAAGTGTCGGTTCTCTTGTTGACGCAGCATTTGAGCCACAGATAAACGAATTTCGCGGTCGCAGCAGTGTACAGTTGCGTCTGATCGATATCAAACCCAGTTTAGCGTCTCATAAATAACTATATAATGAGCAGCATTTAATTTTTTGTTTCACTTACGACGCTAAGCGATTTCGCAATTGAGAGGAGGCGCGGTAAGGCAAGCCCATAATTTCCAGATACACGCTGGGGTTTGCATCATTCGCGGCAATGCAATGGATGACGTACTCGAGAGATATCATCATTTAGAAAATGTTATACTTGAAAGCCATCCCGGCGCAGATATGAGCCGCATCCGGGCCGCTTTTGATTTTGCCCGAAAAGCCCACGGCACGCAGATGCGCAAGGATGGCAGTGAATACATTACTCATCCGCTCGCTTCCGCAGAAATTGTCGCTGAGATAGGGCTTGATGAGGATTCTTTATGCGCTGCACTTCTGCATGACTGCATTGAGGATACCGACGTTACTTTTGACGATATAAAGAAGCATTTCGGGCAAGATGTTGCTCAGATAGTTGATGGCGTAACAAAGCTTACGCGTGTGCAATATACCAGCAAAGAAGAAGAGCAGATGGAGAATCTGCGCAAAATGCTGATTGCAATGGCTCAGGATATACGTGTCATTCTCATAAAGATTGCTGACCGGCTCCATAATATGAGAACTATGGAATATGTGGCACGGGAAAAGCAGCGTGAAAAGGCGCTTGAAACAATGGAAATGTATGCGCCAATCGCCCACAGGCTCGGTATGCAAAAGGTCAAATGGGAGTTGGAGGACTTGTCTATCCAATACCTCGACCCCATCGGATGTAAGGAAATCATAGATGGGTTGAAGCTGCGTCATGTTGAGGACGAGAGCTTCTTTAGTCGTGTTCAAACCAAAATCACCGAGCGTCTCAGTGCGCACGGAATCGAGTGTGCCGTCAATGGGCGGATAAAGCATCTATACAGTATCTATAGAAAGATGTACGGCGATAATAAGGTGCTGTCAGAAGTTTTGGATCTCTACGCCTTTCGCGTAATCGTTAATGACATTGCCGATTGTTATAATGTTCTGGGTTATATTCATGAGATGTACCGTCCGATTCCGGGTGCTTTTAAAGATTATATTGGAACGCCTAAGCCGAATATGTATCAAAGTCTGCATACAACAGTTATCGGTAATGAGGGTCTTCCGTTTGAGGTGCAGATACGTACATGGGAAATGCATCAAACAGCTGAATATGGCATTGCGGCTCATTGGAAGTATAAAGAGGGTAAGGGTGGAAAGGTCGCTGACGAGGAAAAATTTGCCTGGGTCAGGCGGCTTCTGGAGTCACAGCAAGATAGTGATGCTCAGGATTTTCTGCATGCGCTTAAAGTTGACATGTTTGCCGATGAGGTTTTTGTTTTCACTCCGAGCGGCGATGTCGTAAATCTTCCAGCCGGTTCAACGCCAATCGATTTTGCCTACAGTATCCATTCTGAGGTGGGCAACAGGATGACCGGAGCCATCGTCAATGGACGTTTGGTTCCATATACGCATATTTTACATAATGGTGATATTGTCAAAATCCATACTTCAAATGCTGCAAAGGGCCCGAGCCGCGACTGGTTGGATATCATCAGGAGTGCAGAGGCGAGAAACAAGATTCGTCAGTGGTTTAAGAAAGAGAAGCGTGAAGAAAATGTCATTCATGGTAAAATGGCATTCGAAACTGAGATGCGCCACGAAAACATCCAGATGTCCGAGCTTTCGAGCGAGGATTTGATGTCAAGGGTTTTGACTCGGACTTCTTTTAATTCAATCGAAGATTTGTATGCGGCGATTGGTTATGGTGGTATTTCTGCACAGAAGGTTGTGCATAAGATTCGTGATTATTTACGCACTGCCGAAAAGAATAAGAAAAAAGAGTCGTCTTTGCTCACAAAACTTGAGAAGAGGGAGGAGCCAAAGCTCAAGCCTGTCTTGGGTGTTACTGTTGAGGGTTTGGATAATTGTCTTGTCAAGTTTGCAAAGTGTTGTTCTCCGGTGCCGGGCGATCCGGTGGTTGGTTTTATTACCAGGGGGTTTGGCGTGTCGGTTCATAGGCAGGATTGCGTAAATTATATCCATTTCGAAAAGGGGTCGGAGGACGCAGGTCGTTGGGTGCGTGTTGGTTGGGCTGAGACCGATGGGCATGTTTATATGACTAGTGTTCAGGTTGAGATTCGTGATCGAACGGGCATAGTGGTTGATATCGCTTCTGTGTTAAATGCGTTGAATGTAAAGATTTCTTCTTTTAATGCAAAGGCTACCGGCGGGGGTAATGTTATTGTGTCTATAGATATCGGGGTCAAAAACAGGGATGAGCTCGTTTCTGCGATGGCTAAAATCATGTCTGTTCCGGGTGTTACTGATGTGCGCAGAATGGATGGCTAGACCTCGTAGGGGACGATGCCCGCATCGTCCCGCGGTCTGATGTGGACATCAGACCCTACGCGGAATATTTATTCCCTTGCCGACCTGTGTTCTGGGATGCTGGGGTCTGACTAATGATTTTCTGTTTTGCTCGGAACGGGTCTCGTCGCCCTACACTTCGCAAAACAGAAAACCATCAGCCAGCCCCTTGACGGTCTGCGCTCTGGAGTGCTGGGGTGTTACTAATGATTTTGTTGTTTCGCTCGGAACCGGTCTCGTCGCCCTACACTTCGCGAAACAAAAAACCATCAGCAACACCCTGTAAGCCTGGTATGCTGGGTGTTTACAAGTCCGAAATATTGGAGGATATGTCATTGAGAGCAGTTGTTACAAGGGTTTCTTCTGCGTCGGTTACCATCGACGGTGCTGTTTCAGGTGCAATTGACAATGGGTTTTTAATTTTGCTGGGAATAAAAAATGGCGATACCGAAACCGAGGCAAAAAAGCTTGCTGCCAAGATTTGCAATTTGAGAGTTTTCAGCGATAATGATGGAAAAATGAATCTGGATTTGGTCGCTTCCGGTGGCAGCATTTTAGTGATTTCTCAGTTCACTTTATATGCTGATTGCAAGAGTCGTCGCCCCGGCTTTACTGAAGCTGCAAGACCTGATACTGCGATTCCTTTGTATGAATTGTTTATCAGAGAGTGCAAGGCTCTGGGGCATACTGTTGAGACAGGCGAGTTTGGGGCGATGATGGATGTTGCTTCAGTAAATGATGGGCCTGTGACCATTTTGTTTGATACGGAGACGATGTAAGTGATAGGTGAGATGGATAATATAATCGAGGGGCGCATCAGTTCCATTGTTTTTTCAAACCCCGAAAATGGTTATGTTGTTTTAAAGCTTGATACTGCCGATGGGGTGGTTACTGCTGCGGGTAGCATTCCTGGTGTTTCATCCGGCGAGTCTTTGTTGCTCACCGGTTCATGGATGACGCATCCTCAGTATGGTGAGCAATTTAAGGTTGAGGCGTTTGAGTTTAGAAAGCCAAGTGGTGCAGATGAGATTTTCCGCTATCTGGCTTCAGGTGCAATCAAAAACATCGGGCCATCAAAGGCTCGTGATATTGTAAAAAAGTTTGGCAGCGAATCTCTTTCGGTTATTGAAAATAATCCGGATAAGCTTTCTTTGATAAAGGGTATTTCTTTGCGTAGTGCGCGAAAAATTGGTGAGGGATATCGTCGTCAGGCGGGGCTTAGGCGGATTATTGATTTTTTGACTCAATATGGCATAAATCCTATTGTCGCAACACGTATTTACAAGGATTATGGCGATGATTCAGTTGAGGCGGTCAGAGATAATCCATACATTTTAACTTCGGATGCTTATGGCGCTGATTTTTCTCAGGCAGATGCTATTGCTCTGGAGCTGGGGTTTGAAAGTGATTGTCCGCAGCGGATATCCGCTGCGTTGGTGTTTGAGCTGATTCACAACTTAGGCAATGGACATATTTTTATTCCCAAAGATAAGTTGTCTGCCGCTACTGAAACGTTGATTGGTGCAAGTCTTGATTCTATCAGTGATGCGTTGGATACTTTGTGTGAATGTGGGGATGTCATAATAGAGGAAATCGCCGGTGTGCAGGGTTGTTATTTGAGACATATGTATGAAGCAGAATGTTATATTGCTTCGCGGCTTTTGGATATGACTGGCGGAAATCGTCCGTTTGCTTACGTCAAGACAGACGGAGGCTCCGCTCCTGTTTCGGCTCTATCCACTTTTTCAATCGCCGGGATTATTAAAGACATTGAAAACAATGACGGCATACAATTTGCAAAAAAGCAACGCGAGGCGATTGAGATTGCCGCAGACAGCGGTGTTATGGCGCTTACCGGAGGCCCCGGTACCGGAAAAACTACAACTGTGCATGGCATTTTGATGCTCTTTGATGCTATGGGGCTAAAAACAGCCCTGTGCGCTCCGACAGGGCGTGCTGCAAAGCGGTTAGCTGAATCGTGTCTGCGTGAGGCTGCCACAATCCATCGGCTATTGGGCACATCTCCCGGTGACGATGGCGAGTTGATTTTTGACCACGATGAAGAAAATCCACTCAAAGCCGATGTGGTCATCGTAGATGAATCTTCAATGCTGGATATTCTAGTCATGCGCGCACTGCTCACTGCAATGAAGCGCGGCAGCAGGCTTATTATGGTCGGTGATGCCGACCAGCTTCCGCCTGTAGGCCCCGGCAATGTTTTTGCCGATATTTTGAGAAGTGGCGTTGTGCCCATAGTGGCGTTGTCGGAGATTTTCAGACAGGCTGCGGATAGCGGAATTGTGCGGTGCGCCCATGCTGTCAACAATGGCATCATGCCCGACTTGACTGAAAAATATCCGGATTTATTCTTTATTCGACGCCAATCAGAGGATCAACTGGCTGAGACTGTCGCAGAGCTTTATGGTAAGAGGCTGCCAAGCAACATGGGCATAGATTCCTCACTTATCCAGGTTCTCTCACCTACCAGAAAGCGAGCAGCCGGTACACATATGCTCAATAACAGGCTCAGGGAGAGCGTCAATCCGGCTTCTGCCGCAAGGAAAGAAAAGCAATCGGGGGGCATCGTTTTCAGAGTCGGCGATAAAGTGATGCAAATTAGAAATAATTATGATATAATTTGGAAGACAAGTGATGGGCAAAATGAAGGTCTGGGTGTGTTTAATGGCGATGTAGGTCTGGTCAAGGATATCGACAATGAAAAGGAAATCCTCACAGTCGATTTTGATGATAGGCTTGTAACATATCTGTTTGAACAGCTTTCCGAACTGGAGCCGGCCTTTGCCGTCACCGTGCACAAATCACAAGGCAGCGAATATAATGCAGTTATTCTTGCACTAACTTCCGCCGCTCCACCACTTTTGACGCGAGGTGTTTTGTATACCGCAATGACTCGAGCTAAAAATCTCCTTGTCATAGTTGGTACACCGGAGGTTATGTCGCAAATGGTTAATAATGACAGAAGGCTAAGACGATACAGCGGTCTGAGGGCACGACTCGCTGATTAATGAGCGTAACCTGGAGGTGTATTATGGGTTTTCTATCTTCACTTTTGGATCTTCTGTTTCCTCCGAAATGCGTATTTTGTGGGAGCATTCTTAACAGTGGCGACGATGGGATATGTGGAAAATGTATTGAGTCATTACCCTTTGCCGACAATTTCGGACAACAGAGCGGAAGTTACTATGACTTTTGCGTTTCACCGCTCTATTTTAGCGGAGTCGTCCGAAAATCTATACACCGGTACAAGTTCAAGGATGCTTCCGCTTATGCTGCAACATATGGCAAGCTCTTGGCTGAATGCATCCGGCATACTCCAGGTATAAAATATGATATAATCTCATGGGTACCGCTGAGCAGCAAACGCAAGTCTTCTCGCGGATATGATCAGGCTTTGCTGCTCGCCCTGGCAACGGCGCTGGAACTCAACGACGTTGCTGTGGAGACGCTAAAAAAGACTCATGATGTCCAGGCTCAGTCGGAGTTGGGCGATGAGGCGGAGCGGAGTGCTAACATTAGTGGCGCTTATGCGGTTTCAGATCCTGAGCTCATAGAGGGGAAGCGTGTGCTGCTTATTGATGATGTCGTTACAACCGGCTCAACTCTAGCTGAGTGTGCAAAGGCGCTTCGCTTGGCAGGGGCAAATAGTGTTGTCTGCGCCGCTTTGGCGCGTGGCGAATAAGCCGCTTTGTTGCTTATGAGTTCGGAGACAGAGGGACGGTTCCTCTGTTTTAAGCGAGTTTTATGTACTTAATTACTTTTGTAAGACAGAGGAACCGTCCCTTGTCTCGGGAGATACTATGATTTTTGGCAGAGATATAGGAATTGATCTTGGAACAACTTCCGTTCTTATTTCGACTAGAGTTAAGGGCGTTATTTTACGTGAGCCGGCGGTTGTCGCCATGGACAAAAACACAGGGCGTTTACTGAATGTCGGTATGGCTGCACAGCGGATGCTCGGCAGGACACCGGGTAATATCGTTGCTATCCGCCCTATGAAAAACGGTGCAATTTCTGACTATGACATGACGGAGCGAATGCTCAAAGAGTTTGTCAGGAAGGCGCTCTCTTTTTCGCTTATGAAGCCCAGAATAATCGTTTCTGTGCCTTCCGGAATAACAGAGGTTGAGGAGCGTGCTGTTATTGATGCCGGCGTAGCCGCAGGCGCTCGCAAGGTGTTTCTTATGGAGGCTCCGCTGGCTGCCGCAATTGGAGCGGGGCTTGACATTGCAAAGCCTGACGGCCACATGGTCATTGATGTGGGTGGCGGCACAACAGACATTGCCGTCCTTTCCTTACATGGCGTTGTTTCATCCGAGTCTCTTAAAGCCGGCGGCGAGGCTTTTGATGATGCGCTTATAAAGTATATAAAGCGAAAGCATAATGTGCTGATTGGCGAAACCACGTCAGAGGAGCTTAAAAAGGGAATCGGCTGTGTGTTTCCGAGACCCGAATCAATGGCAGTCGAGGTTAAGGGGCGCTGTTTGCTCACAGGACTTCCACGTGTTGTTGCGGTAAGTACAACAGATATTCTCGAAGCTTTTGAAGAGGTTACAGAAAGCATTGTTGAAGCTGTCCATAAGGTGCTTGAAAGTACACCGCCGGAGCTTGTTGCAGATATTTCACAAAATGGCATTATATTGACCGGTGGAAATAGTTTGCTTTGGGGCTTTGATAAACTCATCGCAAACAGAACCAACATCATGACCCACACCGCAGATGATGCTGATTTATGCGTTGCTAACGGGCTTGGCAAAGCGCTCAACTGGGTCGGCGAAATGACCGAGGGGACAATCAATCTCGCCAGACGCAGACAAATGTTAGTTTAAATAATTACACCTTAAAAAGGAGGATAAGCTCAAACCATGGCAAAAAAACAATTCAAATCAGAATCAAAAAGACTGTTGGATCTCATGGTCAACTCTATCTACACCCATAGGGAGATCTTTTTACGTGAGTTGATTTCTAACGCATCTGACGCAATCGACAAGCTTTGCTACATTTCTTTGACCGATGATAAAGTCGGGCTGAGCAGAGATGATTTTAGAATCAGCATAAAGGCCGACAAAGAAAACAGAACCCTGACAATCATCGACAATGGCGTCGGCATGACCGCAAAGGAACTTGAAACAAATCTTGGTGTGATTGCAAAGAGCGGCTCGCTGCAGTTTAAAAAAGACATGAATGACAAACCTGATGATATAGACATTATCGGGCAATTCGGCGTTGGCTTTTACTCTGCATTTATGGTCGCATCCCGCGTGATTGTGACTTCCCGCGCCTATGGCGAGGAGCTGGCACACCGATGGGTTTCTGAAGGGTCTGATGGTTATACTTTAGAGCCCTATGAATGCGAAAAAACCGGCTGCGGCACTGATATCGTAATCGAGCTTAAACCGGATACTGAGGACGAAAAATATAGCGACTATCTGGAAGAATATACTCTGCACAATTTAATCAAAAAATATTCTGATTATGTACGCTGGCCGATAGTGATGGAGGTCACCAAGAGTCGTCAGGTCGAGACTGATGAAGTTGACGAAAGCGGCAACAAGAAAAAGACATGGGAAGATTATACCGAAATCGACACCATCAACAGCCGCATACCGATTTGGCAGCGTCCTAAAAGCGATGTTTCGGATGCGGACTGCGCTGAGTTTTATAAAGAGAAATTCTTTGACCATACCGACCCGACTGCTGTAATAAGAGTTTCTGCCGAAGGGTTGGTCAGTTATCAGGCTATGCTGTTTATACCGGCGGTTGCGCCTTATGACTATTTCACACGCGAGTACAAAGCAGGTTTACAGCTCTATTCATCCGGCATTATGATCATGGAACATTGTTCTGATTTGCTGCCGGAGCACTTCCGCTTTGTGCGTGGTGTTGTCGAGTCTCCGGATTTTTCGCTTAATATTTCTCGTGAAATGCTTCAACATGACCGTCAACTCAAGGTTATTGCAAACAACATCGAAAAGAGGATCAAGACAGAGCTCAAAAAAATTATGGACGAGAATCTTGACAAATATGAGCAGTTTTACAAGGCCTTCGGTATCCAGATTAAATACGGCATTGCAAATGGTTGGGGCGCAAACAAGGACATGCTTTCTGACCTAATCATGTTCTATTCCTCAACGGCTAAGAAGCTGATTCCGCTTGCAGAATATGTCAAAAACATGCCGGAAGAACAGAAATACATTTATTATGCCGCAGGGGAAAACATCACTTTGCTCGAAAAGCTGCCTCAAGCTGAGCAGGTACGTGAAAAGGGTTATGAGATACTCTATCTCACAGAGGAGATAGACGAGTTTGTCATTCGGATGCTTAGAGCCTTTGAAGAAAAAGAATTCCGGTCGGTCAATGATGAGGATCTTGGCATTGATACGCCCGAAGATAAAGAAGACACCGAGCGCCAAGAGACTGAGAACAAGGAGCTTTTGGAGTTTGTAAAAGAGTCGCTGGATGGGAAAGTTGTCAGCGCTAAGTTGTCACATAAACTCAAAAGCCACCCATGCTGCCTTGCAACACAAGGTGAAATCAGCCTCGAAATGGAGAAATATTTCAAAGCGATGCAAAGCCGTCAGGATGGTATGCCGGAAGAGATGATGCGCGCCCAGCGTGTGCTTGAACTCAATGCAGATCACCCATCATTTGCTGCATTGAAAGGTGCTTTTGAACACGACAAAGATAAAGCCGCCAAGTACGCAAGGTTGCTATATGGCCAGGCGTTGCTGACTGCGGGTGTTCCACTTGATGACCCGAATGAGTTTTCTGAGCTTGTAAGCGCATTGTTGTTTGGATAACTAAACAGAGCTACCAAAAGTAAAAAGTCCCATTTGGGGACTTTTTACTTTTGAATCATGATTTTTGCTCAGAAGCGTTTATCCAGCTGTGATATTAACGGTTCTGCTCGCCGCATCCCATGTAACCTCAGCTCCAAAACTCTCTGCGACGACCCTTGTAGGAACAAGTATCCTGCCGTTTATAATCCGCGCCGGAACGTCAATCTCTTCGCTCACTCCGTTTATAAACACGATATTGCTGCCAATCATCAGCGTAACCGTTATCTCATCCCGCTCCCCGGTTGCTGTTTGCATGTATGGATTCCAGTTGACCGTGGCACCGAGCTCCTGAAAAATAGCCCGAAATGGAACAAACACTCTGTTCTCGATCAAATAAGGCGGCACTTCAAATTCCATTTGTCTACCGTTTATGGTGACAAACAGCGCTTGATCAGGCTGCGTCGATTCTTCATTACGCGGTGGAGGCTCCGGCGTTACTTGTGCTGCCCGCTCGGCTAAAACTGCAACAATATCCACATCAACTGCCGGCGATGGCATGGTAAACCATGCCCTGTATTCCCATAGCGTATCATATGGTATGTCGAAATGCTCCCAAATCGGGTCATTTATTGTTACTCCACCTGCACGGACTGACCATTCTCTGAGTTCATAACTGTTCATGGTAAAGGCATAAAGGTCTATCCGCTCCCCTGCTTCCGCCCAACCGGAAATAGGACCGCTTGCCCACGCTATATCCAACGCTACCGCAACCGCCCAATCGGGATTGCTTGGGCCAATCGTTATACGCCCTGGGTTTACCATCTCACGAAATATTGCCCTCACTTCCACATGCCCTGTTTCTGGCATGGTGAGCCTGATTTCGCCATCAAGCCTTATCGCATTTTGGCTGACTATCCGTGCATCTCCGCTCACTTCCCAGCGATCAAAAACGTATCTGTCGCTCGGATCGTATACCGCTGCAAAGGCCGTTTTTGTAAGTCTGCCCTCACTATCTAAAAATGAGTCATACTCAACAGTTCCCCACTGCGGATTATTTGAGACCACGCTAAATGTCGGAGGATTTGCCGCTATGGCCGGAGCAACCAGACCCAAACATAACAGCATCGCCAAAACTGTCCCTATAATCTTTCTCCATCTGCCTGCGTTTTTCATTTTATTTCCCCCAACCTTTCTATTATAGCATAAGCCTCATCGAAATCCTTTGCACGGTAAATATTTTCTCCCTTACAATCCCGATTATAACTTGTGTCAAAGCAGATGGCTTTTGCAACATCTGCAACCGCATAAATATTCTCAGGTTCATCATCTATCATGATTTTTACGTCTTTATCAAGGCAAATAGCTTTTTTAATATCCGGATCATCATGAACACAAAAAACTGCTTCACGGTGCAAAATGCCATTGCGCTTAAGCCAACTACGCACAAGCGTACGCATAAGCCGCCCCATAACGCCTTTTTTTGCAGTAAACACACGCTTTGTAATTATGATTGCTTCATGCCCGTCAGCATACAGTTTTTCTGTGAATTCCTTTGCACCTTTGCGTGCAGGCTCAACCGTTGCATATTTGAGCAAATATCTCTTCCAATAAGCAATCCACTCTTTGTCAGGGCATCCGAAAATATCCCGTATATCATACGGCGCTTCATCAACGACTTCCCTATCATATTTCCTTTTGAAAAAAGGGGGAGCATGTCTGATATTGAATTCGTGAATGTCAGTCAGCACACCGTCAACATCAATTCCAATGTTCATAATCCAACCCCCTCACAAGGATACACATGCAACGCACGATGCATTTAATATGCAACACCCCAGACTACCATCGTATCGGATGGCTCTTTACAAATCGGGCAAACCGCACCGACACGTTCCTGTTCAAATGGTATGCAGCGTGAGGTAACTCCTGCTTCATCTTTCATCTTCATTTCACATTCCAGATTACCGCACCACATTGTTTTGACAAATCCACCGCGCTCATTCAAGATTGTCTTTACATCATCCAAAGTTTCTGCGCTGTGTGTGTTGCTTGTCAGATATTCTTTCGCACGTTCAAACAGGCTTTTTTGTATTTGTTCAAGCAGTTGCTTTGTTTGCTCTTCGAGTGCGGACAGCGGAACTGAAATCTTTTCGCCGGAATAACGCAACACAGCCATGCACTGGTCATTTTCAATATCCTTAGGCCCTATCTCTATGCGCAGTGGAACACCTTTCATTTCATGTTCAGCAAATTTCCAGCCCGGGCTTTGGTCAGAAGTATCGCTCTTAACACGCACACCTGCCTGTTTCAGACGCGAAACCAGTTCAGAAGCTTTATCCAGCACACCCGGTTTATGTGCAGCAATCGGTATCACGATAACCTGCACCGGCGCAATGCGCGGCGGCAGATTCAAGCCATTGTTGTCTCCATGTGTCATAATTATACCGCCTATCATGCGCGTAGACAAGCCCCATGATGTTTGGTGCGGATAGCTGAGTTTGTTTTCTCTATCGGAAAATTGTATATCAAACGCTCTGGCAAAGCCGTCACCAAAATAATGTGAAGTTCCGCTTTGCAATGCTTTTTTGTCATGCATCATGCACTCAACTGTATAAGTTGCTTCTGCACCCGCAAATTTTTCTTTATCCGTTTTCCTGCCTTTAACAACTGGCATGGCAAGGTATTCTTCGCAAAGTTCTGCATATACGTTAAGCATTTGCTGAGTTTCAAGCTCCGCTTCTTCCGCCGTCTCGTGCAAGGTATGGCCTTCCTGCCACAAAAACTCCCTGTGGCGCAAGAATGGTCTTGTTGTTTTTTCCCACCGCAGCACACTGCACCACTGGTTGTACAACATCGGCAAATCGCGCCATGAGCTTACGACATTGCTCCAGTGGTCGCAAAACAGTGTTTCGGATGTCGGCCGGATGCAAAGTCTTTCCGCAAGCTCCTCCGAGCCACCATGTGTCACCCAACCAACTTCGGGCGCAAACCCTTCAACATGATCCTTTTCTTTTTGGAGCAGGCTTTCCGGGATAAGCAACGGCATGGATACGTTTTCATGCCCCAATTCCTTGAATCTTGCATCAAGCACCGTTTGTATATTTTCCCATAATGCATATGCATATGGCCGCAATATAAAGAACCCCTTAACACCGGAATAGTCGATAAGACCCGCCTTAGTGACGATATCCGTAAACCATTGTGCGAAGTCTACATCCATATCTGTTATCTGTTCTACATTTTTACCTTTTGCCATGTCTGCTTCCCCTCAATTTCGTTTCATTTTACTCATTATTTATTATAGTGTATTTGTCAAGTGGGATGTGTGGGGGGCAAAAATCATGTGGACTTTTCAAACATAAGCTGTTATCATAACAAACGAAACTGACACACGCCCTCAGTGGGTGTTTTGTTTGATTGCTATTTTTAAGGAGCGAATGAAAATGATTGCTTTAGCTTGTGACCACGGTGGGTTTGAACTTATGGGCAAAGTCAAGGCATATCTTGACAATGCCGGTTTCAAATACAAGGATTTTGGAACTTTCTCGTCTGAAAGCGTCGATTATCCCGAGTATGCAGTCCTTGCTGGGCAATCAATCGTACTCGGTGACTGTGCACGCGGGATTTTCATATGCGGTACCGGCATAGGCATGTCCGTCGCGGCAAATAAGATACCGGGCATCAGAGCCGCGTTATGCTTCGATAACTTTATGGCTCAGATGGCACGCAATCACAATGACGCAAACGTGCTCTGCCTTGGCGCTCGCGTACTCAGTGCAAACACAGCGCTGGGAATAATCGAAGTGTTCCTAAACTCAGGCTTCGATGGAGACAGACATGCCCGCAGAGTCGGTATGTTGACCGAACTTGATGCAGCGAGGTGTTGATGCAACGAAACATTGATGCGGTTTATAATGAAATGGAGCTTTTGAAACGTGGGCAAACGGTATGTACCAAAAACATACAGTAATCGAAGATTACTCAGAATCATCCTGGGAACCATAGTTTCTGTGGTGGTCGCAGTTGTGGTTTTGTTTCTGTTGCTGTTTTTTTTATTGGAAGGCTATTATGTGGACGGTCAACTGGACATCCCTTGGTTGAGATTAGAGTAGCTCGTGCAGACACTGATTAAATCCAACCAAAAGGTTTATTTAGTTTTTACTCAAAAACTGCTTGAAGTCGATTAATGTTTCGTTTCGGCCTTCGGCACGGAAATCTCTGCCATAAAGAATCGACGCCCACTTAATGAGTGTATCCAGAACCTCGGTTTCTACACCTGCGGCTTTACCAGCGCAACTGGTCGGAACACAGCCTGTTATAATGTCCTCAAAAATATACCTCGTGTCGATATCTGTCGGTGCGAGGACTGTTTTATATGCATCGGTATTTTGTATCTGCTCAAACAATGAATTGCCTCGTGAGCCATAGGCTTCTGCCAACCATTGCCGTGCTGTCGGAACGGACACCCCATACGCTTTGGCAACCGACACGCGTTCTACGTCCATTTTTTCAAGTAGCCCGGCCACAAGTTGAGAGATTCCTTGCATGTAGAATTTGAAGTCTTCTTTTGCTTCGACGCGTGTAATATTCATAAGTATCGGCATTGGGTGAAATATCATGCCAATGTTCGAAAAGCCTGTGTAAAGAATGCTTTCAGCAAGACTAAACATCGGGAATATCTCCCTGAGGATGTCCAGCAGACGGTCAGCATAAGCATTATCGTGAGCGGCAAGGCGTACACTGTCTTTTATTTTATAAATCTCCGGTTTGCGCAGCTCCGGACAACGGCAAGTGAATGCAAAAGTGTCCGTCTCGCCGAGCATTATCTCCGCTTTATTGCCACATTCCGACAAAACTTTTGAAAACGCAAGGGTTCCGAATGTGCGTCCGGGGTTGAGTACTACTGCCTGCCCACTGACTAGGTGCGGTGCCATCGCTCTGGCTACGATTGGGTGATATTGTGCCGGGGTTGTCACCATAATCAGATATGCGTCTTTCACGACTTCGCCCATGTCCGCGCTTATAAGGTCTATATCAACTTCGGCCTCAACTTCTCCGCTGATTACAAAGCGATTATCCGGAAACATGTCAACGCGTTCGGCTTCTCTGGCATAAAGCGCCGTTTCGTATCCCAGATATTTAAAATACGCAACCATTGATTGCCCGCCGTTGCCTGAGCTGATTACTGCAATTTTTTTGTTGTTCTTGCCCATTTCATTTCCCCCTATTTAATACTCAAGCCCGTAATGACGAGCGCATGGCTTTTCCTGTCAATTGCTCCAGTCTCGTTCTTTCATCTATGGTGCGGCCTGCTTTACCATCCCACGCAAGACATTTTCCGTCTTTGATGCGTGTTTGCAAATTTCCGCGAAATTCACCTGTTTTGACTATATGCGGTGCATCAAGGATTCCACGCTTAATGCAATCTGAAATAACCGCAGCGTCACCTATCGGGTCGTCGCTGATGGAGGAATATTCGTCTCGTATAAAATCAAGCAAGTAGTTTGCTTCGCTCAAAAGCTCTTCACGCCGCTCTCTTATTTTGGGTTCGTGTAACGACTCTGCATTGCCCGAAAGTGTCGAACGGACAACACCGCGAACTATTTTGCAGCTCTCTATTATGACCTCAGGTGTCGCTGCATGAAGCGCCTCGCTATAACCAACAACATGTATTATATGAGGCCTGACATTCATTTGAAGCGCTGTCGATGCTGCTAATTGCCCTTTTGCAATCGCATCATCGCCACTGAGAAACGGCAGCCCAGCTCGTGTTTGTCTGTATACCCTAAAATCTTTGTCGGCTAGGGATTCTGAGAGTTCTATCTGAGCCAACACTTTGGCAAGATCCATTGAGAAGCTCAGGGCATTGGGTATATTGAACATATATTGTGATATATAGTCCTTCACGCCGTATTTTTTTGCATTATATGCGCTGATGTATGCGGCTGCAACGGAAATCGTGTCGTGCGCATCCCTCAGCCCCCAGTGATGGGGCTCGTTAAGCTCGACAGGAATCCCACGTTTACCGTGAAATGCGATAAGCTCCTGAGCTTCCTCCATGGAGGTTCTGAGCGGACGATCTCCCCTGCCATCAAGCTCGTTGTACCAGCAAAGCGGCACAGCACACCATGCATTAGCTATTGTTTCATTTAATACCTCAGCCAATGGGATAACATCCGCAGTTCCGCTATAGCAGCGCATTAAAGGAAAATTTCCGCGCAAAGATGCTTCTTTGAGGCGTGAGAAACCTTGCGCGTCATAGACAGGAACACCGCCTGCACCATCCATTTCGGGTTTTCGATTTTCAGGGTGAAAGAAAAACTGCTGGGTATTTTGATCAATTCCAAGCGAGATTACATCAAGCACTCTGGATTCTGCAATTTCTGCAATGCCCTCGCAGGTTTCCTCATAAGACGGCAATCCGAAGTGATGCCGCAGTAGTGGGTATGGGTGTTTTTGCGCAAGCCGCCCGGTCAGGTCTGCGGCAAATAGTTCTGCACCGCTTTTGTCAGGCAGTTGTCCTGTGCGCAAAAATGTAATACTGTCGTCTATATCGTCTGTTCCGTCAAAAATAACATCAAAAAATCCGAGTGCTCGGACTTTTTCCGCAACCGGTGCCGTGCCCCCAAATATCCAGATTGGTTTATGTGTCAATTTCGAACTCTTTTCAATGAGCTCGCGCACAATTGTCACTCCGTTTTCCGGAGTCAACCTGTACCCAAGCGTTACCATCGTTGGTTTATTTTTTTCAATGCTTTCCAGCACCATGTCAACACACACCGCAGGCCCGAGAAATATCGCCTGATAACCTTCGTCCTCAGCAAGGCTCAGAAAATGTGCGGCGCCTGCAACATGCACACAGTTGCCTATTGATGCTCCTATTACTATCCCTTTAGACATAGCATATCTCCTTTTCGGGTAAATCCTATATAATGAATCATTATATTACATTTTGATGTACTTGTACATATAAAAGGTCACGACTATTGCGTATGATATCGCAAAGTCGTGACACTGTATTGAGAGACTATCTATGCTCAGATAACTTTGGCAATCAATTGGATTGTATTAAAATACTTTCCATCTTCTGCCGTCATCATATCCAAATCCCATTTTTCTTCTTCAACATCAGGGTTGCGGCTTGCAAGGTATTCTTGCCAAGCTATATCGTGGCAAGCTTGTTCGCCGACATGTATAATCTCGATGCCCTCTGCCTTATAAAACAAATCCTTCCACCACTGAAGACCTCGGACGTATCTTGCAACCTCTGGAACATCCCAAAACGGTTGCATTTCAGATGGAACATTGTGACCAAAATCATACTTTAATCCCGGAAATGAGACTGCGATATAACCGCCTTTTTTCACATACGGAATCAACTTCGGCAGCATTTCCTCATTATCGCCAAACATATTGTACGCACCCACAGAAAAAATCACATCGAAATAATGCTTTGCAAACGGCAACGGCTGTGTTGCATCTAGCAACATCGGGATGATTTTATCCGCAATGCCCAGCGATTTGAATCGCTCATAATTTTCGGTCGGGTCAGCAAATAAATCGGTGGCAAAAACTTCTGCTCCATATGCTTGTACCAAATACAACGCTGACAAGCCCATTCCAGAACCTAAATCAAGGATTTTCATATCCTTTGTGATTGTAAAATACGAGGCCAATTCCTCGGATTGCCGTGTTGCATTCGGCCCCCACATCGTCTCTTGCAATAGTGCAAAATTCTTTTCATCAGAGATGAATTTGTTTGAAAATAAATTACTCATTATTTTTCCCCTCTATCTTTTTCAAATTTACCAACGTGCTCATTCCTCCACAATTTCATTGACTATGCCGTCTATATATATTTCCATAACGGCCTTGGCGTTTTTGTCTTTACTACCCATTAAATGCGCAAATACAATCGACAGCGTTTGAGAAACGCTCCCGGCGACCTCTACTCCACATTTGAACTTAACACCTTGCTCCGCCAGCATTTTTGTCATTTGCACATCAAGATCGGGATACGTATCTAAAATTTCTTTAGGGAGCTTGCGCACAAGATACGTCATCAACTCCAAGTCCTGTTGCAAAAGTATCGGGTACTTCTCTATTCCGTCAAACGACCAAACGGTTAGCTTTTTCACAAGCTCTTTTGGTGGCAGGGATTTATGCTCTTCTAAAAATACGGCGGTGTCTGCCAGCACCCTATTTTGTATGTCAAACAGAATCTCCGTGTACAAATGTTCTTTGCTTTTGTAGAAAGCATAAAAAGAACCTTTTGCAATTCCAGCTTCATTTACTAAGTCATCGACCGTAACTTTTTTAAGCCCGTACCGGATGAAGAGTTGTTCTCCTTTGGTGAGCAACGCTTCTTGTATGATGGCTCTTTCCGTGTCATTAAATTTTGGCATCGCGCACGCTCCCCCCCCACCTTGTCCATATGACCAAATGCTCATTATGGTCATATGGTAACATAACAAAAAGCCTTTGTCAACCCCAAAATGGGCTGTAACAGAAATGCGAAATGTGCAACTAAAAATTGACTCGGTATTTGCAGAGAAGGTCATTCCAGCGAACGACAACACACTTTTGTGTCAAGTGCAAACTTTTCGAAAACAACTCCACACACCTGTCCTAAAAAATTTTAATCTCATACAAACAATCCTTTAATAACTTGACTCTTCACAATTCGACGTTATTCTGATATACTCTGTTTTGAATGATATTTGGTAGCGCAACAAGGTAACAGAAATGAACAAAAACAACAAAAACAATTCTAATAATACCGATCAAAGTGGAGAGGTCATGTCTTGGGTCATCATTTTTATTTTGATGTTCGCTTTTCCACCCATAGGTTTGATTCTTCTTATACTTAAAATGCGCAGTTACGCCAAGCCCTCAACAAATTCATCGCAAAAAAATTCAACGACAGCAGGCCAAACGCGCAGCACAACAAAGCAGGCTAAAGACACCACCGAACATGTTGTATCCCAAGCTTCAAAGACTGCCCACCAGGCAATAAATCAGGCCTCAACCACAGCGCAAAATGCCATTACTCAGGCATCTGTTGCTGCACAGGAGCTTCTAAGCCAGGTTGCCGGTTCACTGGATCAATCAGAATACAAGACTTATTCAGAAAAAAAGACCACAGAGCAAGCTGCAAAATCAAAAAATGTCACAAAGCAGACCGTGAAGCCGAAAAAAACAAAAGAAAGCAATCAGCTGAGTAATAAGTCCGGCAAAGTTATTTCCATTGTTTTGCTGCTTATAGCAATTGCGTTGTTTATTATCGGTGCCAACACAATGGTCAGTGCCGCCACAGATATTTGGGGCGGTGGCATTTTGACACGTTGGCCTGAGTTCTGGCTAGGTGTGTTTTACTTTGCTGGTGGTTTCATATCTCTTTTCTCAAGAAACATTGTCACAAAAAGACTTGGGCGCTACAAGAATTATTATGCATTCATCCATGGGCGCGATGTAATTCCTATGTCTGATATTGCACAAACAAGTGGTGTTTCCATCAGGAAAGTCAGGCGTGATATACAGACCATGGTCAATGAAGGATATTTTGATGCCGATGCATATATCGACAATGAGCTCGACAGCCTAGTCTTGTGCAACGATACCGCAAACAACATGAGAAAATCCGTTTCGCCCTTTGATGATATATCTCAAACAGAGGAAGTCCCGGAAAATCAATATATGTCCACAATATCAGAACTGCACGAACTTAACTTATCCGTCGCCGATATCACAATTTCTAGAAAAATAAATAAAATTGAAGAGTTGACGGCTAAAATTTTCCGTATTGTCGAAGAACATCCCGAGAAAAAAAAGCAAATCCGGCGATTTGAAAGCTATTATCTGCCGACTACCATGAAACTTATTCGCTCATATTCTATACTTGAAAAGCAAGGTGTTAAAGGTGAAAATATCATGACTGCCAAAGAGAATATTGGCCGCATTCTGGATACACTTGCTACCGGATACGAGCAGCAACTTGACCAACTCTTCACAGCGGACGCAATGGATATCGAAGCGGATATCAACGTGCTGGAAAGCCTGATGCAGCAAGATGGTTTGGCAAGAGACAAAGCAGAATTTAAGACGATGACAGGCTGATGGCGATTGACAACAAATAATCCACAATTCCGAAGGGACAAGAGACGATGAGATTTTATGAGAGTTAATATTCTTGGTGTAGGGTTTAACGACATATCCATGGAGCAAGCAATCCAAAATGCTCTTGAAATAATATCAAAGCGCGAAAAGGCTTATTGTGTCACCCCAAACCCAGAAATCGTCTGGTTATGCCGTAAAAACGAGGCTTTGCGTGACATCATCAACAATGCCGATTTGGTGCTACCCGACGGAATCGGAATAATTCTTGGCGCTAAGATACTCGGAACCCCACTGCACAGCGGCAGAGTTCCCGGTATAGATTTTGCGTCTGCTCTATTTGCAGTGCTTGCAAAGACAAAGGGAAGTGTGTTTTTGCTCGGTGCAAAACCAGGCGTTGCCGACAAGGCCGGTGCAGAACTTACCCTTATGTATCCGGGGCTTGCTATTGCAGGCGTATCTGACGGCTACTTCACCGACAGCGTGGCACTTGCCGCCAAGATAAACGCAGCAAACCCTGATTTCTTGATGGTGTGCTTAGGTGCACCAAAACAAGAATTGTGGATTTCGGAAAACATTTCTCGTTTGAATGTACCGCTTTGTGCAGGGCTTGGCGGTTCCCTTGATGTTTTTGCTGGCAATGTTAAACGAGCGCCTGTTTTTTTCCAAAAGTTAGGACTAGAGTGGTTGTATAGAATCATAAAAGAGCCTCAACGGCTCAAACGTAGTCTGAGTTTACCACTATTTGTTTTATTTGTTATGTTGAGGAGAGTCGGAATTGCAAGGTAAACTAATTGTTTTTGAAGGTATTGATGGAAGTGGAAAGTCAACACAGTTTGACTTGCTGTGTGCTCATCTTAAAAGCGAAGGCAAAGCGTTTCGCCGTTTGCGCTTTCCACGATATGACAAACCCTCTTCCGAGCTTATAAAGATGTATCTAGGCGGTGCATTCGGTAATGACCCGGACTCAGTGAATCCTTATGCCGCATCATCGTTTTTTACAGTTGACAGAATCGCATCATATCTTCAGGATTGGAAAGCGTACTATGAAGACGGTGGGTTTGTCCTAACCGACAGATACACCACAAGCAATGCGATACACCAGGGCGCAAAACTGTCCTCTGTCGCACGCGAAAACTTTTTCCGCTGGTTATATTCCTATGAGTTTGAGTTAGTCGGTTTGCCCAAGCCCGACAATGTGATATACATGGATATCGAAGCAGAGCAATCTGCAAAGCGACTTGCGCGCAGGCAGACAGAAACCGGTACAAAAGGCGACATCCATGAGCAGGATTTAAACTACCTTGCGCTCAGCGCACAAAGCGGCAGACAGGCCGCAGACTATTTTGGATGGATCAAAGTCAATTGTTTTTCTGGCGAGCATGAACACAGTGAGGAAGAAATACACCGTGAGGTTTTGCGTGTATTGGAATTGTAAACACCCACTTCACGCTGCCTCTCCCCTATTTTACAACTTTGAAACAAGAAGAAGATACTATGAATATTGCAACACAAAAAACAGAATTAAGGAAGCTTGTAGCAGAAGAAATTGCTGCTTTGCCTGACGATTACATCACCCTGTCGGACAAAGGCATCTTAACTCACGTACTATCTCTAAAAGAATTCACCGCCGCAAAAAGCATCATGCTCTATTGCAGCATTGGAAACGAACCTGACACACTTGCGCTGGCAAAGGCCGCTTTAGCCGCCGGCAAGAATGTTGCGTTCCCTTTTTGTTTAAAAAAAGGAATCATGCAAGCACATCATGTCAGGAGTTTGAATGAATTAAAACCTGCCCTGTTGGGCATTCCCGCTCCACCTGAATCATCCCCTATAATCGAACGGGATAAGTTGGATTTGATAATAGTTCCCGCACTTATATTCGACAAAGCCAGATATCGTCTGGGTTACGGTGGCGGGTATTATGATAGATACTTAGACGGTATCAATGCATACACAGTTGGCATTACCAGGCATCGGCTACTCAGGGACGAAGTTCCGAGAGCACCGCATGATGTCGCAGTTGATTGCTTAGTCACGGAGGAACAAGTTTTTGCACAATAATGTTGATGACGAACTTGAAGAAATAAAAAGATTGATAGCAGACAGTCCCAGTCCAGCCCCTACTGCTAAAAAGCTTGTACCGGCACGGCCAAGACAGGCTGTTTCTTCCATGCCTAAAAAGGATGCAAACAACGGCTCCGGCAGTGCTGGCACACCTGCTGCTTCAAAAAAGCCGGAACAAACTCAAATAAGCGCACCCACGCAGCAAAGTGGCAATTCACCTATGCCAGTCAAAAAAAGACCTATGCCGCCTGCACAAACCGGAAAGCCTATGCAGCCTGCGCAAGGCAGAAAGCCAGCTCCACCAATAGCAAACGAAAAAGTTGAGGCTCACTCATACGATATTTCTCAAAGCGGAAAAATATCCACCCCTACCGATACCGGCAAGGTTCGTGATTTCGATATATCCCCCAACGGTAAGGTTTCAAAACATCGCGAGCAACCGGAACCGGAGCTGGATACCGGTGACGATGATTTTGAAGTAAACTTTGATTTCGACGGCGAGTACCAGGATGTTCCCGAAGAGAAGCCTTTAAGGCTGAGGCGTGAAAGGCGCACCGGTTGCATCGGCGGAATACTATATGCAGCTTTTATAATATGCATCAGCTTGGTGTTTGCATCTATTTTGTGGCTGTTTGCAGTAGATGTCCTTGGTTTCGGCTCTGAGGATGAGGATGTTAACATAACCATTCCGCCGGGATTTGAAATGTCAGAAGTTACTGATTTGCTTTATGATGCCGGTCTGATAAGACACCGATTCCTCTTCAATGCCTATGCTAACTTCTCTAATGCGGAAGAGCGAATCACCGCCGGACAATTCATTCTTAACAAAAGCTTTGATTACAGAGCTTTAGTACAAGGCATGACTGCACGCGCCGGTGTACGGGTTGAGCGAAGAGTAACCATCCCCGAAGGGTTCACCATGATGCAAATTTTCAATTTGCTTGCCGATTATGGCATTGTACATTCCGCAGACGATTTGTGGGAAGCTGCCACGAACCACAACTTCAACTTCCACTTCTTGGATGAAGAAACCATTGGCGACAGACTGAGACTTGAAGGATTTCTATTCCCAGAAACATACAACTTTTTCGTAGCTTCTTCTCCGGTTGTCGTCATCAACAGATTTTTGCGTGAGTTTGACAGAAGATTCACGGACGAATTTGTCGCACGCGCTGCTGAAATGAACATGTCTATCCACGATATCATCAATGTCGCTGCGATGATAGAGCGTGAGGCAGCAAATGATGAGGAACGCCCAAGAGTCGCCGCTGTTATATATAACAGACTTAATAACACAAGAGATTTTCCATTCTTACAAATCGATGCAACCTTGGATTATGCGGTTCAAGGAACAGATATCCCAGCCACCACAAATTTGGACCATCCGTTTAACACCTACACAAATCCTGGGCTTCCGCCGGGGCCAATCGCAAATCCTGGCATTGCCTCCATTCGTGCCGCACTCTATCCGCTTGAAACTAATGAATACTTCTATGCCCTTCATGTAGACGGTACACACAGATTCTTTAGAACCTATGATGAGCACAGAGCCTTTGTACGTAGCGAGCTGTTTGGCAGATGGTGGTAAGCAATAGTAAGGCAAAAATAAAAACATCCGCATAAACATCTCTCGACTATTTTTGCACTTCGCATTTTAAGCTGCCGGGAATCAAGCCCCATCGCCTAACGGCGGCTGCATCTATTATTATTTTAAGAATTAGGTAGCATTTAATGACTAACCCTGAACTTCTGTCTCCTGCACGGGATTTTGAACAACTCATCATGGCTCTAACCTACGGCGCTGACGCTGTCTACCTTGGCGGCTTGCGTTTTGGCCTCCGCGCATCTGCCGGAAACTTTGGCTCCGATGAGTTGGCCGAAGCGGTAAATCTCTGTCATAATCATGGTGCAAAAACATATATTACATGCAACAGCGTCCTCAACAATGAGGACGTGCGTTGTCTTCCAAAATTCCTTGAAGAAATATCAGATGCCGGTGCAGATGCAGTGATTGTGTCTGACATCGGCGCTCTGGCGCTTGCCCGAAAGTACGCCCCCTCTGTCGATATCCATATAAGCACACAAGCCGGTGTTTTTAACTTTGAAAGCGCTAAGGCATTGTATGACATGGGTGCATCCAGAGTCATTTTAGCTAGAGAACTTCCGCTTTATGAGATAGCTAAAATCCGCGAAAACACACCGCCAGAACTCGAACTTGAAGCTTTTGCCCACGGCGCTATGTGTGTTGCCATTTCAGGACGCTGCCTTATTTCAAATTATCTCACATCTCGAGATGCCAATCGGGGTGAATGCGCACAACCTTGCCGATGGAAATACAGCCTCGTTGAAAGCACCCGTCCCGGAGCATATTTTGATATCACTGAAGACAATGGGACATATATAATGAATTCTCGCGATTTGTGCATGATCGATCATATCAGTGCCATGATAGACGCAGGTATTTCCAGCATTAAAATTGAAGGCCGGATGAAATCGGCCTACTATGCCGCTGTGATAACCAATGCCTACCGAAAGGCTATTGATTCGGCTGTCGCCGGGGTGCCTTTGCCTGATGTCTGGCGCAACGAAGTAAATAAAGTCAGTCATCGTGAATACTCGACCGGATTTTACTTCGACGCAGAAGGGCCGGGTCAGTATCATGGTGATTCGATGTACAGGACTGATTGTGACGTTGTTGCTGTTGTTGAGGAATGTGATGATGAGGGTAATGCTGTATTGACCCAACGCAATAAGTTCTTCAAAGGAGATACAATTGAACTTTTAACTCCTAACAATGAGCCTGTTTCCTTTGTTGCTGACTGCATTCGCAACAAGAAAGATCAGGAGATTGATTCCACTGCGCAAGCAATGATGGAACTGAGAATGAAACTTCCGGTTTTTGCGCCTAAATATTCGATTTTGCGTAAACGCAGAAAATGTTTTATCGAAAAACGATAAAAATATATTGTATTTCGATAAAACCCGTGTTAAACTGTGTTCAAATACAGAGGAAAGTTGAGAGAACATATGAGCGATAATAGACTTCAAACAGGAGCAAACAGGCCATCCTTTCTTAAATGGATAGCTGTTGTCCTGCTCATTGCGGCTCTGATTTGCGCATTATGGGTTAATTTTGGTCTCAGAGCATCGGTTGAGCTTGAAGATACAACCGTAGGCCTCTTTGTTGATTATGATGAGCTTTGGCGCATAGCTAACGCAACTCATGACATGGAACTTTATGACATGATGCGCAAGGCATACACCGCAGGAGCTACCGGAATTGTTATACGAGAGAGAATCCTTGCCGATTGGGAAATTGCCGGAGATATAATTTCTATTGGCGGCGGCCAATTCAAATTTCAGCTCGAAACTATGAATGATGATTCCGTCCATGCGCTCATAGATCAGATTAATCCTGACGGAACATATATCTTTACAAGAGACCCGCTCGTTTTCGATCAAATTTTCACTCAACTTGCCGCTAAAGAGCGTTATCCCACATCTTTTGAGTTTCTTGATTACATGGTCATAGGAACAAGAATGCACTCGGTCGAAAGAGGTAATCTTGGTTTAGGCTTCCCCTTAGCTCAGCTTGAACAGGCCGCTGAGATAGGCTTTCACATCATCCCGCGTATTCGCACATGGGATCCTGTAACAGATGAAAGTCTTTCGGCAAAAATGACATGGCTTTCCAAAATTCCAAATATGATTGCAATTGGATTTAATGATTCAACAATGCCCGGCGGCGGTGATGACCCTGACATTCAAGATAAGTTAGCTCAATATGTTGGAACACTTGGCAAGCCTATTGTATCATTTGAATTTTTCACTCAGATAGGTCTTGGTGGAATCGCAACACGTCTTGATAATGGCTTTATGCGTGTCCACGCAATTGCCGAAAATGAACTTAATCACTACCGAAATGTACAAGACGCCGCCGACCGTTTCTCTCTTGCCGCAACAGAACGAAACATCAGCTTTATTTACTTGCGTTTTATGGGGCTTATGAGTCCAGCCGCATCAATGGACAGAAATCTGGAGCTTATAGAGTTTGTACATGCAGAACTTGAAAGAAACGGTCTGACTGTCGGCATACCCGAACCACTTCCAAATTTCTCAATTCCATTTGTTGCATTTTTAATAATCGGGGTAGGTATAATTTCTGCCGGTGGTTGGCTTCTTGCATTGGTGGCAGAACCGTTTTTTGCCAGGAAAAAATGGCAGATTCCATTTGTTCTTCTAATGCTCTTTGCTTTTGCTGTTTGGACTTTGGGTCTGTTTTTTGCCCCTGCTTTTATACGAAAACTCTTTGCACTTGCCGCTGCAATAGTTCTACCTACGCTTGGCATCATATTAGTCCTGTTAAACCGTGACAACTGGCCACCATTTAGAAAAAACATAATGAGAGCTGACGGCTCTGCTGTTTGCGAAACAAAGAGCACACTTCGTGCTATAACTCACCTGCTTATTATGTCCGCCCTCACTTTATCCGGCGCTTTTATCATGTCGGCGCTTTTGTCTGAGCCTGTTTTTATGGTTAAGCTTGATACTTTCATTGGTGTTAATATTGCCCAACTCATACCTCTGGCTCTTGTTCCTTTTATACTCTGGGTACGTGAGGAAGATTGGTTCGGTCTTATTAATGGCACAGTGAAGAGCCATGTAAAGGTTTGGCAACTTGCACTAAGCCTTATTATGCTCGCCGCTCTCGCCTTGTTCTTTATGCGTACAGGTAATGAAAATCCTGATGCCGTGCTGGATATCGAGCTTAGATTCAGACAACTTCTACACAATATTTTGGGTGTACGCCCAAGAACATCAGAGTTTTTGATAGGCCATCCGCTAATGCTTGTTATGCTGTACTTCGGTTATAAATTTAACATGTTCCCGCTTCTGATTGCTGGTGTTCTCGGTCAAGCATCGCTTATGAACACCTATGCTCACCTGCACACTCCGGTTCTTATTTCTCTGGAGCGTTCCCTCCATGGGTTGTGGATGGGTATTGCGGTTGGTGTAGTTTTAATTATCATATTGGAGCTTATTTTCAAAAAAATTAGAGTACTGCATAGACTGAATCAGACCGGCGCATAAGTTTCAAAATAGCCGGATTGTTCCGGGACAGTATCTGTTTTAGATTTGGCATAAAGTGAAGACTTTGGTTTCTTACGTAAGAGCGGAGATTACCGCACTTTGCATGTAATTATGTAGTTGGAGATGAAGACTATGAGTAGGTCAAAGAGCAACCCAAAAATCGTCATAAGCGGTTATTATGGCTATGATAATTGCGGTGATGAAGCGGTGCTTATGTCAATCATCCATTGCCTGAGAACGCTTCGGCCTGATGTCAAAATCACTGTGCTTTCCGGAAACCCTGAAAAAACCCGTGCTGTCTATGGTGTTGATGCTGTCAATCGTTGGAATTTGGTCGCAATCAAGATCGCGTTACTTAGGGCTCATTTGCTTATAAGCGGTGGGGGCTCACTAATCCAGGATGTCACCAGTGTAAGAAGTCCGAGTTATTATTTAGGCATCATCAGGCTTGCACTACTGATGCAAAAAAAAGTCATAATCTACAGCCAGGGCGTAGGGCCGATTATCACTCAAAAAAACCGCGAGAAGACATCAAAAGTGTTCAATCGCTGTCATGCCATAACACTCAGGGATGAGGGGTCGGCTGCGCTGCTTTCGGAGATAGGTGTCACCAAAAACTTAAATGTCACTTGCGACCCAGTTCTGGCGCTTAACCGTGACCATGTCAGTCCTGATCTTATACATTCGCTGACCTGCGAGCTGGGGTTAAACACTCAAGACGGAAAAAAGAAAGCGCCACTGTTATTTGTATCTGTCAGAAATTGGAAGGATGATCGTCATTTTGAGCCTATTGCAAAATTTTTAGATGCTCAAGCGGCAAATGGTTGGAACATTTTGTTAGTTCCGGCCCATTTCCCACAGGATGTAAACGCAAGCGCTTTGCTTCGCCAAAAAATGGAAGCTGAAGCCATTTTGATAGAACGATGTCTGAGTGCGCATGAGTTTTTGGCTCTAACCGCAATTGCCGACAATGTTTTTTCAATGCGGCTTCATGGGCTTATTTGTGCAATGGCCGTCGGCACGCCTATGGTGGGGCTTTCATATGATCCTAAAGTCGATGCTTTCATGGAAAAAATGGGGCTCAGCAGATTCTGTTTGTCGTTTGATGACTTTAATGTTCAAAAAGCGATAAGCATGATGGATGCTTTACATGTTGAGACAGAAAGCGGCTCTTCGTCTTATGCTCATGCTATGGAAACACACCGACAAGAGTTGCATAAGCTCGCATGGGATACTGCAAAAATCGCAAATGCGCTGCTATAGCTTCAGAGATTTTTGTTTGATGAAAAATTTTCATTGCTTATTTTGTAAACATCTAGTATAATGTCTGAGCGTTGAATAAACGCTCATATGGAGAGGTACCGAAGTGGTCATAACGGGGCGGTCTTGAAAACCGTTAGGGTGCAAGCCCACGTGGGTTCGAATCCCACCCTCTCCGCCACAATTTGCCCGAAAACCCTTGCAATTGCAAGGGTTTTCGGCTCTTTTCGTGTGTTTTGTTGCCAACAAAAACCTTAATAGCGGACAAATTGGTTTTTATTGGCATTATTCTCAAAAAAACAAAGAAACCCCTTTATTTACCTACCCTCTTGCCGCTTATGTGAGCCTGAGAGCTCCAACCAGCGTTAAAGCTCGCCGGAGATTGCGGCTTAATGTGCGGAAATGCAGGGCAGAGGCTGGCATCGCAGGGCAAATTGGGTGCGCTTTGATTTTTGATTATTGCATTTCCTGTGCGTCAGACCGGCGCACTGTCCGCATATAAAGCTGTAGAGATGCAGACCGCCCCCAGTTAGAATGTGTTGCTCTAGGTCGCACAGAATCGTGATTGACACCCATGACACCGGTCTTGTAGGTTATCACTTCCGTGTGTTCCACTGACAGCAGTCCATGCTACGAGCTGTTTTAAAATAGATAACGATTAGGATTAAATAAACTCAATCTTTGAAAGCATTTCTACTAAAACTTTCCCTTTAATCCAAAATTGTTGCGGGTACATGTTTAATCCGTTTATTGTATAGGTTTTTTTAGTCGAGTCCTGTGCTGACCCTCTTATGAAAACGACATAATCCTTAGATTTAGGAAAATTTGTTGCTTCCATTCTCGTACCAGACTTGTTTACTATGGAGTCTCCATACTTAGTAAGTTTTTCACCTACCGTAAGTTCATTGTTATTTACTAACTCTCTGACCCTATCCCACGTCGGCTTTACGTGTTTATATATGAATTCATCGTCAAAACTTAGACGTTTGAATCCAAGAAAAACATTTTCTTCTAATGGCGACTTTGCGTGCGGCTCTTGGAATACAGAGAATAGCATTGAATGGTTCGCAAAATAGTTGTAAACACTTGATTCTTCAAATTTAATGCTCATATCAGCCCATTCAACAAAATCTATTGCATCCAACTTTGTGTCTTCGGTTCTGAATCCTTTTGAAGATAGAGTTATTGTTTTGGGAATTATACCAATTTTAGCAAAAACTTCTATATCTCTCAGTTTTCCAGACTCAGCACCAAAGGCAGCTGTTAACACACGCTCTGCAACAGATTTATTAACAACGCCGCTAAGGTTTCTTTTTAAGACTATATTTAAACTTTGTGCAATATGCGTTATGTTTTTCCCTTTTTGATTCTTTGCGAAGTCACGCAGTATTTTGTAAAGTTCTTCATAACTACAAAACTTGTTGCTTCCTTGAAGTAGTTCGAAATCTTTGCCGAAGTGTTCCTTTATTATTGTGCTGACAACTGAACGTCGCAATCGAAAACGAGGCAGGTTTGGATACTTCGGTGCAGTGTCCATAAACATCATTTTTTCTCTTAATTTTGATATTTCCGGATATCTTGACAATGGATTTTCTTCCTCAGAATTTACTTTGCGAATAAAATCCCTGACAATCTCCCAATCATTTTGAAGTATCCTCTTGTCATCGTCACTAAATTTATGAAACTGGTAATCTTGAATAGGAAAACTAGCATATTCTGCTGCGGGAACGGTTTTGTCTGAATCGTATAAATAGTACACAAATAGTATGTTTTCTAATTTGTGCCACAACTTAGAATAATCAAACTCTTCATCAACTATTTTTTCCGGACTTACAGCCGTTACGCTAACAGGTTCCTTAGCGTCAAATGCGAAGTCTCCTCTCTTTACTCTTTTCAAACCAGTAGTCTTTAATTCTGTGTCTACACCATCAACAACAAGGTCAACATCTTGCTTATTGTCAGGAGGGTATTTCAAAATAGACTGCTCAACAACATCTCCAGCGATACCTGTGACTTTTGGATTGGAGATTGTTTTATAAAATACGTTATTGACATCAGCCTCACCCAAAGTTTGCCCCTTTGCTTTTTCAAGGAGATTGACTAAATCTACAAATTTGAATTCATGTTTTGGCACATGTGCCTCCTTTTACGTCCTTGCCCATAGCGAAGTGCAATTAATCTGATATTTTTAAATTTTAAATTTGTTGCCGCAAAATTCCTTAATACCCCTTGATCATTTTCAAAACCTATGGTATAATCCAAAATGGTGATTAAAATGACAAATAACAAAATTAAAGTCGCCGAGCTCTTCGCTGGTGTCGGTGGTTTTCGCGTCGGTCTCGAAAAAAGTTCAAACCGCTACGATACTATATGGGCAAACCAATGGGAACCTGACAGAAAGGCACAGCATGCCTATGATTGTTACGTTTCTCATTTTGGTGCTATTCCAACGCACGTTAATAATGATATCGCTACTGAAAAGCATAATGTGCCGTATCACGACCTTCTTGTCGGTGGTTTTCCATGCCAAGACTATTCTGTTGCCAAAACCGGCGCACAAGGTATTGAAGGTAAAAAGGGCGTATTATGGTGGCATATACAAGACGTACTCACAGAGCGCCAACCTAGCTTTGTCGTCCTTGAAAATGTAGATCGTTTGTTAAAGTCACCTGCGTCACAAAGAGGTCGCGACTTTGCCGTCATACTTAGATGTTTACACGATTTAGGGTACGCTGTAGAATGGCGGATAATTAATGCTGCAGACTATGGACACGCTCAAAGACGTCGACGCATTTATATTACTGCATTCAAAAATTCTACAGGAATTTATCACGAGATGGCTCAAGCTGTTAAAACTAAAAGCCGTTTACAACTTCACTCTCGATTATACAGCAATGGTTTCTTCTCGTCAATTTTTCCAGTGCAGGATAATGTTAATACAAAGAAGTTTACAAAGACCCAAATAGATTCAAGCAAATACAACGACTTAACTGAAATTTCAAATAACTTTTCCGCCTCTTTCTATAACTCCGGGATTATGATAGACGGACACATCATCTCAAATGAAGTTGTTCCAGTGGACACACAACCTGTGACGCTAGGCGAAATTCGCCACACGGAACCTGTAGATGAAAGATTCTTCCTCAACGGCTCACTTGAGAAGTGGAAGTTTCTAAAAGGGTCGAAGAAGATACCGCGCGTGCGTCCAAATGGTGAACCATATTTTTTTAGCGAAGGTGCTTTATGTTTCCCTGACCATCTTGACCGACCTGCGCGCACAATGCTTACAAGTGAATCTAGTGTAAATAGAAGCACTCATGTCATTGAGGATGCGGCAACTGGCAGACTTCGTCTCTTAACACCTGTCGAATGTGAACGATTAAACGGTTTTGCAGACAACTGGACAAATACCGGAATGCCCGAAAAGTTCAGATATTTCACAATGGGGAATGCACTCGTTGTGCCAATCGTAGAAAAAATAGGAACCCGTCTTTTAGAATTGATTTAACTGAGTTAACCAGCTCTAAAGGTTGTGTTTGGTTTGTCGAATTGTTAATAAAATGAGGGCGTAATGAAAAGAGGGTGCAACGATAGAGCCAATACACGATAAAACCAAATGCGAAGTTGAGGAGCGCATATCCTTGTTCAATGACAACACGCACACATTTATCAGTTTCGACTACGATTATGATGCACGAATTAAAGACTTACTTGTAGGGCAAGCAAGGAATCCAGATTCGCCATTTGAAATTACAGATATGTCAATCAAGGAAGTCCTTTTCATTCGTAAATGATGAGAGATATGCGAACGAAAAAGACAACAGTCTGCGCCCATAAAATGGGCTACTGTATACGTGTCACCTTGTGTGATACACACCCGTTACTTTTTCGTCTTAATCATCAATATGTGTATCGTGACACCTATTCCAACGATACTCAAAACCACAAAAATCACAGGTGTTCTTACGATGATTATCGAAACAAGCAGCCCCGTCCATAGAAAAGTCAACGTCGCCGCCTTTCGCAACTTGCTGATGCCTTGCTTCGTTCGGTAATTCTCAATATAAGGCCCGAACAAGCGGTTGCGCCGCAGCCAATCATCAAACCTTTTGCTGCTCGCTGAAAAGCAAGCCGCAGACAGTAGAACAAAGGGCGTGGTAGGCAGAACAGGTATCAACACACCTACCACGCCAAGCGCTAAAGAAGAAAAACCCAAAATAATTAACAGTAGCTTTTTGATCGTCACAACACCTATCTCAGCAAATCAAAGCGATCTGCATTCATAACTTTATTCCATGCCGCAACAAAATCAGAGCAGAACTTGTCTTTCGCATCATCGCTTGCATATACTTCTGCAATGGCACGGAGTTGTGAATTAGAACCAAAGATTAAGTCTACTCTCGTTGCTGTCCACTGTTGTTTGCCGGTCTTTCTGTCGAAACCGTTGAACACGTTTGAATCATCGGTGGGCTTCCACTCTGTTTCCATGTCGAGTAAGTTGACGAAGAAGTCATTGGAAAGGGTCTCTGCAGCAGCAGTCAACACACCATGTGGAGACTTGCCGTAGTTGTTGCCGAGCACTCTCAGGCCTCCAAGTAGCACCGCCATTTCCGGTGCGGTCAAACCCAACAACTGTGCCTTATCAACCAGCAGTTTCTCGGGCAAAGAGTTAAAAGTTTGCTTCAGATAGTTGCGGAACCCATCATAGACCGGCTCTAACACAGCAAAGGAATGAATGTCAGTCTGTTCTTGCGATGCGTCCATTCTCCCGGGTATAAACGGAACATCGACCACAACACCCGCATTCTTCGCCGCTATCTCAATCCCAACCGCACCACCTAAAACAATTAAATCGGCAAGCGAGACACCTCTTCCGCTTTCTGCAAAATCACATTGAATTTTCTCGTACTTACCAAGTACTTTCTTCAACTGTTCTGGTTGATTCACATCCCAAGAGATTTGTGGCTCCAGTCGAAGTCGCCCGCCATTTGCTCCACCTCTGCGATCAGAACCGCGATACGATGCTGCACTTGCCCACGCGGTGCTGACCAGCTCTGATACCGACAAACCAGAATTTGCGATTTTGCCTTTTAGTTCTTTAACGTCGCTATCATTTATAACATACCCTTCGCACTTTGGAATAGGGTCTTGCCACAGAAACACTTCTTCCGGTGCATCTGTGCCCCAATACAACGTAGAAGGCCCCACGTCTTTATGAGTTAACTTAAACCACGCTTTCCGAAATGCATCTGCAAATTTATCTGGATTTGCAAGATAGTCTTTCGCGATTTTTTCATAGATGGGATCAAACTTTAGAGACAAATCGGCCGTGGTCATCATCGGCCGGTGCTTCTTTGTCGGATCATGTGCATCTACGACCATATCCTCGTCATCTACATCTTTCGCCAGCCATATATATGCGCCAGCGGGGCTTTTCGTGAGCTCCCACTCATATTTGAGCAGCACTGTTAAATAACCCATATCCCACTGGGTTGGATTTGGCTTCCATGCGCCCTCAATTCCACTTCCTATGGTATCACTCGCATTGCCTGTACCAAAATCACTCTTCCAACCGAGACCCTGTTCTTCAATAGGAGCCCCTTCCGGCTCACGCCCAACATGGGTCGCTGGAGCCGCGCCATGGGCTTTCCCAAAAGTGTGGCCTCCGGCGATTAGTGCAACAGTTTCTTCATCATTCATCGCCATACGCGCAAATGTTTCCCTGACATCTATTGCTGATTCTGCAGGAATTGGCTGACCATCCGGCCCCTCCGGGTTGACGTAAATCAGACCCATCTGTACAGCGGCCAAAGGACTGTCAAGGCTGCGTTTGCCTGAATATCGCTTATCCTCCAGCCACTCTGTTTCCGAACCCCAATAAATGTCTTCCTGTGGCTCCCACACATCTTCACGACCACCGGCAAAACCGATTAATTTGAGACCCATAGATTCAATTGCACAATTACCTGCTAAAATCATGAGGTCTGCCCAAGACAACTTGCTACCGTATTTCTTTTTGATTGGCCACAATAGCCTTCTGGCTTTATCTAAATTTACATTGTCCGGCCAGCTATTAAGAGGTGCAAATCGCTGTGTACCATCTCGTGCACCGCCCCGACCATCCATGGTGCGATATGTACCGGCACTATGCCATGCCATTCGGATAAAAAACGGCCCATAGTTGCCATAATCTGCTGGCCACCATTCTTTTGAATCTTTCATTACAGCAAAGAGATCATCCTTCACCGCTTGGAGATCGAGTGTCTTAAATTCCTCAACGTAGTTAAATTCACCTCCCATTGGGTTGCTCAAATCGGAATTCTGATGCAGAATTCCTAAGTCTAGTTGATCCGGCCACCAATCCTTATTTGTCGTACCTTTTGTGAAATCGACTCTGCTTGCGTTGCCCGTTACCGGGCATTTGGAGTTGTTGCTCATACCACTGGCCTCCTTTTGTATATTGAATTCAAACTTACAGGGTGTTACTAATGGTTTTTTGTTTCGCGAAGTGTAGGGCGACGAGACCCGTTCCGAGCGAAACAACAAAATCATTAGTGACACCCAGACATCCCAAACTTATACGGTGTTGCTGATGGTTTTTTGTTTCACTATCGAAATTCCAGCTTATCTGTGCTAAAATGCTTACGAACCAACTATGATGAACAGGAGCTTTTTATGAACAAAAGCAGCAGCTTATTTTGCACCCACAATCCAATCATCCTCTTTGACGTTGAAACAACCGGCCTTTCCTCTGACGTTGATGACCTCATAGAACTCGGAGCGATTATTCTTTCACTAAACCAAAAAAACACAATCGCCAAAGAAGAACTGAACTGCTTAATCAAGCTGCCGGAAGGCAAACACCTAAGTGCAGAGATTTCCAAACTGACAGGAATAACAAATGAAATGCTGGAAACCCAAGGCCTGACACAGCAAGACGCGGCGAACACATTTGTTGATATGATAGAACAAAGCAGCCCTGACCGCATCTTGTTTATCGCACACAATGCACATTTTGACATCAGCTTCTTAAATGCCTTTTTGCGTAAAAACGGCCACAGCAACCTTGCCGATCAGTTTGACATCTTGGATACACTGACCATTTTAAAAGATAGAAAATCATACCCACATAAGCTCTCTGATGCCATAACACATTACAAACTAAACGAACAGGTAGAAAACAATCATCGTGCGCTTGATGATGTCAAAGCGTTGTTTGCAGTTTTATCTGCGATGGCAAAAGAAACTGGCGACTTGCCGAAATACATAAACCTGCTTGGATACAATCCGCGATACGGCGCTCCAAGCAATCGCATTCCTCACGCTGTATATGTACCACAAAGCTATAATTCGCCAACTAAACTATATGCAAACACATGATAAGTTTTGAGTTATCGCAAGATGATGGCTCGCTACGCTACTGGGAGTCAAACCCCATCACCTGACGGCAGCTTAGCCATCAGAACCCGCGCCCGACTGCATCCATATACGGCAATTTTCAATGCGCTTACCATGATCACCCTGCTCCTTATCATAAGCAAAGTCATTGAGTTGCCCACATGGAAATTCGACGCATTGTCCACAATGTTCATGCCCCCGGCCTTCACAACAATCTTTGAGCGGACATGAACCCCAAAAAGGCTTTTCTATGTTCGTGCACCCCGCACAGTTCATTTTCTCACGGTATTTACAGCTGCTGCAGTGTATACCGCATCTTGATTCAACCATTATTAAGCCCCCTTGCCTGTATCAACATTTTTTGTATTTATCGTCCAAATTTTCAAGAAAATCCTCACATTTATAGTTCACTATGCCATTTTACCATATATAACACGACAATGCTATGTCCTCGTTCAAAATAATAAACAACAAGTTATAAAATACTAAAAAAGTCCAATTGCTATAGACATTTTATCATACTTATAGTATACTGCGCAAGAAAAGCAGACTCATTTCATCGCCAAAGTTCTAGTGTTTTAGTCCACGTTTGCAGCGTTTATGTTCTTGCAAAGGAGAAAACTTAAATGAGTAGTGTATTTGAAAACGTCATGAACCCAGCCACAGATACACTGTTTCAATATTTGCACGATGCAATTTATGACCCGGCCAATGCCGATTTGGACATTGATACGCTTCCGGATGACTATAAAGACATCGGTAGCGTGTTGCAACATTATACCCGCTATGTTAATGAAGCAATAGCGCTTGCATCGGGTTTATCCAAAGGTAATCTTGATGTAATCCTTCCATCGCATGACAATGCGATCGCTGCACCACTCAAGTCGCTACACGCATCATTAAAATATTTAACCTGGCAAGTTCAACAAATCGCTCAGGGTGATTACGAACAGCGCATTGACTTCATGGGCGAGTTTTCTGATTCTTTTAACATCATGATTGAGCAACTGCGTGCGCGTGAAAGTCACCTCAAGGAAAAAATCGACGACCTTGAAACTCAGGCATACAAAGACAACATAACTAATTTATATAATAGAGCTTTCGGCATGTGCACACTAAACTCCTGGTTGCGTGAAAAAAGGCAGTTTGTCGTCATCTTCTCTGACCTTGACCGCTTGAAGTATGTAAACGATAAATTTGGGCATAGAGAAGGCGACTTATATATTCTCAATGCTTCCAAATATTTGAGTAGTTTTTCAAAAAACGCCGTTGTTTGCCGAATCGGTGGGGACGAATTTTTGGTGCTGGCTCAAAATTTTGATTATGCCAGCGCTATTGAGAGAATGAATAAGATTTACAATGACTTTCAGCAAGATGAATATTTGGCTGACAAGGCTTTTACATATAGTATCAGCTTCGGTGTTGCTTACGTTGATAAAAATAACAAACTATCAGCAAGCGATATCCTGAGCATTGCCGATGAAAGAATGTACGAAAACAAGCGTCTGCGTAAAAAGGAGCGGCAGCAAGTCCAGAAGTGATATCATGCAGCATCGCCTCTCATTATATTATGAACCAATACTGCTCAAATATCGTGCTTTACTTCGACTTTTTCGTAAAATAATCCGTTGATTTCTACCAAACATCAATGTATACTGTCTTGACGTTAGTTACTACAAAACATTTACATGAGGTGGAACTTGACAACTAAATCAGAAATCCCTGAAAAATTGAATTGGCTTCAAAGTAATTTCCTTAGATGTCCATACAGGGTATTTACCATCCTATTTTGCCTGATTATTGCCCTTGGCTTCGCTTACGCAACGCCCTGTGAAGTTTTGCAGGGACTCAGGACAATCATCCGCTCCCCCGACATTCTTGTTACCGACTATATCGCCACCGCCGGTCTTGGTGCAACATATGTCAACGTAGGGTTATCCGGTCTTGTAACCGTTCTTATTTTTGTACTTATCAAGCATGAGCCTATAGGCCTCACGCTGGGTACATTAGGACTTGTCACGGGCTTTGCGTTTTTTGGAAAAAATCTAATCAACATGCTGCCCATCATATTCGGAGGATACTTATATAGCAAAATCACCAAGACACCTTATAAAACATGTGTCCTTCCCGCAGTGCTCGCCACATGCCTTGGCCCAGCTGTTACCCAACTTGCCTTTGTAGAACAGTTAAGCACCACTGCAGGTGCAATCATCGGCCTCTGCATCGGCATCTTCATCGGGCTGGTTATCAATCCATTGGCAAAAGCCCTCAAAGTAAACTATGAAGATTATAACCTTTACAATGTTGGATTTGCCGCCGGAATGCTGTCCATCTGCATCATGGTTATTTTGCGGACTATGGGCATAGACTTTGCGCCACTCAGCATCTGGAGTGAGGGCGTTAACTTGCATTTGTCGCTATTTCTTGTGGGCGTTTCGTTATATTTTCTTATCTGCGGCTTGCTTTCTCGCAAAAACGCAAGCTTTATTGAGATGGCCTATATGAAAGCTGATGGCAACGACTTCTACACTCAATACAGCGGCAGGTCTTTTATAAACATGGGACTCATGGGGCTTTTGTGCGCGATTGTGATGCTTGCGGTAAATGGGCAATATAATGGCCCTATAATCGGGGCGGCCATCTCAGTCATCGGATTCGGCGCTATCGGCAAGCGTATATTATCGGCCGTTCCGCTCATGGCTGGCGCTTTGCTCGCTTCTACGGTCAGTATGCTTGCAACAGGCACACCGTTTAACAGCGCTGGATTTCTTGTGGCAGTTTTGTTCTCCACTTGCTTGTCACCTCTTTGTACTAAGTTCGGCTGGAGGTGGGGTGTGGTTGCTGGGTTTATCCATCTCACTTTTGCTGCAAATGTTGCTGTGTTTCACGGTGGGATGAATCTTTATAACAATGGTCTTGCCGCCGGTTTGACTGCTATGCTGTTGCTGCCGATAATCAGGGCAATCGGCGATATAAAAAAAGCCCCCGGGTAACAGACTTACTGGACTGAACCAACAAAACCATTAATAACACCCCAGCGTCCCGCGCACAGGCCATCAAGGGGCTGGCTGATGGTTTTCTGTTTTGCGAAGTGTAGGGCGACGAGACCCGTTCCGAGCAAAACAGAAAATCATTAGTCAGACCCCAGCATCCCAGATTGTGTGTTATCAAGGCGCTCTGCCTATCACTTCACCCATTTTAACCAAAGTTTCTGCATCATTTTGCGTGTGCTCCAAGAAAATAGGATTCAACTCAATTGCACCTTTCCGAAATAGCATAATCACCGTTGAACCACCAAATTGAAACATACCTTTTTCGGCAGCACGCTTCACCTTTCCACTCGTCACATGATTGATAATCCTGCCGACAAAAAGAGCCCCCACTTCCATTTGAATTACTTTCCCAAAGTTTTCAGTTTGAAATACAGTGTACTCTCTCGCATTTTGAGTGAAGACACTGTATTTTTCATGCACAATCGGCCGAACCGTATGCAGGACACCCTCAAGCTTCCTATGCAAATAAATCTCACCATCATCGGCATACACATACCTATGATAATCATCGGGAGAAAGCCTGTAAATCAAACACACTCCACCTGAATATTCATCAGCCAGCCCCTTGTCCCGGAGCAAATCTTCAATGGTATATTTGGAGTTTTTTATCTGAAACACACTGTCATCTGTGATCTCATACGCCGAGAGCTTCCCATCACAGGGCGCACCTGCCTCTGCATAGTCAGCGGGAAAAGGCCTGAGTTCCTTTTTTATTTCGCGCACAAAAAAATCATTGAACGAATTGTATTGCTCGTCCAAAAAATCACTCAAATCAATATTGTTCTTCTTAATAAATCCCGGGATAAGTAGCTTTGACACCCTGCTATCCATTATCATGCCCAGAAATTTTGAAATGGCTGGCATTGTCAGAAGCTTCAGAATCATCCTACCAAAAACCGTATTATATAAAAAACGCACCGCACAGATTTTCTCATTTTCAATCGGAATAACCTCGAATGTTCCATTGTTTCTGCTCATATACGCACTCCAATGTTCCAAATCAAATATACAGCGATTGGCAAACCTATCAGCAAAAAGGCAAGCAAATAACGCCCCCTCACCTTTGGAATTCTGATTCTAAGTAAAAAGGCTGCTGCGATTATAAGCAACATGACATTGTAGACATGAGCCAGCTCTATTTCAAAAATAAGGCAAATCGCATACACAAGCGGAATCAAAATAGCAACAAATGTAACAGGCATCCCCTCATAATATGTCCGTCTCTCGCCCTTGGTTTTAAGCTCAATTTCCTGTGCATTAAAGTATGCAAGCCTGATAAGCGCCGCAAGAATATAGACTGAGCCTATTGCGATACTAAACCCCAGACCCAACCCAGTATTATTGTAGAAAATCAAATGTGCGCCCGCTGAAAATCCGATTACCACAGGAAAAACCCCAAATGCGACGATATCCGCCAGCGCATCTATTTGTATCCCATAGCTTTCCTGATTTTCCGTTCTGTGCCTCATCCTTGCAACCGTGCCATCAAACATATCGCACAGCCCACTGATCATAAGGCATACAATCGCAAACCCCAGATTGCCATTAAGCGCAAGAAACATACCCAATACCGCCGAAACGATACTGAGGTATGTCAGTGCTGCCCATATTCCGTAATAACCTATCACTCGCTTCATATAACCGCTTCCCTACCAAATGGGCGTGAAACGCTCGCCCTAGCATTATTTTTCCATCACGCTGATGCCGCTTACGCTTGCTGAGCATACATACTATAGTCTTTTAGGCAGTTTGTCAATGTTGCGCTACAGCAATTTGCAACTCGGCTGCACTCATGATATACTTCTCACCGGCGAAGGGGGTACTAACATGGGCAAAGGGAGATTTCAAGCGTCAAAAAAGACGCTTAGTTTTTTGGCAGCAATGGCAACCGTACTGATGTGGTCATCCGCGTTTCCTGTTACAAGATATCTTTTGCAATACCACAGCCCCGGGGCAATAATGGTTTTGCGCTTTATTACAGCTTCCGTTATCCTTATCTGCATCGGTATAATCAAGAAAATAAAAATACCGGAAGTGAAAGACTTGCCATTGTTTATTGCGTTGGGCGTATTTGGCGTGTTTTTGTATAACTTCTTTTTCAATACAGGGACTATCTATGTCGTTGCCGGTATCAGTAGCTTTATTGTTTCATCTTCTCCGGTATTCACACTTATTTTAGCCCGGCTCTTTTTGAAAGAAATTGTAAAGTCCTCTGTTTGGGTTGGCGTTGGCCTAAGCTTCGGTGGTCTTATGCTGGTCATGTTCAGCCAAACAGACGGATTTGCACTCAATATAGGCACTTTATTTCTTATCGGCGCAGCAATTTCTGCAAGCATCCTCAACATCACACAACGCTTGTTAGTAAAAAAATACACAGCGCTCGAAGCCACCACATATGGCATTTTGTTCGGAACGCTATGTATGCTCATATACTTGCCCGATGCAATTCATGAATTATCCGAAGCAACACTCTTTACAAGCATTGCAATCATACAAATGGCTGTATTCCCCGCTGTTCTTGCCTACATATCCTGGGCATATGCATTGTCAACAGCCGAAAAAACAACACATGTAACCGTGTTTTTGTACCTGATTCCTTTTCTATCCTCTCTAATAGGTTTTTTCTGGCTTGGCGAAACATTCTCGCTCTGGTCATTATTCGGCGGCATTGTTATCATCGCAGGAATGGTTTTGACCAATGTGTTTGGTAAATAACGCGTACTTCAGCCGCCAAAAGTACTGAGATGCATGGATATTGCTAATGATTCTGCTATGTAGGGGCTGATGTCTACATCAGCCCGCAGGACGATGTGGACATCGTCCCCTACAAGGTCGAATCAACATCGTAAATCCATGATTACAATGTCAATCCCGGGTAACATCATGAATCCATTTCCTGCTCCTTAACCTCCCATAAATCAGGGAGGTTTTTACTATCTCTTCTACAAACAAAGCCCCATAGACAAAACCAATCTCCAACCTGAGCACAAGCCCGGCTATAGCCGCCAGCGGTAAAGCCACAAAATACATTGTCCCCACATCTATAAACATAAACGCCTTGACATCACCGCCCCCTCTCATCGCACCCAACCCCATCGTTACCCCAGTCGCTCGCATAGGCAGAATCGCAGCATAAATCGTCAACATAATTGTTGCCGCACTTGCCGCATCTTCCGACAAACTATACAGCGGAAATACAAAAGGCTCCAAAACAGTAAAGCGCACAAGCATCAACAACCCGGCTGAACCAACCCCCATCAAAAAACCTAGCCTGGTTAACGTCTTGACATAGCGCTCAGCCTGCTCCCTGCGCCCCGCACCGATTTCACGACCAACTATTACAGCAGTTGCACCACCACAAGCAAAAAGCGCCACCGCAAAGAGCCGCTCCAGGTTGCTCGAAATATTATAAGCAGCAAGAATCGTTTGCGCACCTGTCATATGCCCAAAAATCACTGGGAACATCATAAAGCCCACGCCCCACAACGCTTCATTGGCCATCACCGGCAAAGAGTATTTGAAAAAGTCTTTGGTCATAGTGATTCCCGGTCTGAAAAACAATGCGAACTTGACCCTAAACCTTTTGTTTCTACGCGCATGGATTGTCACAATAATCACTTCGAGCGTTCTGGCAGAAAGGGTTGATATCGCTGCACCCTGAATGCCCAACTCAGGAAACCCGAGATTTCCAAAAATCAAAACCCAATTCCAGAAAATACTGAAGCAAGCCGAAATTGACAATACTATGACACCCAAACGAGGATTTTCAATGCTTCGGTGACATGCAAAATAGAGCATGCTTATTGCGCTGAGCGCCATTGAAAATGCTGTAATTCTTGCATACGGCACGGCAATAGAAACCAAATGAAGTTCCGGTGTCACAAAGCTCAATATTTGATAAGGAAAATTATACATTACAAAAGCGGCGGAAAATGTCACGATTGCCACAACATAAAACCCTACGCCAAGCACTCTGTTGATCACATCAAGGTTGCCTTTTCCCCAATACTGAGCCACAAGAATGCTCGTTCCGCTTTGCACCCCAAAAGAAAAAATGAGCACAATAAAAAGCGGCACCAGTGCAATTGGCATCGCCGCAAGATATTCTTCGCCCAACATCCCAACCATAAAAGTATCGGTCAGCGCGACTGTATGTGTAATTATATTTTGCAGCACCATGGGTACCATTAGTGCAAATACATTTTTGTAAAACTTACTTGGCTGCTTAAAATGTTTTAGCATTTGGTTTTATTTCGACTTTCTCTTTTGAGACTCAACACCCTCCTGCTAGAGCGTGCCATACACTATAGCAAGAGGGTATACATCATTACTCAAACACCTTAACCGCTTCCTTATGAGCCTCAATAATTTCGATATTCTGTGGACAATATTTTTCGCACTCGCCGCAACCGGTGCAATCACTCGACTTCGCTACCACTCCGCTCCAGGCTCCGCCTGTGATTAGGGAATACATCCGCTTAATTGCCGGGAGGTTTTGATAAACTGTGTATTCGTTTAAAAGCCCTATAATCTCCGGCGAGTTTATCTTCTTAGGGCAGCAATCAAGACAGTATTTACAGGCCGTGCATTGAATCGTTGGTATCTTTTTCATCTCTTCCATAGCAACGCCTATAATTTTCAACTCTTCATCTGTGAGCGGCCCCATGGTCTCAGTTATCTTTATGTTATCGCTGACTTGCTCAATATCAGACATTCCGGAAAGCACTGTGATGACTCCATCAAGATGCATAGTAAATCGCAACGGCCATGAAGCCAGGCTCGCCTCTGGATTCGCTTTCTTGAATATCTCTGCAATCTCCGGAGTAAAGGTCGATAATGCACCACCTTTAATCGGGCTCATTACGATAATACCTACATCATGCGCAATTGCCGCATCATAGCATTTTTTTGCCTGGTCATCCCAATCAAGATAATTAAGAGGCAACTGAACAATATCAATCTGCGCTCCATGCGTATCAAGAATACGATTTAAAGTATCCGCATCTCCATGATAGCTAAATCCAATATTTTTCGACTTTCCGCTATCCTTGATGCCTCGCAAATAATCGAAAGCCTTTATTTTCTCAATCATATCCAGTCTGTCAGGCCCTATCCCATGCAGAAAATAAAGGTCAAAATAGTCAAGACCTGTTCGGTGGAGCTGTGTATTGGTTACTTCACTCATCTCGTCAAAAGAAAGCTCTTTCCATAATGGAATTTTGGTCGTCACCTGAAACTGGTTTCTGTTGTATCTTTCAACAACTGTCTTTCGGATTGCCGTTTCAGAATTGCCTCCGTGATATAAATACGCTGTATCAAAGTACGTGTAGCCTTGCGCCATGTACAGATCCACCATTTCCTTTGTGCGCTCATAGTCAATTTCGCTGTCGGGCTTGCCCGCAAAACCAGGCAACCGCATAAATCCAAACCCCAACTTCTTGATTTGCATTCCAAAATAATCTTTCATCACACATCTTCCTTTTGAACTTAATTTCAGCCATTCTATCACACTCCCAGCTTATTCGCAATCCGGATTATTCACTTCGTTGATTTGACTTTAACCGCATGTTCTGATATATTTATTAACGGTTTGACCCTGAACTTTTCTTTAGGAGGATAATAAGAAAATGAAAAAATATATCGCCCTCGCACTGTGCCTGCTATTTTGCCTGGCTTTCGTAGCCGGGTGCGGAAATGGCAGCGCCCCAACAGCTCCGGAAACACCGGTAGCAGAACCTGAACCAGCTCCGACGCCCGAACCCGAACCAGCTCCACCACCGCCTCAACCACCGGTGCCCACCGAGCCAATTCCGGATACAATCCCCGGTACAATCATCATGGATGATGGTAGTATCATTGAGTTTGAACTTTATCCAAACATTGCCCCACAATCTGTTTTCAACTTCGTTCATCTTGTGCGTGAAGGCTTTTATGACGGACTCAACTTCCACCGCATTATGTACGGCTTCATGGCTCAAGGCGGTTGCCCACTAGGCATCGGCATCGGCAATCCGGGCTGGACGATTTTTGGAGAATTTGCTGATAATGGTTTTGAAAATGACCTTGCACATACACGCGGCGTTCTGTCAATGGCGCGTCGTGGGGATTGTTATGATTCCGCCGGCTCTCAGTTTTTCATCATTCATGTTGACGGACGCGGTGCAAGTTCACTCGATGGCGGCTATGCCGCATTTGGAATGGTCACCGAGGGCATGGATGTTGTCGATAGGATTATGGAAACACCCAATGACGGCCCCAATGGCTCAGTTGCTGCTGCCGACCGACCTGTTATCCGGACAATCACAATCGACAGCGATGTCGTCCTGCCCTGGCCGGATAAGCTCGACCTTGACCTCTGATAACGACACCATTGCGGCAGTTTGTCGTCTCGTAGTGGTCGCATAAATTCAATGCATTCGAAATAACCAGACTATAAGTCTTGAATAGAAAAGCTGCTTGCCATCACAACGACGGCAAGCAGCTTTTTTTAATCACCTTACACCAATTCAATAATGGCCATTTCCGCAGCATCACCTCTGCGCGGGCCTGTGCGGATAATGCGGGTGTAACCCCCATTGCGCTCTGCATATCCGGGCGCTGTTTCCGCAAACACTTTCGTCACAACATCTTCACGTGTCATAAACGCGAGCGCTTGACGCCTTGAGGCCAAAGTGTTCTTCTTTCCCAGTGTAATCATTTTTTCAGCAAGCGGCGCTATCTCTTTACAGCGCGTTACTGTCGTTTCCATTTTACCATTATCCAGAAAGTCGGTAACCATCTGTCTTAGCATTGCCATGCGTTGATCCGTTGGTTTTCCAAGCTTACGTGTCCCAGGCATTGTTATGTACCTCCTTAATTTTCCTCGCTCAGCAGGGATAACCCCATCATCGCCAGCTTATGTATCACTTCTTCGAGCGATTTGCGTCCAAGGTTTCTGACCTTGATCATTTCATCCTCTGTTTTTGAAATAAGATCCTCGACCGTGTTTATGTTTGCTCTCTTCAGACAATTAAAGCTACGTACACTCAGATCCAGCTCTTCAATTGTCATCTCAAGCACCTTGTCTCTTTGTGTCTCTGCTTTTTCCACAACTGTTGACTTACTGCCGATGGTTTCGGACAAATCCGTAAACAGTGTGAAGTGGTCACAAAGTATCTTTGCACCGAGCGAAACGGCATCTCGCGCCGTGATGGTCTTATCCGTCCAAACCTCTATTGTCAGCTTGTCAAAGTCAGTAACATTACCTACGCGAGTGTTTTCGACAGTATAATTGACTTTGTGAACCGGGGTATATATGGAGTCTATCGGAATAACTCCGATAATCGGTTGGGAAAGCTTATTTCTTTCCGCAGACATATATCCGCGACCATGATCTATTGTAAGCTCCATGCTGAGCGAAGCGTCAGAACTAAGCGTTGCAATATGCAGGTCGGGATTGAGAATTTCTACTTCACCATCTGCTTTGATATCACCGGCCGTTATCGTGCCCTCGCCAGAAGCTTCAATATATACAGTCTTTGTTCTTTGTGTGTGCAGTCTTGCAACAATGCCCTTAATGTTGAGAATTATCTCCGTTACATCTTCTTTTACACCGGGAATTGTTGAAAACTCATGTTGTATTCCGGCAATTTTAACTGTGGTAACTGCTGTTCCCGGAAGTGATGAAAGCAATATCCTGCGCAGCGAGTTGCCCAGTGTAGTGCCGTAACCGCGCTCAAGGGGTTCTACAACGTACTTTCCGTAAGATTCGTCCTCTGGAACTTCCGTGCATTCAATACGTGGACGTTCAATCTCTACCATTTAGTACCCTCCTTCTTTTCGTTGATGCTTGCGCAATGTGTATCGGCTCGCGGGTTTGAGATATGAGGGTTTAAACCTGTATCCGAAGGTTATCATTTATTTAGAATAGAACTCAACAATGAGTTGTTCTTCGATAGGCATGTCGATGTCTTCCCTCATCGGTACGGAACTGACCTTGGCAACCAAAGCATTCGCGTCATATTCAAGCCACTTTGGCGGTTGCCTAAATGAATTTGCTTCTATGACCGATTTGAATTTGTCAAGACTCCGGCTCTTTTCGTTAAGCGAAATAATCATGCCCGGCTTTACAAGAAAAGATGGTATGTTGACTCTCCTGCCATTAACGAGGAAATGCCCATGTAAAACAAGTTGTCTTGCTTCTGCACGGCTCATCGCGAAACCAAGCCTGTAAATTGTATTATCCAAGCGTGTTTCCAAAATTGCAAGCATGTTCTCGCCTGTCTTGCCTTTTTTCTTGATAGCCATATCAAAATAACCACGGAACTGGCTTTCTAAAATACCGTAGTATCTCTTCGCCTTCTGCTTTTCACGCAATTGGGTACCATATTCTGAAGTTTTCGCACGACCTTGTCCATGTTGCCCCGGTGGGTACGGACGGCGGTCTGCTGCACATTTATCTGTATAGCATCTGTCACCTTTCAGAAAAAGCTTTTGCCCTTCTCTGCGGCAAAGGCGGCATACTGCACCTGTATATCTTGCCATTAATATTCTCCTCCCTAAACTCTGCGCCTTTTTGGCGGACGGCATCCGTTATGCGGTATTGGAGTCACGTCTTTAATCATTGTAACTTCAAGCCCTGCTGACTGGAGTGCTCTGATTGCCGCCTCACGGCCGGAGCCTGGTCCTTTAACAAAGACAACAACGGTCTTTAATCCGTGCTCCATTGCGGCTTTTGCTGCTGTTTCAGCAGCCGTCTGTGCGGCAAAGGGAGTCGATTTTCTGCTGCCGCGAAAACCCATTCCGCCTGAGGATGCCCAGGAGATCGCGTTTCCGTTAACGTCGGTAACTGTCACCATCGTATTGTTAAAGGACGATCTGATATGCACCGCGCCCTTCTCAATATTTTTTCGTTCGCGACGTCTGGTTCTGGTTTTTTTACCTTTGGGTGCTGCCATTTACTTGCTCCCTCCCTTACTTCTTCTTGTTAGCGATTGTACGCTTTGGTCCCTTGCGGGTACGTGCGTTTGTTTTGCTGCGTTGTCCGCGTACGGGAAGACCGCGTCTATGGCGCAGCCCACGGTAACTGCCGATTTCTGTCAAGCGTTTGATATCAAGCGCAACAGTGCGGCGAAGGTCACCTTCAACCATAAAGCTTTTGTCGATGCATTCGCGCAATGCAGACTCTTCCGTCTCTGTAAGATTTTTTACCCTTGTGTTTGGGTCAATGCCCGTTTGTTCAAGGATTTTTTTCGCGCTAGTCCTGCCTATGCCAAAAACATAAGTCAGTCCTATTTCGATTCGCTTGTCTTTAGGCAAATCAACGCCGGCAATACGTGCCATATTATGCAATCATCCTTTCTTATTTAGGCTAGCCTTGTCTCTGTTTGTGTTTGGGGTTAATGCATATTACCATAACCCTGCCTTTGCGCTTAATGACCTTGCACTTTTCGCACATCGGCTTAACTGATGGTCTAACTTTCATTATAAACCTCCTACTTACTTCGCCACGTGATTCTTCCACGTGTCAAATCATACGGCGACATTTGCACCGTCACCTTATCACCTGGAAGTATGCGTATAAAATTCATCCGGAGTTTGCCAGAGATATGTGCCAAAATCGTGTGCCCATTACCTATGTCAACATGAAACATGGTGTTTGGGAGCGAATCGACCACTATTCCCTCCAGCTCAATCATGTCGTCCTTCGCCATCCTACATACCTCCTTTATCTCCGCGGGTCAGCGGCATTGCTAACGCTCGTCTTATCTCACTGTTTGTAACTCTTTCACCTTCGCTCAGCTTCGTCGCAATCAGGCCGTCTATCTTGTCTTCAACCTGAACATGCTTGTTTTTCTTTCGCTTAGGTTTTTCAACTCTGCGACCCTTTCCGTCAGCCAGAAGCGAATAGTCATCTTCTGTTCCAACGACAATGAATCGTTTGCCGGCATCCCGGCCATTAATCGGTATTACCACATTAGCTTTTTCGATGCTCATGATTCTTCCTCTGCGGCGGTGAGTATCTCCGGATCGCCTCTTGTGATTAGAACAGTGTTTTCGTAATGCGCTGAGTTTTTACCGTCAGCCGTAACGACTGTCCAACCGTCACCGAGTATTTCGATTGCCGCAGCACCCGCATTAATCATGGGTTCGATTGCAAGCGTCATTCCGGGCAAAAGTCTCGGATCAGCTTTTCGTCTGGGGGTTTCGATGTAGTTCGGAACTTCAGGCGGTTCATGTATCTTTGAACCGACTCCGTGTCCCACATATTCTCTGACGACCGAATAGCCGTTTTCTTCAGCACATCGTTGTATCGCCCTTGAAATATCAGACACCCTATATCCGAACCGCGCAAATTTAAGACCTTCGAAAAAACATTTTTTTGTTATCTCAACGAGTCTTGTTGAGTCTGGGTCACCTTCGCCAACAACAAACGTCGCTGCACAATCACCGATATATCCATCCTTGGTTGCGCCTATATCAATGCTTACCAGGTCTCCCGAGACAAGTCTTCTGGTTGACGGAATCCCATGAATTACCTGCTCATTAACTGAGATGCAAATACTTGCGGGATACCCATTATAACCCAGAAACGATGGCACGGCTCCTTTTGAGAGGATGAAGTCATGCACTTTTTTGTCAATACTTTGGGTTGTTGCACCTGCCTTAGCCAATTTCCCTGCTAACTGCCGGGCTGCCGCGGCTATTTTTCCGGCACGGCGCATCTTTGCGATTTCGATCGCAGATTTAGCTTTAATCATGTATATTAGTCTATACCCAATGTTTTGAGTATTTCACGCGTTGTTTCCTCTATTGTACAATCACCGGTGACATAACATAACTTGCCTTGCCCTTCATAGTAAGCCTTTAGAGGTTCCGTCAGCAAGTGATAAGTTTCCAGCCTATGTCTTGTCGTTTCGATGTTATCATCGTTGCGCGTGGTCAGACTCGACCCACAAGCATCACAGATGCCTGCCTCTTTTGGCGGGTTAGAAACCAAATGGAATGTCGTTGGGCAATTTGAACATAGTCTCCGATCTGCGATCCTTTTTAAAATAACCGCATCGGGAACTTCAATAGATAATACATGGTCGATTCCTATGCCATGCCTGTCAAGAGTTTCTGCCTGATTTAGTGTCCTAGGAACTCCATCCAGTATAAAACCATTTTTACAATCATCTTGAGCAAGCCGCTCAGAGATAATGGCTATTATGATTTCGTCAGGCACTAGGTCACCATGGTCTATAAGCGCCTTTGCTTTCAGTCCAACGGGAGTGCCGTTCTTAACAGACTCGCGCAGAATTTCTCCTGTGGATATCTGCGGTACGCCCAAAACCTCTATCAGAATATCGGCTTGCGTACCTTTACCGGCACCCGGCGGCCCGAGTAATACCAGCTTCATGCTTTACCTCCGTGTGTTTATTCGGGCGAACAGTGTCGCCCTTAACAAGAGGGGCGTTGACTTGCTACAGTGTAGGATGTCAATCCCGCGGGCGCATATTGCGCCCTGCGGTATTGCTTTGAATAAACCGTAGTTGCAAAAGAGATTTGCGCATCATTGTTTACTCTAAAAATCCTTTGTAGTGCCTCATCAGCATTTGCGATTCAAGCTGCTTGATTGTTTCAAGCGCAACACTGACTACGATGATGATTGATGTACCGCCCATTGCTATGCCTGACAGTCTCGCCGTATCAGAGAAGAACGCCACGATCAGCGGTGTTATCGCCACAATAGCCAGGTACAGCGCACCAAACAACGTTATCTTCGTCAAAACCTTTTGAATAAACTCACTGGTTGGTTTACCGGCACGGAAGCCTGGTATAAATCCACCATTTTTCTTCAGGTTGTTCGCAATCTCGATAGGATTAAACTGAACTGTCGAGTAGAAATATGAGAAGAATACGATGAGCAGGAAGTATATGACCATGTACGCAATACTTGATGGGTCAAGCGCTGTCATCAGCCACCCCTCAGACCACGCAGGTACAAACACTACGATGGTCGCCGGAATCGACGCTATGGACTGAGCGAAGATGACTGGCAAAACACCGGACATGTTTACCTTCATCGGAAGATGCGTTGACTGTCCTCCGTACATCTTTCTGCCAACTACCCGCTTGGAATACTGGACGGGTATTCGTCGTTCCGCATTGTTTACAACAACAATAAGTACGATTATTGCCAGCGCACCAATCAGCATCAATGCATATATCCACCATAGTTCCGGATGGGTCATAACCCCTCTCGGACCTGCTATCATCGACCAAATCTCGATGGGGAAGCGGGCTACGATGCTGACAAAGAGGATCACGGAAATACCGTTTCCGATACCGAACTCTGTTATTTGTTCACCCATCCACATCAGAATCGCAGAACCTGTCATAAATGTGGCTACGATAACGATTGGAGGCCAAATTCCTGTCGCCGTTGGGTCAAGCATACCTTCTCTGGCAATCAGCAAATAATAGGCATAACCCTGAAGTGCTGCAATACCAATGGTTGAATAGCGAGTGATTTTTTCAATCTTCTTCTTGCCTTCTTCGCCGCCCTCTTTACGCATACGCTCGAAAGCAGGAATTGCAATGGTCAGAAGTTGCATGATGATCGATGCGTTAATGTACGGCTGTATAGACAGCGCAAATATCGACGCCCGTTCAAGCGCACTACCTGACATTGTGTTTATTAGGGCAAGTATTCCCACCTCCTGACGGAAGAAGTAGGTCAAAAGCTCGGTGTTTACGTATGGTACGGTCACCGCATTACCTAATCTGTACAGGAGAACGATAAACATCATGAACAATAGTTTTTTGCGTATATCGTCTATTCTCCATGCGTTACGCAGTGTAGTTATCACCTTACACCACCTCGGCCTTTCCGCCGGCTGCTTCTATTTTCTGTTTTGCCGACTCGGAAAACGCACGTGCCTTGACCGTCAGCTTCTTTGTCATCGTGCCGTTTCCAAGGATTTTAAGTCCGTACTCACATTTGCTCAGTACGCCGCATTCAAGCAGTTCCTCAGCTCCAACAGTTGCACCATCATCAAATCTGTTCAGTGCTGCAACATTTATCGCTGTCAGTGGTTTTGCAAATATGTTGTTAAATCCTCTTTTGGGTACGCGCCTGGCAAGCGGCATTTGTCCGCCTTCAAAGCCAATTCGCGTTCCGCCGCCGCTACGGGATTTTTGACCTTTATGACCACGCCCGGCTGTTTTACCGTTACCGGTCGCACGGCCACGGCCTTTACGTTTGCCAACGCTGGTTGCTCCTTTTGCGGGAGTGAGATCGTGCAAATTCATATATCACGTCCTCCTTACTCTTCGGTTACTGTTACCAGATATCTGACTTGCGCTATCTTTCCTCTGGTTTGCGGGTTGTCGGGCTGTGTCACTTCACTTCCGATTTTTTTAAGCCCGAGGGATTTGACTGTCGCGATATGCTTATCGCGTCTGCCGCATAGGCTCTTGACGAGCTTAATTTTCAAACTAGCCATATTATGTCCTCCTGTTTAAGGGTTACTACCCAACAATCTCCTCAACTGTTTTGCCTCTTGTTTTCGCTACCGCAGCGGCATCACGCAGTGATTTAAGCCCAACCATGGTAGCAGCGACAACATTTTGAGGATTGTTTGATCTCAGACACTTTGTCCTGATATCGGAGATACCGGCCGCTTCAACAACTGCACGAACAGCTCCACCGGCGATAACGCCTGTACCCGGAGGTGCGGGCTTTAACAGAACCCTGCCTGCACCATATGCGCCTATAACTTCGTGCGGTATTGTGCTGCCGGAAACTGTTATGCTCGTGACATTCTTTTTTGCATCCTCGATGCCTTTGCGAATCGCTTCAGAAACTTCACCTGCTTTGCCGAGGCCAAAGCCAACGCGTCCTGCGCCATCACCTACGACACAAAGTGCAGCGAACTTGAAAATACGTCCACCTTTTACAGTCTTTGAAACACGGTTCAGGGAAACTACTTTTTCCGTAAACTCTGATTGAACTTCTTCTTTGCGATTGTCTCTTCTGTTATCTCTTCTTTGATTGCTAAAAGCCATGTTGTTTCCTCCTCCCCGTTAGAATTTCAGTCCGCCCTCGCGGGCAGCTTCTGCAAGTTCTTTCACACGTCCGTGATATATAAATCCGCCTCTGTCGAAAACGACGGTCTCTAGTCCCTTTGCGATTGCTCGCTCTGCAACCAGTTTGCCAACCTTTTTCGCGGCCTCTTTATTCGAGCCGGAGCCCTCAAAGTCTTTTTCGACTGTCGAAGCCGAGCAAAGCGTTACGCCGCCGACATCATCAATCACTTGGGCATAAATATGCTTTTCACTCCGGAATACATTGAGTCTGGGACGTTCCGGCGTGCCAGAAATCCTGCCTCGTACTCTCTTATGGCGCTTTTTACGCTGCGCTTTCGTATTGGGTCTGTTTATCATTTAGGCACACCTCCTTTTATTTTGCTCCAGTCTTGCCTTCTTTGCGGCGAATGACTTCATTAACGTATTTGATGCCTTTGCCTTTATAGGGTTCCGGCGGTCTTTTTTTCCTGATATCGGCAGCAAACTGGCCGACTTCCTGTTTGTTTATGCCGCTGATGATTATTTTGTTTGGTGTCGGAACATCAATCGTTATTCCATCGGTTTCCTCTACGATTACTTGATGTGAATAACCAAGATTCATCACAAGCTTCTTGCCTTCTTTTGTTGCCCTGTAACCAACGCCGTTGATATCCAGCTCTTTTTTAAACTCTTCATTAACACCCAAAACCATGTTGTTGACAAGGGTGCGTGAGAGCCCATGAAGGCTGCGATGCTTGGGCGAATCTGTCGGGCGAGTGAGGCTTATGGTTCCATCCTCTATCTTTACGCTTATCTCAGGATTAATTGGGGCTTCGAGTCGGCCTTTCGGGCCTTTTACTGAAACAACATTATGCTCCGTAACTTCGACATTCACTCCCGCAGGAATGGTTATCGGCATTCTACCTATTCTCGACATACCTGCGCCCCCTTACCAGACAAATGCAAGGACTTCGCCACCGATGTTCGCCGTTCTGGCTCTCTTATCGGTCATTACGCCCTTGGATGTTGATATAATGGCAACTCCCAGTCCTCTGAGAACATAAGGTAGTTCGTCCGCACCTGCGTAAACACGCAAGCCGGGTTTCGAGACTCTACGCAGACCAGCAATGGCCTTTTCAGTCCCGTTGTATTTCAGCGTCACTTTAATAACACCTTGAATACCATCATTTATTAGCTGAAAGTTTTTGATATAACCCTCTTGCAGCAATATTTCCGCAATGGCTTTTTTCATGTTGGAAGCGGGAATATCGACTGTGGCGTGCTTAGCAGCGCTCGCATTTCTGATACGCGTGAGCATATCGGCAATGGGGTCTGTTATTTGCATGTGCTCTCCTCCTTCGTCGTCGCGGAATGCGCTCAATCTGAACATGGCGCTTCCGCTTTCTCGCCGAGGTTCTTCAGTGCACCCGAAGCCTTTCGGCGTAGACTGTATTAGTTTTTCACGCGGTTCCCCCCTCGAAAGGGAGATTTTTGTTAGGCTAAACCGAAAGGTGAAGCATAACAGAAGCTTACCACGAGGTTCCCTCGTGAGAGAAATTTTTTGTTAAGCCAAACCGAGCGGACGACGCTGTATCTCTATACTGCAAGTCCGTGAGGTGAAGCATAACGGAAGCTTACCACGAGGTTCCCTCGTGAGAGAATTTTTTTGTTAGGCTAAACCGAGCGGACGACGCTGTATCTCTATACTGCAAGTCCGTGAGGTGAAGCATAACGGAAAAATTTACCACGAGGCTTTGCGCACTCCGGGAATTTGTCCTTTATAGGCCAAATTACGGAAGCATATACGGCACACACCATAATCACGCAGATACGCGTGCGGGCGACCGCAGATTTTGCATCGGTTATAGCGGCGGGATGAGAACTTTGGCTCCCTCTGCTGCTTTAGAATCATAGATTTTTTTGCCATAATTGTCTCCTCCCTACGATTGGATGAACGGGGCGCCCATACATGTCAGTAACTCGCGGGCTTCCTCGTCTGTTTTCGCAGTCGTACATATTACTATATCCATACCGCGAATTTTCTCAATCTTATCGTAGTCTATTTCGGGGAAAACGAGCTGTTCTTTTAGTCCCAGTGCATAATTGCCTCTTCCGTCAAAGGAGTTGGCACTTATGCCTCTGAAGTCACGGACGCGGGGCAGCGCTACATTGTATAGCCTGTCTAAAAACTCCCACATTCTGTTTTGCCGCAGTGTCACTTTCACGCCGACCGGCATTCCCTCACGAAGTTTGAAGTTGGCAACTGATTTTCTTGCCTTTGTCACAACAGCCTTCTGGCCTGTTATGGCTGAGATGTCCTTGACGACAGCGTCTATTGCTTTTGCATTATCACGCGCATCGCCACAGCCAACATTAACTATGATCTTCTCAACCTTAGGAACTTCCATAACGCTCTTGTACTCAAACTTCTTCATCAAGGCGGGAATGGCCTCTTCCTGATACTTTTTCTTCATTCTTGTCATAACTTGGCCACTCCTTTCTTAGATTTCAGCTCCGCACTTTTTGCAGACTCTGACTTTTTCGCCATCGCCTTTGATGCTGTGTGCGGGTCTTGTTGGTTTGTTACACTTGGGGCATACACGCATTAATTTGCTTGTATAAATCGGTGTTTCCTTTGTGATGATACCACCGGGGTCGCCTTGTTTGCGCGGCTTTTTATGTCGTTTTGCGACACTTACACCCTCAACAAGCGCCTTTCCGGCTTTTGGATCCACACTCATCACTTTACCTTGTTTGCCTTTATCCTTACCGGACAAGACCACAATGGTGTCATTTGTTTTAATATGCATATTGAGCGCTCCCTCCCTATATTACTTCGGGCGCCAACGAGAGGATTTTCATGTAATCCTTGTCGCGGAGCTCACGGGCCACCGGGCCAAATATGCGTGTGCCTCTTGGGTTTTTGTCCTCTTTGATGAGGACTGCGGCGTTTTCGTCAAATCTTACATATGTGCCATCGGCGCGATGAACGCCCTTAGCTGTACGAACAATTACTGCCCTGACGACTTCACCTTTTCTTACCGCACTGCCTGGGGCTGCCTTACGAACTGAGGCAACGATTACATCGCCCACACTTCCGTACTTTCTTCCGGAGCCGCCAAGAACGCGGATACATTTTATTTCCTTGGCGCCGGTATTGTCAGCAACCTTCAGAAACGTTTCTTGTTGTATCATGTTGCTTCCTCCCTACTTCGCCTTTTCTATGACCTCGACGAGTCTCCAGCGCTTGTCTTTCGAGAGCGGGCGCGTTTCCATCACGCGAACCCTGTCTCCGATGCCGCACTCGTTGTTCTCGTCGTGCGCCTTTAGTTTATATGTCCTCTTAATAATCTTTTTATACAGCGGGTGTGCTACGCGATCCTCGACAGCCACTACGATGGTTTTGTCCATCTTATCCGATGTAACCTTGCCGACTCTCGTCTTTCTTCTGGATGTTCTGTTTTCACTCATTGCTTAACCTCCTACCCGCTCTAATTGCTTACTGCGAATAACTGTCTTGACTCGGGCAATGTCTTTTTTTACCTGTGCGATCCGAATAGGGTTGTCAAGCTGATTTGTCGCATGCTGCATTCTTAAAAAGAAGAGGTCTTTCTTTAGTCCCAAAAGCTTTTCTTCAAGCTCGTCCGGGCTGAGATTTATTACCTCGCTTGCCTTCATCTTACTCACCACCTGTCTCGATTTCGTCCTCGCGTTTGATGAACTTCACCTTGCAAGGCAACTTGTGCGCTGCGCGGCGCATCGCTTCGCGAGCGACTTCCTCCGGTACCCCACCGATTTCAAACATGACTCTACCCGGCTTTACAACTGCGACCCAGTATTCGGGTGAACCTTTACCGGAGCCCATTCTTGTCTCGGCTGGCTTTGATGTTACGGGTTTATCGGGGAAGATCTTTATCCATACTTTACCGCCACGCTTTGAATAACGTGTCATCGCAATACGCGCGGCCTCTATCTGGTTTGAAGTAATCCATGACGGCTCAGTAGCCTGCAGGCCATATTCGCCGTATGTTATTGTGTTGCCGCGTGTCGCTTTGCCTTTCATGCGGCCTCTATGCACCTTGCGGCGCTTGACCCTTTTTGGTGTTAGCATTACGCTGTACCTCCTTCCTTAGGAGCAGCCGGAGGTCTGGATCCTTGGTCTTGTCCTTGCGGAGGCCTGTTGTATCCGCCTTGACCCTGTCCCTGAGGAGGTCTGTTATATCCGCCTTGACCCTGGCCTTGTCCCGGCCCGCGGTTATATCCTCCGCCACCTTGTGGCCCTCTGTAACCGCCGCCGCCTTGTCCGCCACCCGGCCCACGGTTGTAACCACCGCCGCCCGGCCCTCTGCCTCTGTCACCGCCGCGTCCACCTCTGTCACGGTCACGACGATCTCTCGGAGGTCTTGAAGTATCCATAGTCCTTGGCGTTGTACGTAGTGTCTGGCTCAGGATTTCTCCGTTATATACCCAAACCTTTACGCCGATACGGCCATAGGTTGTCGCTGCTTCTGCAAAGCCATATTCGATATCGGCTCTGATGGTTTGGAGCGGTATTGTACCCTCGTGATAAGTTTCACTTCTTGCAATTTCAGCACCGCCCAGACGACCAGCTACCATGACTTTGATGCCGCGCACACCGAGACGCATTGCTCTGCTCATCGCATTTTTCATCGCACGGCGGAATCCGATGCGTTTTTCGAGTTTTGCTGCGATGCCTTCAGCAATAAGCTGCGCGTTCGTGTCTGGGTTTTTAACTTCAACTATCGAAAGGGCGACAGGCTTGCCAATTCTCTTTTCCATTTCAACGCGCAGTCTTTCAATCTCCGCACCACCCTTGCCGATTACAACGCCGGGACGTGAGCAGTGGATGAAAATTCTGACTTTTGCATTGTCGCGTTCTATTTCGATTCTCGGAACACCTGCCGAAAACAGCAGCTCTTTGAGGTATTTGCGGATGTTATAGTCTTCAACTATGAGGTCGCCTACTTTGTCCTCGCGGGCATACCAACGGGAATCCCAGTCTTTTATGACGCCGACTCGAAATCCGTGTGGATTAACTTTCTGTCCCATGGTGATTCCCCCTATTCCTTCTCAGCCACGATGATCGTGATATGTGACGTTCTCTTGTATATCCTGTATGCTCTGCCTCTTGACACCGGTCTGATCCTTTTCAGTATCGGCCCGGGGTTTGCAAACGTTTCAGAAACGAAGAGATTGTCCGGATCCATCTCATGGTTGTTTTCGGCATTTGCTACGGCGCTGTTGAGTAGTTTGAGCATAAGCTCCGATGCTGCCTTGGGGGTCTGCATAAGGATTGCTTTCGCTGTTTTAGTATCCTTACCTCTTATAAGGTCGCAGACTATTTTTACTTTACGAGGTGATATGCGTGCATATTTCAGATGTGCTTTTGCTTCCATAAAATCGTCCACCTCCTTATCTTGATGTCTTGCTGCCCGCGTGACCTCTGTAGGTGCGCGTGGGAGCAAACTCGCCCAACTTGTGACCAACCATATCCTCGGTAATATAGACCGGCACATGGCGTCTGCCGTCGTGAACTGCTATCGTGTGTCCAACGAATGTCGGGAAAATTGTTGTGGCGCGAGACCATGTTTTCAGCACCTTTTTGTCTCCCGAAGTATTCATCTCATCGACCCGTTTAATCAGCTCCGGCGCGGCAAATGGGCCTTTCTTAACACTTCTACTCATATATTCAAGCCCTCCTTATTTCTTACCGCGGCGTTTTACGATGTATTTGTCTGTCGGGTTTTTTGCCTTGCGAGTCTTGTAGCCAAGCGTTGGTTTACCCCATGGTGTCACAGGTCCCGGGCGTCCTATTGGGCTCTTACCCTCACCACCGCCGTGCGGGTGATCTACCGGGTTCATGACCGAGCCGCGAACTGTCGGGCGGATGCCCATGTGACGCTTACGTCCAGCCTTGCCGATGTGGATGTTGGAGTGGTCTGTATTTCCGACCTGCCCTATTGTTGCTAGGCAGTTGCTACGAACCATTCTGTATTCGCCGGAAGGCATTCTGATTTGAGCCATTGCGCCTTCTCTTGCCATAAGCTGAGCCTGTGTACCGGCACTGCGGACAAGCTGTGCGCCCTTTCCGGGATGCAGCTCAATGTTGTGAATGACTGTACCGACAGGAATTGATGTGATTGGCAACGTGTTACCCGGCTTGATATCTGCATCTTTTGACGAGATTACTGTATCGCCGTTTTTCAAACCAACCGGAGCCAGAATATACCTGCGTTCCTTATCCGGATACTCTATGAGTGCGATGTTTGCCGAGCGGTTCGGGTCATATTCCAAACGCAAAACTGTGCCCGGTACATCAAACTTGTTGCGCTTGAAGTCGATAATCCTATATTTCCTGCGGTTGCCGCCGCCTCTATGACGGACTGTGATGCGACCGTAACTGTTGCGGCCTGAATGCTTTTTGAGCACTTCTGTCAGGCTGCGCTCCGGTCTGGCTCTTTTATCTATCCCATCGAATCCGGAAACAGACATGTGCCGTCTCGACGGAGTAGTGGGTTTATACGTTTTTACTGACACTTTATTTCCTCCCTCTATGATCGAGTGATATGAGAGTTGCGTCCGGTCTGACCGGACATAACCGAATTAATGAAATTGGAACGAAGTTATACCAAACCTTCAAAGAATTCGATGGTCTTTGAACTATCTGCAAGTTTAACAACGGCTTTTTTCCAATCTTTCCTGCTACCCTCTGGGTGGCGGCCCATGCGCTTTTTCTTGCCCTTCATATTCAGCGTCGTAACTTTTATCACTTCGACATCGAATATTTCCTCGATTGCTTTTTTGATCTCGATTTTGTTGGATTCGGGCGCGACCTCAAATACATATTTCTTCAAATCTACATGCTCTGTCGATTGTTCTGAAATAATCGGTCTCAGGATAATATCATATGCAGTTTTCATTAAGCATATACCTCCTCGATGAGCGGAAGCGCCGACTTATCGACTACGAATGTGCGGGCGTCCACTATGTCATAGGTGTTTAGCAAGGTTGCAAATGTAGTCTTTATGCCCGGAATATTCCTTGCGCTGAGCATAACTGTGTCACTCTTTTCCGGGGTAACCACCAGAGCCTTACCCTCGACACCAACAGATTGCAGAAATGCTTTAAACTCTTTAGTTTTGATTTCGTCCATTTTCAGCTCATCGACCACTATGATTTTGTCCTCTGTGGCCTTTAACGAAAGCGCTGACTTTAGTGCAAGCCTCCTGAGCTTCTTGTTGAGCGAATAGCGATAATCGCGTGGCTTCGGAGCAAATGCGACACCACCATGTGTGTAGTGCGGAACACTTTTCGAACCCTGACGCGCACGTCCGGTTCCTTTTTGACGATAAGGTTTTGCGCCGCCGCCGCTGACTTCTGCGCGGGTAAGTGCTGACTGCGTACCTTGGCGTCTATTTGCGAGATGATTTTTAACAACAGCATGAATCGCCGTGATATTCGGCTTGATTCCGAACACTTCATCGGAGAGTGTCACATCGCCGACCACTTTGCCTTGCATGTTGTATAACTTACTCATTGGCATTTAACTCTCTCCTTCCTCTAGTTCTTTACTGTGTTTTTAAGGTAGACGACACCGCCCTTAGGGCCGGGAATCGCTCCTCTGACAGCAATCATGTTCAAATCCGGGTCTACCTTAACTATGTCGAGGTTCTGGATTGTAACCTGCTCGTTGCCCATATGACCGGCGCCCATGTGTCCTTTGAAAATCCGACCCGGGGTTGTGCCGGCGCCCATCGAACCTGCATGGCGATGAACCGGGCCGCCGCCGTGTGACATGCGGTTTCTGCCTTTGTTGTGGAGCTTTACGACACCCGCAAAGCCTTTACCTCTGGAAATTCCGGTTACGTCGATTTTGTCACCTTGCGCAAACACGTCGGCTTTTATCTCATCGCCAACATTCAGTGCGCTTGTGTCTTCAAGGCGAAACTCTTTGAGATGCTTCTTGGGCTCCACCCCTGCTTTTTTCATGTGACCCAGTTCCGGTTTTGAGAGCTTGCGTTCTTTGACATCTGCAAATCCGAGTTGTACGGAGTCGTATCCGTCTGATTCCTCGGTTTTCTTCTGAACCACGGTACAAGGGCCGGCTTCTATTACTGTGACCGGGATAACCTTGCCGTTATCATCGAATATCTGCGTCATTCCGACTTTTTTTCCGATGATCGCTTTGATCATTGCGTTTTCCTCCTAATATTGGTTATTGGTTGATATGGTTTGTTGCCTTATCAACGTGACCTCACGGGCGAACACAGTTCGCCCCTACGAGTTTGTGATTGTTTCCGGAAGTCCGGATGTGCGTTTTCTACGCGTTTGGCTTATAACTTGATTTCGATTTCCACGCCTGCCGGTAATTCTAGTGACATCAGCGCTTCAACTGTCTTCTGTGTCGGACTGAGAATGTCGATGAGCCGCTTATGCGTCAGACGTTCAAACTGCTCGCGGCTATCTTTATACTTATGCACTGCACGCAGAATCGTCACGATTTCTTTCTTCGTCGGAAGCGGTATAGGGCCTGAAACCCTAGCTTCTGTACGCTTGGCTGTTTCCACAATTTGTGACGCCGCCTGATCGATGAGTTGATGGTCATAAGCCTTGAGCCTGATTCGGATCATTTTTTTACTGACTGCCATTTTTTCCTCCTTAATAATGGTACATTAAGTTTTTTGAAGAGAAACTGCACACTCTGCCGTGCGTATCATTCACACCCATAAATGAAACCGGAAATTAAATTTCCCGGCTGGCACTTCATGCAAACGCTTGTGTTGCAAAGCTTTTCTCAGCCGCCCGATTACACGCTGCCCATGCAACGCCGGACTTGCTCCCCGAAAGTGACCAGGCAGGTCAGTCTTGCCGTCCGCAACCTCTTGCGGCGCTATGCCTGCAATCTCCCGGTTCATCGCAATGCGAAGCCCTAAAAATAAGGCCGCTTAGGTAGAATACTACATACGGCAATGGTTGTCAATAATTATTTGAGTTTTTTTTATATATTTTTGACAGCCCGATGTTTGTATATTATAATGTATACAAATATGCGAGTCGCTTGCTGCGCTAAAGCCGACGGGAGCTTTGCTCCCGACAGTTAAAGGAGGTCTGTTTTATTATGATGCCGGAATTAGATAAAAACAAACGTTATACATATGCCGATTATCTCACATGGGACGAGGACTTCAGATGTGAGTTGATAGACGGTATCGTCTATGCGATGGCTCCCAGCCCTGCGCAGGGGCATCAGGACACCAGCGGCGAACTATTCGGACAACTATGGTCTTTTCTTAGAGATAAACATTGCAAGGTTTACCATGCACCGTTTGACGTCCGCTTAAGTTCTGAAGAAAGCGGCGGTGACACCGTGGTGCAGCCGGACATTTTCGTTGTTTGTGACCACGATAAGCTGGACGGCAAACGCTGCAACGGCGCACCTGATTTTGTGATAGAGGTCATTTCTCCCTCCAGTGCAACCCGCGACACCGTCATAAAGCTGCATCAGTACATGCATGCAGGTGTCCGAGAATATTGGATCGTTGACCCTGAGCTTAGAGTCCTTCAGGTCGGGCTGCTTCAAGACGGAAGATACATCACCCAGGATTTTATCCACCCCGGCATAGTTCCGGTCACTGTCCTTGAGGGTTGCGAAATAGACTTTTCGAGGGTCTTTCCGGATTAGGGCGATTAATGGAGCTGCATTAATCGTATACAATCCTCAAGATTATCTTTTACATTCTGCTGTACAAATTCTGCAATTGCTCTGGCCTTTGGTAAAGAAATCCCTATCTTCTTCGCTACACTCAAAATATCTTCCATAGACGGGTCTCTCCCATTTCCATTGATACATGTTGCGTGTTCACCGCCAATCGAGCTGCTGTATGTAAGGTCATAAGCCGGAGCCAATTTCCAGCACCTCAGCCGCTCATCATACAGAAACGAAAAGTTCTTTGAGTGGTCATCTCTGTTGTGGGCAAATACATTGAAACACATCAGCCGATACATCTGTTCTACTTCCTGATAGTCCTTTGTCAATTCAAGCGTCAGCTTCATGAGCGCATGATAGTCCAGGCTGGGGATTCGGTGAGAAACTTCCAATAACGCCGCAGCCGATAACATATGCACGCGTTTTTTCGACCCATCTGCCAAAATCATTCTATCAAACCGCCTTGTCCCGAAATATCCGGGGCTTTTTTTTGATGGGAATAATCTTGTCTCCATCATATCTATCCCACATTGCTTTGCACAAAGCGAATAGCGAAATTCAACTTCCCCAGCATCTTTTCTGTCTACTGAGGAGGGAAACTTGACAATCCAGTCATCACCATCGATAGTTGTCAAAATTTTTGGACGTGCACCACCGGATGAACCGCCTAATCTGAACAACTCATCCAAATCTTCGGAATACTCCGACTCCAAAATCTTCCGGCATTCATCTGCCATCTTGTCATATTCAAGTCTTGTTTCCTCAGATTGTAATTCATGTTGAGGATGATATGATAGCGCCCCCATTCCTGAATCGCCGACAATTGCAAGTCGATTGAGTGTATCCACCCCGTAAGGGTCTATCTGCTTACGGAGCAACACTCTATCCACAAGCAGTCGTCCCCAGCCATCAGGCAAGCTGTCGGCAAACACGCCAAATAGCCCATCAAAAGGGTCAAGTCTTGGGATATAGAGTTTTTTTTGTAGGGGCAGACTAAAGGGGCTAATGGAAAAACCGCTTTGCAACCAGCTATCGTCATATTCAAAAGCCGCAAGTCGTCCTTGGTACAAGGCCAAGGTGCCCACTTGTCGCCCACCAATACGCACTTCCAGTGCTTTATAGTTTTCCATCTATGATCTCCTGAATCGACTGCGGCTTCACATTTGCAAATAATGTTTCAAATGCATCGGCGCAATCAAGGACAATGGCGATTTTGAGTAGCGATTTTAATGATATCTCGCCGGATAGTTCAAATCTCTTCATCGAGCCATAGCTCACACCGGACATTTCGGATAGACGCTTGAGGGAGAGTTTTCGCGTCTTTCGGTATGCCCGGGCGTTCATTGCAATGATCAATCCGAGGTCGCTCGGCGTTTTAAAATCCATATTGTTCATGGATAATATTTTAGCCCATTTTGCCTGTTTTGTCAATAAATAGACAATATGTTGACCATTCACTCACCCGTCATTCTGCGCGCCAGTCGCAGAATCCATGCGCAAAGGTTGGCAAAAACGGCACGCGTAAAGTGAAAAAAGTGTTGGCATTGTGGATTCTGCACAAAGAACCACCCCGTCAGGCTTCGCCTGCCACCCCTCCGCCGGAGGGGAATTTTTTCGGTTGGCTCATAATTCTCAACACTCAATTCTCAACTCTCAATTCACCATCTCCTTCATTCTCAACTCTCAATTCTCAATTAAAAACTCCCCCGGAAAAACCCGAGGGAGTCTTTTTGTGTTTTGCGTTACGCCGTTAGGCGTAGATTATGCACTATGGATGTAAAGCGCGGTTGCTACATTTCCTGCAACTACGTTGAAGGATACGCTTACACGTACATCAGCAGATGCTGCAAGCAGATCGTTGAGTGCAACGAGATCCGCAACAGCTGTACCTGCAGGCAGACCGCCTCTCATGTCAAGAATCATTGTGTGAGAATTGACAGTTACTGTTGCGCCGGCTGCTGCTGAATCCATAACACTTGGGTTGTTCGGTGTCAACACAATCAGACCGCTGGCCAAACCATTTCTGGTTGCAGAAGCATTTGAGAACACACCTAAGTTTGTGCCTATTTGATCAGCTAAGTCTGTGGTTGTAAATCTGCCGAAGCTGTCGGTGGTTGCTTCTACAAATCTCGATGTGTCGAGGATGCCGTCACGCGGACTTGTGAGTGCTACGTTACGTACGCTACCATTGACATCATACACGCGGACAAGACCGTGAACCAGACCATCAATGATGATTTGCTCCTGAACGCCTGTGCGCATGAAGAACAATGTATCAGCATTGAGAGCAGCTTCTGAAGCCCAGTTCATAACCAGAGCTGAGATAACAGGTCTTGCGTTAGTGCCTCTGTACTCTACAATCGCTGTGATACCAGCGTTGCCACCGTTAGCGTTTATAGTTACCGCTGTAATCGAGTGGTCTCTTTCTCTAACTGCCCAACGACCTGGTTGGGTTGCAGTAGCTGGCATCCAATAGAAGTACACAGCGTTGCTTGCAAATGCCACAGGAGTATTGCCGCCCAGCATTTGGAGCACAAGGGTTGGCTGGGTTGATGTAATTGTAGTTGGAGGAACATTAGGAAGTGATGCCGCAGTTGCAAACGACGTTGCTGTTGCAGGTATTGCCGGCATTGGAGGATTGATAGGTATTAGTGTGATATTGTTGCCACTTCTCACGATTGAATTTATAGTAGCAGTAGGAATACCGTGACCACTAGCCAGAACCAATTCTGCCTCTGTTCCGTCAGGATAGAAGCCTCTAACCATTCTTCTCATCACATTGTTTTGAAGAGTATGAAGATCCCACTCTTCCAAGATAATTATGTTACGAGTTGAAACAGCAGTTGCTCTTGAATGCACAAGGTAGCCATAGGCGTCAAGAATCAATGTGATTTCGTTGCCAACACCAGTCAATTCAGCTTCGCGTGCACCCGATGTTAGGATTCTTGCTCTGCGGTATACTTGCTCGCCAACTGTCAGAGAACCTGTGAGGTTTCTTACATTGGTAAACGGTACAGCAGCTGAGAGGGTGCCTGTTACAGTATCAGGAGTTGCAATTGCGCCGACTTCCCAGTCGCCATTTCTGTAGACAGGAGTTACAAGTACGAAATCATCAACTACGAATTCGTTGAATTCTGCAAACAGCGCATGAAGCGGGCCTTCTGTCAAAGAAGTAGAAGAACCAAATGTCGCTGTACGGATGTTGTTTTCGCCATCTTCAGTTACCGGAGTGAATGTATGCTCACGAGCAGATGCATTAACTCTTGTGACTTGGGAGATGTCTGTTCTGATAACAGTAACAGCAGTCATTTGGTTTGTTGCAACATCAACAAAAATCTCAACAAGAACGCCATTACCTGTCAGGCGATGGATGTCTCTGCCGATTGTTGCGCCACGAAGTGCGTTTGCTGATGCAGTCGTGCTGAATGTGATGTTTCCATCAGCATCAGGAGCTGTAAAGAATCTTGTGCCGTTTACAAATGCAGGTACTGCATTGTCTGTGTTGATGCCTTGGATTGCTGCATTTACATTAGCTTCTGTTGTGAAAGCTGTGAATGTTACAGCAGCTTCTTGTGGATACAAGCCGATTTCTTGGCCTCTGAGTGTGAATCTGTCTGCCGGACGACCAAACATGTCAGGAGTTTCATTCCACACGAGGTTTATCGGAGAAGGAACAAAGATTCTGCTGAATATTGTCTGGAGTTGATCTTGAAGCAGAACAGGAACATAAGCGTTTCTGTCTGTGCTCCAGTTAACATAGACAAGACCAACAGCGAGTCCTCTGTGGTTCATTGCATTGAACGCATAGAAGAACACTTGCTCACGAGTTGCAGGAGCTGTGAAGTCTGCATCGCCGCGCAGGATGCGCCATTGCATACCATCAACAACTGCGTTTGTCTGCCATCTTGGGCCTGTGTATTCGCCGTTAACGCCGAAGCCAACAGCACGCAGGAACATAACAGCAAGCTCAGCGCCTGTTACAGGTGCTTGAGGATCAAAGAGGTTGTCGCCAACGCCGATTACGATGCCACGCTCATGTAGGTAAGCAATCGCACCGGATGCAAAAGCAAGACCGGAAACGCCGTCAACATCACGGAAGCCAGTTCTTCCCGGAGGAAGTTGGTCTGCCGAGTTCGGGCCAAGCAGCACGCGAGCAACTATTGTTGCTGCTTCTGCGCGTGTGATTGTGCGTTGTGGGTAGATGTTGCCGCCTTCGCCGCGTAGGACGTTTACAGCAGCAAGAACGTCAAGCGCCATAAGGATGTCGCGTGACTGTGTTACGTCAGCTGCGTCTGTAAAGTCAGCCACAGTGGTAACATTAGCGCTTGCAAACGGAACCATTGTGAGTGCCATGACGAGAACAAGTAACACTGCTAAGGATTTTTTGAGTTTAATCATGTAACTCTCCTTTCAGATTTTGCCCATTGTGGGACTTTTAATCGGGAAGCGCAAGGCTTCCTCTACAAAGCGCATGATAGCACAGGGTAAAAACAACGTCAATATCATTTGCCCTACTGTAATATTACTGAAATATAAAAATTGTGCTGCTATTTGCGGCTTTGTCTGTAGCTTTCATCTTATTTAGGATGGAACTGCCCACGCAAGCAACTTAATCATATATATCCCACGTCCATCGTCCTTGGGCGAGCTCTGTTCGAGCCGCAGCGAGTTAGCGAGCCCCGGGGTTCAAAGGGGCAGCGTCCCTTTGTGCCTCTTTTGCATACTTTTCTGGGCAAGCAGAAAAGTATGGCCGCCGGCAGGCCGTTCCCCATGCAGGATAAACAATATCCACATAGGGTGATGGTGCAGCCCTACATGTGTATTTTCCCAACCGAAAGCACACTACTCTTTGCAGTGCAGCGCATTCATGGCTCAAGTTGCTTGCATTGGCAAGTCGCCCCTAAAAAATCAAATACGCCCTGGTTGTTGTGTTTTAGGAGGATTGATGGTATAGTTTCAAAAGTTATTCAAAATAGATATATTGAAATCCAAAAACCGGGGTACGGTTTTTTATTTGTAAGTTACAATATAAATGTGAGGATAAGGTATTTTGATGAAAATGAGAAATAAAATTACGGCGATTGTCCTGGTCATTTGTTTGACCCTGCTTGTCAGCACCCCTGCGTTGGGCTCAACAAGTCTTGCTAATTTTGACAGGATCAGAACCTATCAAGGCGGATTTTCCGACGTGCCATCGTCAGCATGGTTTTACAGCAGTGTGAGAAGTGTTTACGAGCGCGGCATCATTGATGGCAGAAGTGCAGGAACATTTGACCCCCAAGGGCAAATCACGATTGCCGAAACAATAAAAATCGCGGCGCTCATTCATCGAGGCTTCCACACCGCGTCAATGGAGTTCCCCGGCGGCGCTCCTTGGTATGCACCTTATCTCGATTATGCTCAGAGAAATGGCATCCGCATCAATGCATTTCGAAATTTCAACGCCCCGATTACAAGAGCCGACTTTGCTGTGATCATGGCAAGCGCCCTGCCGGACGAAGCGCTGACCCCGATCAATCGCATTACCGATGGCGCAATACCTGATGTTTCGGAGCGGTTCAGTTACGGAACGGCTGTTTATCTACTATATAGAGCCGGAGTTTTAACCGGCTCGGACGACGACGGCACGTTTTTCCCAGGACGCACTTTAACCCGCGCCGAGGCCGCAGCGATTGTAGACAGAATGATTGATGCCGATTCTCGCATATTTATGACACGTGATGTTCCACTCACGCCGGAGCAAATCTATCTCAAAGTCTCTCCCGCTGTCTTTTTGATCCAAGTGCTTGACGAAAATGAAGAAGTCGTCAAGACCGGAAGCGGATTCTTCATTTCGGACGACGGTCTTGCCGTAACAAATCACCATGTAATTGTCGGAGCTACCTCTCTGCGCATCACCCTGTATGATGGGGAAGTTCTTGACGCAGCCGGTCTATACGATTTCGACCGTTTTGATGATACTGCACTGATTCGGATTTCTGGCGAGGGTTTCTCATATCTTGAAATCGCAGATGCCCCACCCAGAACAGGCGCAACCGTATATGCACTCGGCAGCCCACTTGGTTTGCAGGCATCATTCTCCAGAGGAATAGTTTCTCAGGCTTTACGTGTAGTTGAGGGCATGACTTTCATCCAACTGGATGCGGCTATTTCGACCGGCAGCAGCGGCGGGGCATTGTTGGACGTTTACGGCAGAGTTGTGGGTGTCACCACAGCCACATTGCCCGGTGCGCAGAATATAAACCTGGCTGTACCTATTGAGCTTTTCACATCACTCAGCACTGAGCGCTATATGTCATTTGACTCACTGCTTATTCGCACCGTCCATTATGAAGGATTCTATCCCGCACCTGATTTTGGCGCAATCTTCGGCATCAGCCCATGGGAGACCAGACGGGCGCTCGGTGGCACCTCATTTTCATATCGTGTAAGTGACCTCCCGGGCGACATCGCAGACATCATCGACGAGTATTCATTTATCATCGAGCAGAATTTCTTCGTTCATATGGGCGATATGGTCGTCAGCGGCAATGTCCTCAGCAGATTTTACAATGCGTGGCATGATGTTATTTTGTCATTCGGGCTTGAAGAAATCCGCAATGTCGAGGTGTTTACGGTAAACGTGGCGTAACCGAGTTTTGTGATTACATTGACGCATCCTTTGAGGTTGGTGGTCATTGTGGCCACTAACCTCAAAGGCAGTCACCCTCGCAAGGCTCGTCAATCAGTACTCAATACAATAAGGGAATGATTTCGGATGATTAGTGCAATTATCAATGCCTCCGCTATTTTGATTGGTGGGGCAATAGGACTCTTAGTCAAAAAGGGCATACCCGAGCGGTTTTCCAAGGCGATTATGACCGGCATAGGGCTGGTGGTTCTATATATCGGCGTTTCAGGCACACTGCAAAGTGAAAATCCGATATTTATGGTTGTCTCCATTGCTCTGGGCGTAACTGTCGGTACAGCATTAAAAATAGACCAGCGCCTTAATGCACTCGGGCAGATGATTGAGAAAAAGGTCGCTCCCAACGGCAGCGATGGCAAGACTTCTATTTCGCAGGGATTTGTGACCAGCTCTCTTTTGTTTTGTGTCGGTGCTATGGCGGTAGTAGGCTCAATAAATTCAGGGCTTACAGGTGATCACTCAATTATTTTCACCAAATCAACTATTGACTTGATATCATCTATTGTTTTGGCTGTCAGCCTTGGTGTCGGTGTTTTATTCTCGGCCGGCGCCGTGCTCATTTACCAGGGTGCACTGGTATTGCTTGCGCAACTGCTCAGGCCTTTGCTGGAGAGTTATTCGCTCATTGCGGAAATAAACAGCGTCGGCTCTTTGATTATTGTTGCGCTGGGGTTGAATCTGATTGGTGTAACCAAGATAAAGATTGCTGATTTTTTGCCTGCGATTATAATCGTGCCTATCCTTTACTTTATCTCGGGCTTTGTGCTTGAATTTTTATGGTTTTAGACGCAATAACAATAACCCATGTCATCAAGCTGACAAGAGTCGATGGGTATTCGGCGCTTGTCAGCTAAAGTTTTTTTATTGCTTTTCCGATAAATCTAACAGACCCTAGCATACCAGATTGACAAGGTGTTGCTGATGGTTTTGCTGTCGAGGGAACTCCAGACATTTGATTTCATTTCCCCTCCTTGGAGGGGTGGCAGGCGAAGCCTGACGGGGTGGTCTTTGGGGGCGAGATAAAAGAGCACCACCCCGCCACTTCGTGGCACCCCTCCAAGGAGGGGAATCTTCACAGGAAGCTT
>Ga0123355_10000183_pt1 | contig 77565 bp, 63 predicted proteins | sample TergutEmb28metaG_3_FD_89872 | JGI IMG/M metagenome (GOLD analysis project Ga0123355, IMG submission 89872) | Embiratermes neotenicus P1 segment gut microbial communities from Petit-Saut dam, French Guiana - Emb289 P1 | ecosystem: Host-associated > Arthropoda: Insects > Digestive system > Gut ... | reverse complement strand
TCCTAAAGAAGAGAAGAATGGAGTTATTTCTCACCCAAGTTTTATGGAAGGGTATCCGTTTTTTAACTACATTAAAAGTGTGCTGTTTAACATAGGTTCACATGGAACATTCACAGAAAATAACGCTTCGCTAGAAATTAGTGGCATAGAGTTGCTTACTACGGTTTTAAATAGCGGCGGTAGTCCGTCAAAATCAAAAATCCCTGTTTCAAAAATGATAATGGTCTTAAAATTTCTTAGTTCATGCGGTATTTTATTTAACGGTATTAACCTTGAAGAAAAAAAGCCTGATATAGCAAAAGTTATGTCATTAGAAATATCGTATCCTGAAAATCCTTTTATGTTAACAGGTTTAAAAGTGATGGCGATTGCTCAAAAAAATTTGAATCCCAAACCCGGGGGTATTTATGATGTTTTTTTAAGGTGCGATTACAGGGCGTTAACAAATGAAGGTATTGAGACTGTCTCGGTCCTAAAAGACTTTGTAAATGCATTGCCCGCTGGGGTGCAAGGCTTCGTATTACAACTGCATCAACTTTATGTAGACAAGGGATTGACATGTGGTTTAAATATTTATATTCCCGAGATTACTTTCACATATTTTCATAAAAACAAGGAAATATGCTCGTTGAGGGCTACATGTGAATCCGGGTATCGTTTTCTCTTAAAAGCGCAAAACACTCAAAAATATGCCGACGTAATTAAAACATTCTCCATGTCTTTACAAGCAAAAATTGCAACGGGATATGGCTGCGACAGACGAAAATTCGATAAACCTTGTGTGAAAGGCTGTCATGGGTTTAGTTTTGCATTAGATGAATCTATACTTGATATAAGTCAAGATATTATGAAATGGATAGACTCAGAAAGTCAAATTTGATGAAAAAATAACACCCCAATAGTTTTTAATCAGCGGTTACTTTATATTTTTGGAGGCGTTATATGGATTTGAAAGATAGAACTTTGTTACAGCAAAAACAAATAATCACAAAACCAAAAATAGATAATGTTATAAATGATTTTCTTAACGGAGACGTGCTTACCAAAGCCTTGGATTTTATAGACTACTTAAAAATGAACAAAATGAATCCTCGATGGTCTGCTACAAATGCATGGACGGTAAAACATAAAAATAAGCGTGTATGTATTACTGGAACTAGAGAAAGCGGCAAGATAAAACAACGCATAAAAACAAAGGAGAATAGCTATGTCTGAACATAACAACGCCCCGCCCGTAATTGAGAATGTAATCAATGTAAAGCTCGCAGGTGAAGCTCAAAAGAACGCTTTTGATTTTGTTACTGCCATGCATGAGAAGGGGTTTTCATTTGCGGGGTGGGGTAGCGGTGACGATGTGGGATGGAATCCCATTTACAATGGGAAGAGTTTTGGTAGTGTATTGATTTTCGATAAGTTTATGTTATTTATTGGTCTTGATTGGAGCTTTGATGACAGCGACCCGGTGGAAAGCGAATTGAAAGAGTTTGCTTGGGCGCATGTAACCATTTGCCCCCAAGAACCTTGTAGCCCACCATATTGTCAAGGGGACGAAAACGGTAATAATCACTGTAAGAATCACTGGAGGATTTTTGGAAAAGATTATGAAAGCACCTGTCATGCACCCTTACAATTCATTGACCCCGACGCCGAAACATTAGATAACATAATAAAACTGCTGTCTATAACAAAATAGACAGGGTTGAAATAGAGCTGTACGGCTAGTCAAAAAATAAGATAAAGGGTAAAATATTGTCGGGTGATAGAGATGAATAAATTCGACAAGCTAATGGAGCTAAAAGACAGGGAATTATTTAGGCTATTAACAGGAGTAACAAAGGAAGTATTCATAAAAATGCTGGAAGTGCTGATGGAAGAATATGCCGAAATACACAAAATAAAAGGCGGGAATCCAAAGGGGACACCAGTAGGACTAAAGTTGGTGATAGCCTTGGAATACTGGCGTGAATACAGGGGAATGAGACAAATGGCATTTGATTATGAAATGCCAACATCAACTCTGTGCGACTGCATATTGTGGGTAGAAAACATACTTTCAAAATCGGAAGAATTTCGAATACAGGAGTTGAAGGAAAAATTCAAACGTCGAGAAGATTTAGGTTGCCCGATTCGTGTGGTTCTGATTGATGTAGAAGAACAGCCAATAGAGCGACCAACGGAGAACCAACAACAACATTATTCAGGAAAAAAAACGAAATACGGCAAAGTATCAGTTGGTAGTTGACGCAGAAACCATGGAGATACTTCATGTTTATAAGGCAGATGGAACAGAGCATGATTTCACAATGCTGAAAAACAGCATTCTTGATGAGTTCGGAGAAAATGTAAAAATCCTCGTGGCAGTGGTTATCAAGGCATCAAAAACTATCACGAAAACGCTGAACACCCTATCAAAAAGCCCCGGGGACGCGATTTAACACCGGAAGAAAAACAGTATAATAAAGAGCTTGCGCAGAGAAGAATTTATATTGAGCATGTAAACAGACGTATCAAGATATTCAAAATTTGCAAAGATGTATACCGCAATAAGGGTAATCGCATGGAGTTGCGTGTGGGGTTGGTTGCCTCTATTTACAATCAAATGCTTGCTTCTTGACCTAGCCGTACAGCTCTATTATACGGCTATATGGTTCTGCCTGGCAATATGGTGTAGAAGCCGGTTCGTGGCACATAGAATGCTCTAATTTGCTGGATGTTTTAAGTGAGTTTAGTGCTTGTAATGGCCTAAAGGAGCTCATATGGGGAAGCATAAAATATTGCACTAATTGTTCAGCTTGCAAACCAGGGTGGAACAGCAACATTATGGGAAAGCATTTTGACAACATTTGCCGTATAGATATAAAAAACGCTGATAAAACGGCGTTAGAATATGCAAAAAAATTGGTTTTGGCAAGTAAAAATATAGCCGAAAATAAGTAGATATAACGCTGAAAGTGTGAATGTTATGAGTAATGCAGCCATGAAAGCTTCGCTTACAGAAGAAACAATAATTGGCTCACAGAAAATTACGAAAGCAGAATTACGGAAATTTTTTAAGGAAACACTTCAAAATGAGTATGAAAATTATGCCGTAATTATAGAAGATGTTTTGAAAAAAATATTCGTTTATGGAACTCCTTTTAAAGGAATAACCTTAAAAAAAATAATAGAAAACCGTGCAAATCCATCATGGTATGAAGAAGTAGCACAAAGCATCACTTCTTTTCATATTCAGAAATCAACAAAGGTAAAAATCGAAGATGTTATACTTCCTTATTGTTATGGTGATAGGCGAAAAGCCGCATTGGATTTTGTTGCGTATTTGCGAATAAATAAAACGCCGTTAAAATGGGATGCATGGAATACATGGAAAGCACATAGTAAAAATAAAGTCCTCTGTTGGGTAAAATTGAACCCGTTTTCCAATCCTACTACTTGGACCGTATCTCCATGTCTAACAAATATTAATGTATACGAAGATAAAGTAATGCAAGAGGGGCTTGCAGCTTTAGTTTGGGATAATATCAAGCGTTGTCATCCAAATTGTTACGGTGTATGTAGTGGAGCAAAAAACATTGAATTGCTCGGTAAAGAATTCTTTGATATATGCAATGAAGTTTATGAGGTAAACAATATTAAAATTGATTTTGTTAATCCGAATGCCATTACGATAAAATGTATTGAAAAACTGCTAAGACTAGAAGAAACAGCAAGAACAAAGAAAGGGAGCCATGACCTATGCAATGTGATTTGAAACCTTACATCGGAAAGTACGTACTTATCAAATTATCGGCGGAAGTGAAGCGCGAAAACGCAGGCGGCCCGATGGTGTGGCAATTAAACGATGGCGACCAACACCCGGAAATCGCTGGCGTTTACCATAACGTCACGCCGGGTACTTGGTTACAAATGCGTGGCATATGGGCTGGCTGGCTGCTTAATGATTCCCCGGCTTTATATCTTAATACATGGAACCCCAGTGCAAAAAATGCGTTGTATGAAGTCCGCAATTTCTCCATTAATGTTTCATCGCTCGATTTGGATGGCGGGGATATGCTATTGGACAGGACGGGGTATATGGCGTATCTTGCGCATAAGAAAAGTAGCGAGAAGTTAACAAAAGAACGCATCGGGCTGCTTGACCGCCTCAATGCCATCCTCATAGTGAACAAAATTGAAAAAATAGAGGATGTAACCGAAGCGGAAATTATAGCGTTTATGCGCCCGTGGAATATTAGCGGGCGGGCTAATTTTTTGCATAATATCGCAAAATTTTTATATGACTATGCGGCATTTGTCAAAAAGGATAACCCTATGCAACTTCCGTTGGCTGGTTTTATCGAAAATTATTACAAGAAAAAGGCCGAAGCCCAAGCCAAAATCGTCGCCGAGGGTAAACGCAAACGTATACTGCCCCTCCCGGCAGATATTATTGTAAACCCAAAGTATCTGCGTGATATAGATAACACTGCATTCGTAGATGCGTTTCGGGAATTACATTCGTTTGTCATTCGCTGTTATGAAGACATTGAACGCACACCCTTTGCATGGGGCTACCCGGATTTTGAAACCACGGATGGATATACCAATCGCGTCATGGACGTTTTGTTTGCGATTGGCTTAAACGGCGTGTACGTGAATGGCGGGATTACAGTTGATGGTGCGGCATTTTTTGCAAGTAATTCGATAAAACGGCATAAAAAAATTGAACTGATGGTTTCCCAATTTGCACAAATGGGATTATACTTTGAAGGGTTTGGCAAAAAGGCGTGTTCTTTTCGCGTAGAATACCCCGATTGTAAAGATGTAATGGCAGTTTTGTGCGTTTATACAAGTCTGATAAACACAACGAAGAACGACTGGCAATGGGAATACTTGAACCAACTGTCACATCGCTTCATCGAAAAACCCGGAAAATACCCTGCGATTTGGAATTATCAAATGGATTATGCAACGGATGCGTTGCGTGAAGTGCAAGTATTCCTTTTTGAGGAAGCCGCAAAATACGGGTTTTCTGTTGCCGGAATGAACAAAGGCTGCATCAGTTATAAAAAAGGCTCTAAGGAATTTTTGCTTGTAAGGAACGGACACCGCCCGGAAGGTACAAACCACTTTGAACATCACGGGACGCAAATTGGAACAAAAGTGTCCTTTATTCATGCCTTTGAACGTGCGCCCGAAAAAATGCGTGTGCTTTGTGACCGCTTCCCCCATGTGTTTCGGTTGGATGACACAGGGCAATGTTGTGGCGATACAACCAGTCCGCACCAATTTGCGAACCACTCCGAAGAAGGCGGGAAACGTTGCGCCTTTGTAATGAAATTTACGTTCGACGGCGTGGCGTATAAACGTTGCGGATTAGGAAATTTCTTTTTCCCGGATATCACGCTTGATGATGTTAAAGCCATTTTGGAAATGTATTTGATAGAAAATAAGATTAAACCGGTAATGTAAAGAAGGAGCATGATATGCTAAAAACTTTCAATACAATCTTTTAGTCTTATTTCCATGGACAGAGGATGCCGACGAAATGATGCCAAGCCACAGAATTAGACACAACATTACACCACGTTATTTTATACATCCACTTGGTCAGAGGGTGTATGTCCCGATATGGATACACAATGAATTGTGGTGGGAGGGGATGCATTATGCCTTTGTTGTCCATAACCAGTTTCTTAATCCTGTATCGGCACTGGCACCAATCCGCACAGATATGGGGGGACATTTCACCTATTTTCACCGTTACATTCCCCTTGTAGATGAGATGGGGCGTTTGCGTACCAACATTGGTACTACTTTTCCATGGAACACAATAAGTATTGCCAATAACAGTAATGCACACGTAGCATGGGAGTTTGTTTCCAGATACTTAGTGCCTGCAAGCATTTGTCCGGAAATTAACGCAACTCCTGTAACCCTCCCTACAATGTCAGGCCGTTTAAATTCAGGTCTGCAGACGGTTAATTCTCCTATTGAAAGAACTGCAGCGGCGGCTCATTTGCCGTACATATTTACTCTAACCAAAGAGCATAGAAGTGTATTTTGCGGCTATCGTCAGGTGTCTATTCCGGGAGTACCACTGGAAGGAATACAAGAAGCGGAACCACATGTGCTGGAACAGACTATCTCCCGCGTTGTAGCCCAAATCGAAGAAATGAACGAAATGCCAATGGCACCGGTTTCGCTAATTCCTTTCGAGCTTTTTGAACCTGCATTGCGAAACATGCTACGTCGTTTTGCTTCCCCAGAAGCCACAGCACAAATTATCCATGATAATGTAATTGAGTGGTTGAGTGATTAAGAAATTGCTTTTTTGTAGTTAACTTCATAACACCCAAAATGGTCATGCCTCATATGATATTACCATGAAGTTTATCATAGGAGGCATGATATTTATGCGCAGACTTTTGCGTCGTCCAAGACGCCCAATGCCCGGGTCAAGTCACCCGCCGCGTCCGCCAGTTCCATCCCATCCGCCACGTCCATCACATCCCCCGCACCCGCCGGTTCCGCCGCCACCACCCCCAAGTGGCTATACAGACCACGGCAGGCGCCCTTACGTAGTTGACATTAACCGTGCAACAGTGGGCAACCCAAACTATCGCACTACTATATGGACAGGAAGATATCTTCAGTCCACATTAATGTCCATTCCGCCGGGCGGGGATATTGGTTTGGAAATTCACCCGGATAACGATCAATTCTTACGCATCGAGCAAGGTCAAGGCATAGTACAAATGGGAAGAGACCGTAATAACTTAAATTTCCGTCAGACGGTGTTTAACGATTTTGCAATATTTGTTCCTGCAGGGACGTGGCATAATCTAACCAATATTGGCAATGTCCCTTTAAGGCTCTATTCAATTTATGCGCCTTCTCATCATCCTCCCGGTACTGTTCATGCAACAAAAGCCATTGCCGAGATGATGGGCGACTAATTTTAGAAAATTGCTCTGTTGGTCGAAAACACGTTTTCGACTAGAAATGCGTGGCAAAGCCGTGTTATTTTCCCAATTACACTTGCACTCGTCAATGTTTGTGCTATAATAATTCAAAGGAGGTCGTGCTATGAACAAACTAGTAATGGCTATTATTCACGATGAAGATGCTTTCCACGTTATGGATCATCTAAGTACTAAAGGTTTCAGTGTTACAAAACTTGCTTCAACCGGTGGCTTCTTACGGTCGGGCAATACAACGCTTTTATGCGGCGTTACAGAAGAGCGCCTCCCGGAATTAATTGAAATAATAGAGCAAAGGTGTAAAAGCCGTAAGCAAATCACATCTGTAAACACTATGAATGTTAGTGCCAACGAAAGTTTCGCACCTTACCCTGTAGAAGTTACAGTTGGTGGTGCAAACATTTTTGTTTTAGGTGTAGAAGAGTTTAAAAGGGTATAACGTGAGCCACGCCCAAATTTTAGTAGGGGATGCGGACAGTGTCCGTGCCTTAGCCAAAGTTTTAGCCAAAGGCATAAACTGCCTTAATTCCAACCCGGATGGGTTTAATAAAGAAGAACCCTGCGGGCAATGCATATCTTGCAGAGTTTTTGAAACGGGTAACCATCCCGATACTTTTTATGTAAAAAAAACAAAACAGAACAGTATTGGTGTAGACGATGTACGGGATCAAATTATTGAACCAATGTCCACAAAGCCTTTTGGCTACAAATATAAAGTTTTTATCATCGATAAAGCGGAGACCCTTACCCCTGCGGCGCAGAGTGCCTTGTTGAAGACCATCGAGGAGCCTGCGCCATATGGTTTTTTTTTGTTTCTTGCGCCTAACGTGTACAATTTTTTGCCTACGGTATTATCACGCTGCCATTTGTACAAGGTTTACGGCAGTGTAAATCTAAATCCGGAATTGCAAGCTTTGGCAATGGAAATAGCTGATACCGCTCATAATTTAGATATATTAGAGGCATTCGCACTTTATAAAAAGTTTGAGCCTTATAAAGAATCCAAAGAAACTTTGCTGGAATTGTTGGACTGTATATATCACGCATATGGCGGCAAAATATCCGGCTCCGGTAAAGCAGGGCAAAAGCCTCGGGAGGAATGGCTTAATGCCATTTCCGCAATTGCTCATACAAAAAATGTACTTTCTCAAAACGGAAATACGCAGCTTGCAATAGAATTAATGATAGCAAAATTGTCTGGAAAGGGGCAGGTGTAGTGACAACAGTTGGAGTGCGCTTTAAAGACGCAGGGAAAATATATTATTTTAACGCTGGCGATGTACCTGAACAAGACTTAGCTCAGGGTACTCCTGTAATAGTGGAAACAGGCCGTGGGGCAGAATATGGCATTATAGCTGTAGAGCGGCGCGAAATAGAGTCCCAAAGTTTGAACCAGCCTGTTCGCAGGGTGGTACGCGTTGCTACCCCGGAAGATACAGCACAAGAAGAAGTAAACCGCAAACGGGAGGTCGAGGCCCGGCCTATATGTATGGAAAAAATTAAAAATCATGGGCTTGACATGCATCTTGTAGATGTAGACTTGGCTTTTGACAACAGTAAAATAATTTTTTTCTACACTGCCGATGGAAGAGTAGATTTTAGAGAATTATTAAAAGATCTTGCTTCTACTTTTCGTACACGCATAGAGTTGCGTCAAATTGGGGTACGAGACGAAGCAAAAATGCTTAACGGCATGGGTATTTGCGGGCGAACTTTATGTTGTGCAACTTTCCTGGACGAATTCCAGCCGGTTTCTATAAAATCTGCTAAGGACCAAGGCCTAAGCTTAAACCCCACAAAAATATCCGGCATATGTGGGAAGCTAATGTGCTGCCTAAAATACGAAGAAGAGACTTATGAAGAGTTAAACAAAGGGATGCCCGGTATAGGCGACAAAGTGCGAACTCCGGACGGCGACGGCATAGTGTTAAGCATAAATGTACTGCGTCAAACTGCAAAGGTGGCAGTACAGGTTAAAAACCAGGACGACACAAAAGCAGACACATACCAAGCGGCAGATATGGCAATACTGGAACGAAGCCAGCATTGCGAACGTGGCTGTGGTTGCGGAAATTGTCAAAAGCATAAAGAAGGAGATGTATAAAATGGATTCACAAAAAATGATTAAGGAACTTGCATTAGCGTTTGGCGTGCCGGGCTTTGAGGACGATGTGTTGGATGTTGCAAAAAAATATGTACCGGCAGGATACTCTGCCCGTCGCGACAGTCTTTTAAATTTTTACATGGAAAATAAAAAAAATCTAGCCCTGCCAACTGTCATGATAGATGCCCATTCCGACGAAATCGGGTTGATGGTTCATGGAATAAAGCCCGATGGCACATTGGTGTTTACTACCTTAGGCGGATGGGTACCGGCGGCACTATATGCACAAAAAATGGTTGTAAAAAACCTGTCAGGGGACTTGATATCCGGCGTAATTGTTGCAACAATGCCCCATTTTGGCGGCAATGCAAGTACTAATCCAACTATAGAAAATATGTCATTAGATATTGGTGCATCTTCCAAGCAAGAAGTAATAGAAAAATATAAAATCGCCCCGGGTTGCCCAATTGCCCCTGCATCAGACTTCGAGCAGCGTGGCGATATAATGATTGCAAAAGCTTTTGATTGCCGCATTGGTTGCGCCGCAGTAATAGATGTACTTGATAAGGTAAAAGATTTGAACCTTAATGTTAACCCGGTTGGTGTGCTTACCAGCCAGGAAGAAGTAGGGATGCGTGGCGCAAAAGTTGCCATAAACCAGGTGAAACCGCAAATAGCCATTTGTTTTGAAGGGGCACCGGCAGACGATACCTTAGTTGCACCCCATATGGTGCAAACATCACTGGGTAAGGGGCCAATGCTGCGGCATATTGACGGCGGGATGATTACAAACCCCAGGTTCCTGCGTTTTGCATTAAACGTGGCCCAAGAAAAAAACATACCGGTACAGGAATCTGTGCGTACAAAAGGCTCTACCAATGGCGCAGTAGTTTCCGTTTCCAACGACGGCATACCAACTATTGTAATTGCCTGCCCAGTTCGTTATGCTCATAGCCACAACTCTATAACGTCTATAAGCGATTATGAAAATGCAGTTGCATTGGCTGTAGAAGTTATTAAGGCATTAAATTCGGATATCATAGGAAATTTTTAAGCAATTTTTATTAAAGCCATAGCCAATGCAAGTTCACTGTGATATACTCTCGTTTGCGCTATTAAAGATACCCTGTGCATACGTTGTTTTCAACATATAAAAAGTAAAGATATGGAGTGTGCAGTTATGAGTTCAGCACAAAAATTTACAAGCACTGTAGAAAAATTAGAACCTACAAAACTAAAAATAACCATTGACATTAGTCCAGAAGGTTTCCGGGAAGGGCTATTACAGGCCTATAATAAAAACAAGCACCATTTTAATGTGCAAGGTTTCCGTAAAGGCAAAGCCCCGCGTAAAATGATAGAGCAAATGTACGGACGGGAAGTTTTTTTCGAGGACGCAGTAAATGCTCTTTTGCCGGACGCATATGAGGCAGCCCTTGACGAGCACGAAATAGAGCCGGTTTACCGCCCGGAAATTGAGCCCGGCCCAGCCAGCGAAGCCGAAGGCGCAACATTTTATGCAGTTGTATATACCCGCCCAGAAGCAGATGTTACAGATTACTACGGCTTAACATATCCAAAAGGCGACCCCGAGCCTACAGAAGAGGAAGTTCAACAGGCTATTAGTGCAGAGCAAGAAAAAAGTGCCACACAAAAAAGTGTTGAACGCCCGGCTGAAATGGGAGACATTGTAACAATAAACTATAAAGGCTTCTTTGACGGGGAACCATTTGAAGGCGGCGAAGGCAAAGACCATCAGCTTACATTGGGTTCCAAGCAATTTATCGACACTTTTGAAGAGCAGTTGGTTGGTTGCAAACCCGGTGACGATTTAACTGTAAACGTTACATTCCCGGAAGAATATCACCACCCGGATTATTCAGGTAAGGCAGCTACTTTCGAAGTAGAAGTTCTTGATGTACAGGCAAAAGAACTGCCTGAAATTGACGACGAGTTTGCAAGCAATGTATCAGACTTTGAAACTTTGGCAGAATACCGAGAAGACCTTACTAACAACATTAGAAAAAACAAAGAACAAAACTTAGAGAACAGCAAACGCAACGCAGTAATGAAGCAATTGGCAGATAAGGCCACTATGGAAGTGCCCGAAGCTATGTACCTTGCACGTTTGGACGAAATGATGGATGAGTTCTCCCATCAAATCCAAAGGCAGGGCCTGAATATGGAAACATACATGCGCTTTACCCAACTAACCCCGGAAACTCTTAAGGCAAACTGGCGGCCTCAGGCAGAAGCAGAAGTGAAAAATATGCTTGCCCTTGAAGCCGTGGCCCGTAAAGAAAGTATGACCATTAGCGATGAAGAGTTTGCAGAGTATATTGGCAAAATTACAATGCAAGAAGGGGAAGCAGTAACAAAGCTTATTGAAACGTTGCCGCCATTCCGTCGTAAAGAATTAATGCGCTCTGCCCTTTGCGGCAAGGCCATGGATTTTGTGATAGAAAAGGCAATTGCCACAGACGAGCCAATGCCGGAAATTTTGCCAGAACAGTTACCGGAGGCAGAACAGCCGCAAGAAAACGAATAGGAGGTTTCACATGGCAAATTTAGTCCCATATGTAATTGAAAACACCAGTCGCGGGGAACGTTCTTACGATATATACTCCCGCCTTTTAAAAGATCGCATCATCTTCCTTGGTGATGAAGTTAGCGATGTAAGTGCAAGTTTGATAGTTGCACAGTTACTCTTTTTAGAGTCCGAAGACCCCGACAAGGATATTAACTTATATATTAACAGCCCGGGCGGTTCCATTACTGCCGGTATGGCTATTTACGACACAATGCAATATGTAAAATGCGATGTTGCCACACTTTGCATAGGTATGGCAGCAAGCATGGGTTCGTTTTTATTGGCCGGTGGTGCTAAAGGCAAGCGTTCTGCCATGCCAAATGCAGAAATTATGATTCACCAACCATCCGGCGGTGCCCGCGGGCAGGCCACAGACATTCAAATTCAGGCGGAACGCATTATTCAAATGAAAAAGAAGCTTAACCAAATGTATGCAGATAACACAGGCAAGCCCCTTAGCAAAATTGAAAAAGATATAGAACGGGATTATTTTATGACCAGTGCTGAAGCTCTTGAATACGGTCTGATAGACAGAATAATCAGCCGGAAGGAGAATTAGTAATGGCAGCGGACTTTATTCAATTGAGGGGAGAATGCTAGATGGCAAAAAGACCAGAAAATAGGGACGCCGCAAGGTGTTCGTTTTGCGGACATACGCCGGAAAGTGTGGGAACCCTTGTTGCCGGCCCAAATGTGTTCATTTGTGCAGATTGCGTAGACAGATGCTGCGGAATACTGGACGATGGCGAAGAGCTGTCTCCCAATTATCAAGACTCACTTAACTTACCAAAGCCCCAAGAGATACGCTCATACCTGGACGAGCATGTAATTGGTCAAGACCAGGCAAAAATAGCACTAAGCGTTGCGGTATATAACCACTACAAGCGTATTGCCATGGATCATTTACGCAATGCAGATATCGAAGTACAAAAAAGCAATGTACTTCTTATTGGACCAACGGGCGTAGGAAAAACTTACCTGGCACAAACCTTAGCAAAGTTTTTGCAAGTTCCCATTGCCATTGCAGATGCTACCAGCTTAACCGAAGCAGGTTATGTTGGTGAAGACGTAGAAAATATTCTGCTAAAGCTTATTCAGGCGGCAGATTTTGATATAGAGCGTGCCGAGCGCGGTATCATATACATCGACGAGGTGGATAAAGTTTCCCGTCGTGGTGATAACCCTTCTATTACAAGAGATGTAAGCGGCGAAGGTGTTCAGCAGGCACTTCTAAAAATATTAGAGGGTACTGTTGCATCGGTTCCCCCCCAAGGCGGGCGCAAACACCCTCACCAGGATTTTATTCAAATTGATACGTCAAATATTCTTTTCATATGCGGCGGGGCCTTTAGCGGCCTTGACAAAGTAATAGAACAACGGTTAAACAAAAAGGTAATTGGTTTTGGCTCGGAAGTAAAAACAAAAGAAGAAAAACGTGTAGATGCAATTTTGCATAATGTAGAGCCAATGGATTTGCACAAATTCGGACTAATCCCGGAACTTATTGGTCGTTTGCCTGTTATCGTAACACTTGACAACTTAGACGAAGATACACTTTTAAGTATTTTGACCCAGCCGCAAAATGCGTTAACAAAGCAATATCAGTATTTACTTGAGCTTGACAATGTGTATCTAGACTTTGAAGAAGATGCCTTGCGCGCCATAGCTCAAAAGGCATTGACCCGCGAAACGGGAGCCAGAGGGCTTAGGGCAATTGTAGAGGGTATATTGCAAGAAGTTATGTACACTGTTCCCTCGGACGAAACTGTTGAAAGGTGCGTTATCACCCGGGAGACAGTAGAAGACGGTAAACCACCGGTTATTGTAAGAAATGAAAACCGTGTACCGATATTCCGCAAGCCACCGCCACGTAAACGGCCCAAGAGAAGGGCCTCTGTGGGGTAGGGGTTGAGATAAATAGAATTGGATGATACCGGTTGCAATTTGCAACCGGTATATCATTATAGTGCCTTAATTATTGGTTAATTCTTCTGTGGTCATATCGCACTCCATCTCCCACAATGCAGTACGTACATCTAACACATGTTTACGGAGCTTAGGATACTTTTCACTTAGCCTCCAAGCCAGTGTACCCGCAAACTCGCTTCGTGTAAGCCTCATCCGTGCTTCTGTAGCAGGGTCATTGGCGTGTTCGCATTTTTGAAACGATTTTATCCATTCCACAAATTCTTCTTCACTTACAAGCCCTCTTTCCAGCACCTTTAACACAACATCATCTGGCAGGTAGTAGATTTCATTCATATTTGTATCGGCACAATAGTCCATGTACACTCTGCTTCTAACCATATCCAGGATAGACAATAACCCTGCATGGTCGGCGGTTTTTGCAAGGTTGCCAAGTACATTGCCCGTATCTGCAATGCAGTGGATCAAACCTCTGTCACGGTTGCCAAAACCGCCCGTTTCCGCAATACCAATAAACTGCTTTACGGCACTTTCGCATGCATCCCAAACATATTTATGCAAAGCCGGGCTGCTATCTTTCAGTGTCCTGTACATATGCCAGAAAAATTCATTACGGTTAAGCCTTAAACATCTTGTGCGAATAGGGTCATCTGCTTTTATTTCGGCAAAGGATGCAATCCATTGCGCAAACTCACTTTCGCTTATTTCTTCCCGGGATAATACAGACTGGACGGCATATGCCAAACGGCCTTCTTCGCCTGCAGTCCAACGGAAATGGTCTATACATACCTTATCTCTAATTGCGTTAAGTATAGCCATAAGGCCATCCCGTCCGATAGCTGGGTCAAGGGCAATACCGCCTAGTACATCCCCTGTATGGGCTACGGCATGAGCCCAACCCTTTTCTACATCCCAGCCACGAAGGTCTCTTTCCCTAATAAAAACTTTAAGCACAATATCAAGGAAATTGCACACTTCTTCGTCTGTAAAAAGCCGTCTGTCTACAGCCCTGTTGTATGATATAAATTCTTCTGCCGCATATACCAAAAATGCGCGGCCAAATACAGAATCGTCATGCTCTAAACCCAAACCTAGCTGCAAATATTTGTCGCCAATAAGCTCGAAGTAGAGGGTGCGGCATTTTTCGTCGCTAACTTTGCCGCCGGATACAAGCTTGTAAAAGGCTATATAAGCTAGCCTGTCTCGCAGAGTAGAATCCGTTGAAGTTAATGCGTCTTTTAGTTCGTCGGCAAAAGCGTCCCCGTTCATATCATCGGGGAATGACCAGTCATTTTTCATTAACTCGATTAATCTTTTTTTAAGTTGTAGTTTGTCCATATAGTTCTCCTGTTTTTTATTTTTAATGACTATATCACATAATTACAGATAATTTATTACTATAGTCAAACTTTATTTGCTTTATTGCTTACTTTCATTGACCCAACACTTCATCTATGATAGAACTAACTAAAAACGGAGGGCACTATGATAGACAAGATAAACGAGTTAAAAAACTACTTTCAAAAAAGCAGCTATGTTGTATTCTTTGGCGGTGCCGGGGTTTCTACAGAAAGCGGCATCCCGGACTTTCGCAGTACAGGCGGGTTATTTAATGCCCGGTACAAATATCCTCCGGAAGTTATACTTTCCTATAGTTTTTTTAAGGCGCAAACAAGTGAGTTTTACCGTTTTTACCGGGACAGGATGGTATACCTTGACGCAAAACCAAACACGGCCCATACTGCTCTTGCTCAAATGGAGAAACAGGGTAAACTTAAAGCTGTAATAACACAGAATATCGACGGGCTGCACCATGCCGCTGGCAGTAAAAATGTAATTGAGTTGCATGGCTGTATGCTTCGTAATTTTTGCATGAGCTGCAACAAATTTTATTCATTGGAATTTATTTTGCAAACAGAAGATATACCTCTTTGTTCATGTGGGGGGATCATTAAGCCGGATGTTGTGCTGTATGAAGAAGGCCTTGACGAAACCGCAATAATGAAAGCAGTTAATCATATTGCTGATGCAGATATGCTGATTATTGGCGGTACATCTTTATCTGTATATCCTGCCGCAGGCATGGTGAATTACTATATGGGGGACAAGCTGGTAATTATTAATAAATCTAAAACGCATGTAGACCGCAGGGCAGATGTAACGATACACGGAAGTATTGGGGAAGTTTTAACTGCTGTGTTAGCAGAAGGGGATGTCGCATATGAATAAAGCCCACGCACTTATGGTAAAAACCAACCATTATCTGATAAAAGGCGGCGAGTTAACAGAGGAACATAAATTAACTATCACAAAAAGATTACTTGCGGCAAAAACCACGCCGGAACAGGCAAGGCGGCGGTTTACGAAAATTGCGGGAAGCGAGCGTGATATGTATCCGTATTCATATGTATTGCCTTATAACGGTGGAGAAAAGCCCGTTACAATTTTTAACCAACTGCCAAAAACCCAGATACTTTCTATGAACAGTTACGAGTTGGAAATTCTTCGCTTGCTGTGTCTTTTTGCCCCAGACAACCCGGAGGTTAGGGACATGGTAGCCCAAACCCAAGCCCGTTTGAGAAGAACATGTTTTGGAAATAGGGGATGCGGTACAGGCGAATGTTATGACGCAGGGCTTGTTACACTTCGTTTTTTATCGGCAACTGCACCGGGCAATAAATCCTGGATATCCGGTATGATTGATACTTACAATGCCTATGCGGGCAAGCGAAAGCACTCAAAATATTACAGGTATGATTATTCCAGATATTATACATGGTATTATTGGCTGTGCCTTTCGGAATTGCCCTATGACATAGCAGAGCCGGAAATACTAAAACATAAAGATGAAATGCTTACTGTTGCAAAAAATGGAATGGCAGTAAAAACAGAAGAGGATAAAATTTTGGCTCCTATTAAATTATTTGCCTTAAAGAACTGTATATCCCGGTTACCATTGTATGCAAATTTAAAAAACGTCCGACCCATAGAAAATGATAGACAAGTCTATTTAGAAATGAGCGAAGCATTATGATTACCTTAACCAATAGTCAGGCTCGTCAATTTATGCTGTTGAAACAGGGCTTAATTGGTGAACATAAATTTATTGGCAAGCAGGGTGTTCTTGACTTTATACATCAGGCGGGCTGTATACAGTTTGACCCTATTGACATATGCGGGAAAAATGCTGAAATAGTCCTGCAGTCCCGCATCAAAGGGTTTACAAAACCTATGCTGGCACAACTGCTTTACGAAGACAGAAAATTATTTGACTACCCTGACAAGCAGCTATCTATTATTCCCGTGGAATATTGGCCATATTTTGAAGGGTATAGACAAGCGGCAAGAGCAAATCTGGAAAACCACCCGGAAATTAAGACCCATATTGATTATGTCCGCTCTTTTATACAGGAAAATGGCGCAACGTGTTCCGACGATTTTAAGCTTGAGGGCAGTACAACATGGTGGTCGGCAATAAACTGGAGTTCCGGCGGGAAGTTGTCCAGGTCTGTCCTTGAGCAGATGTATTCCAGTGGGGACTTGGTTGTTCACCATAAAAAAGGAGCACGTAGATATTACGGCCTTGCAGAGCATCATATTCCCACAGACATACTAAATGCCCCCAATCCACTGCCGGATGATTTTGCACATATGAAATGGCGCATACTGCGCAGGATAGGGGCCGTTGGCCTGCTATGGAATCGTGCCTCTGACGCATGGATAAACATTTGGGGGTTAACTACAGGCATCCGTAACAAAGTGTTTGAAGCCCTTACTAATGAAGGCAATATAATGCCCCTTACTGTTGATGGCTTGAAAGATAAGTTATATTTTTGTGCCACCGATATGCATCTTATTGAAACAGTTTTGACGAACTCTGCCCCAAAGCCTCGCTGCGAATTTATTGCGCCTCTTGATTCATTTATGTGGGACAGGAAATTAATCAAAGTAATTTTTGACTTTGATTACTCTTGGGAAATTTATACCCCGGCACACTTGCGTAAATATGGTATGTATGTACTGCCCATACTTTACGGAGACAAATTTATAGGGCGCATTGAAGTGGTTTGCCAGCGGAAAGTAGGCACCCTAATGGTGAAAAATATTTGGTACGAAAGCGGCATAAAACTTACAAAAAAAATAGAAGGGGCGATAAGTACACGAGTAAAAAAATTCGCCGCCTTCAATGATTGTAAAAATATTGAAGTTTGTGATGATACAAGTATGAAAAATTGCGATTAAGCCATTTACAAGCCCATTGCCTGAATTACTTTTTTAGTAATTTCTTTTACTAAATCTTCTGATGCTTTCGGAGTTGTTGCCGTGTTAATGCCCGACGAACAATTATGGCAGTTAGGGCCCTGCTTATTAAGACACAAATCTGCCGGGTGTCTGCCTGGTATGCCCATTTGCTTGCGTAAGTCGTACAAGCGTTTTACTTGTGTTGAGTCCAATTCTTTCGGGCCGCCCAACATTCTAGACTTGTAAAGAAGCTCTGCGTAAAATTCGAGAGACTCCATTTTGTGATAGGCAGAAAGTATATCGCCGCCCCAGGTTAATGCGCCGTGAGACTCAAGGAGTACAGCATCGTAATGTTCCAGATATTTCTCTACATTATCGGGGATTTCCATTGTAGAGGGCAAGCCATACTCGGCTATAGGAACACAGCCCAGGAAAATAACAGCCTCTGGCATGATTGGCTGTGTAAGAGGAATGCCAGCAATTGCAAAGCTGGTTGCATATGCAGGATGGGCATGAACTACAGCTCTAACATCGCTACGTTTTTCGTACACACGCATATGCATTTTAATTTCCGAAGATGGACGGAAATTTCCATTTGCCTGAATTACATTACCGCTGGCATCTACCTTGCAGATATACTCTGGCGTCATAAACCCTTTGGACACGCCTGTTGGTGTACAAAGCCATTCCTGGTCGTTTAACTTAACGGAAATATTGCCGTCGTTGGCGGCAGCCATGTTGCGTTCGTAAATTCGCTTACCTACCTCACAAATTTGCTTTTTGAGTTCATACTCGTTTACCATTTTATAGCTCCTTATTTTATTAGACCTGTCCTGAAACCTGTTTTTAGGCCAGGTCTAATTTTGGATACGGGCGTGTTGTTTTCATATGTAATGTCACTCCCATATTTGTTGGTTCATGTTAATTGTACCATAAAAACATCAAAGCTAACAAGATGTCACAGGTTTATAGCAATTTAGTTTTGGCATAATATACCACCAACGTTTCATCCTCACCAATTGTATTATTAACATAATGTAAAGGAGTTGAGAATGTGGCAAACCCTTTGTTGCGTACGGACAAAGAGATTGCGGAGCTTTATGAGCGTCACAAGGACATGATTTACCGAATTTGTTTTGCGTATATGAAAAATGTTGCAGATACAGAGGATATCATTCAGGATACTTTTTGCAAGCTGATAAACTCCGGGATATTTTTCGAGAGTACAGAGCATGAAAAAGCCTGGCTTATTCGAGTAGCAACAAATTTATGCAAAAACAATTTACGACATTGGTGGCGCAAGCGAGAAAACTTGGAGGAACACGGAAGATTACAATCTACAAAGACGCCTGAAATTGACGAAACATTTAGCCTGGTAATGAGCTTGCCTAATAAATATAAGGCGGTGGTTTACCTATATTATTACGAGGGCTATGACAGCGTTGAAATATCTGAAATCCTTCAAAAACCGCAATCCACAATCCGTTATTACCTTTCTAATGCACGAAAATTACTTCGCGATAAATTAACCATTGCGGAAGCAGCAAATACGGAGGTGGCTATTTATGAAAAATGAAATAATAATAAATTCTTGGAACAAAATAAACACAAGCGATACGGCGCATCGGCGCATTTTAGGCAATATAATTAATAATGTGCATACCGGAAAGAAGAAAAAGTCCTATTGGAAAATAATTATGCCCGTGGCGGCCTGTATGGCGGTAGTCCTTGTTAGCATTCTAACAATCCCAGGACCGGGGGAGCCGGGGGAACCAATTGTCGTAGGCGTTGGTGAGTCGCTGCAGCATCCTTGGGATTTTGCTATGCAGGGGAATGCGCCGTCGGGTAGTGATGCCAGGGAGCAAGCACTGGAAGCAAGCCCGCCTTTACAGCCAATGTACGCATTAACATTAAATGAACTATATCCCCCTGTAGAGCCGCGCATGTTCATTCCCGGGCATTTTTCGCATGACGTAACCCCCCGGCAATTGCAAGCAATTTTGCCAGATTTGGGTTTCCCTATCACCGGTACGGTCAGTTATTACAGGAGTGATTATAGGGACGATGCCCTGTTTGACATTATTATTTACGAAACACAGGGCGGTTATATCGCCAGGTTTAACGAAGTCTTTATTCGCACAACAATACGAATTGCCCCAAGGCCAATATTTACATGCGCTATAATTGAGTATGAGTCTGAGATTTCATATGTAAGTGGCATCCCTGTTACGGCAGGTGTATTTGACAGAATGAGCGATTGGGCCGGAGACACCGCATTATACATTGCCTACTTTGAAATGGACAGCGTTTTTTATCGCATACAACTTTACGATTACACCCAGGGCGATAGTGGTCTCAATCGTTTGACGGAAATTGTAAATACTATCATACTAAATGGTGCAGCATATTTAACTGTTTTAGATAACCCAGTTATCCCAGAACTGCGTGACGATAGAATGACCATTGAAGAGGCCCGTCTCGACCCTGACTTTGGTGCGTATCTACCCACATATGTCCCGGAAGGGTTTTCGCCTGACGAAGCACGCAGGACTATCGACCAGCATTTTAACGGTATTTTTGCCCACTGGCATATGATGGGGGAAATGAATAGCATAAGCTGGAATGTTTCGTTGGCAGAGGCCCATGACCTTGCCAATGTTGTATCAATTAACGAGCCGCAAAAATTCGATTTGTCCCTTTACTCTGTCCCCCTTGCGGATACTGTACCGGATGAATATATGCAATTTGTAACGAACCCGGTATTTCTTGCAGAGGAATTAACTTTTGAGGCTGTGCAGTCCCGCAACTTATATGGGCGTGGCAGTTCTCGTTTAAACTTTGGTGTACTTTTCGGCGATATTGCTATTAATATTAGTGTCATGGATGTATCGCCAGAGCAAGTTTGGGATATGATTTTGTCTATAAAGAGATAGGAGATAAAAGGAATGAAAATTACAAAAAAGACCGTAGCCCTGGCGTTGTGCCTTGCCATAGTGTTTTCGAGCTTGATACCAATCATAACGTTTGCAAGCGACGGGCCATCTTCGTGGGCAGAGGAACAGGTAAATGCAGCAATAGCCGAAAATCTTGTGCCGCTAAATTTGCAGTCTAATTTCACACAGGCCATTACTCGTGCAGAATTTTCTGCCCTTGCTGTTCGGCTATACGAGACCGTAAAGGGTGAAATAACAGGGCGCACTACTTTTTCAGATACAAATGACCCTAATGTGGAAAAAATGGCGTACATGGGAGTTGTTCAAGGTGTAGGCAATAACAGGTTTAACCCTAATGCAAGCCTAACACGCCAGGAAGCAGCAGTAATGCTGTCACGCTTGTCAGATGTTCTGGATCATCCATTCCCATGGACAAGGCCAAGAAACATAGACGCTTTTGTAGATATGGGTGATGTTTCCTCCTGGGCAACAGAAGGTGTAACCAGGGCACAGGCGGCAGGAGTTATGGGGGGTGTAGGTGATAATTACTTTGCACCAAACTTGCCCTACACAAGGGAGCAAAGCATTATTACCATGATGCGAATGTTAGATATAATAAATGAGGCTCCTGCCACATTGCCGGAAGTTCCTAGCGGCGTTGAAAACGAAATACCTGGCATATCAGGCAACCATCAACCGTCATATGAAGTGGGTCGTGTAGTAATTATTGCAAATGAAACCGAGCATGAACCCCATAGCCATTTTAGTCATGGTGTAACCAGGTATATGTCGGCAAGCGGCCCCCCTTTAATATTGCGGGACGTTGCACAACAGTTAGATGAAATTGAATATACCGAAGATTTCGAAATTGTTGTAGACGGTGAGTATGCACATTCCATCATGTTTTCTTGGTACGACAGTAACTATAATCTCGCCTATGAAAGCAGTGTAATATTTGTAACACCTACAGAACCAGGCGTATACTTGTTAGCTGTAGATGTTGTATGGGGCGACCCTGCGACTGCTGCTACAATGATGCGTTATGTGTTTAAGATAAGGGTGTAAGAACATTAGTGATTGATTCCGGATGCGAAGGGTAAGTGCCGTTTCCGGGCTTTACGCACAGCCCTTTGTAACAAACATGTAAGGAGCTAATCCATTGTAAATGCCTAAACAACTTGTGTTTTTGCCGAAATTCCAGTAAAATTATGTTTATAAGTTTGTCTAGTGGAGTTTACTTATAACAAACGAACATATTAGGAGGTTTCTAATGAAACAAAAAACTGGAACAAGTAAAAAGGCACTAAGCTTAGTTTTGGCCTTTGTAATGACACTGGCGACCATTGGTTTTTTACCCGCCACAGTTGATGCAAGCCCAAATTCCACAGCCGTGCAAATTGCCGTAGGGTCAAATCATACTCTTGTGCGCCTTTCTAATGGCGAAGTTTGGGCCTGGGGCAGTAACGAACGGGGTCAATTGGGGATTGATAATAATTTTAGTGCAGTCAACAATATACCTGTTAGAGTGCCCTTAAGTGGAACTGCTACTTATATAGCTGCCGGGTATCTTAGCAGTTATGCAATTGTGGGCGGCCAGTTATTTGCCTGGGGCGACAATGCCCATGGTCAGTTGGGCGTTGCAGCGGGCACCACTCCCGGCAACCGCCGGCATTCACCTGCACAAGTAGCCGGTTTGCCAACTGTACATTCCGTTGCCGCTGGTGATGGTCATGTACTTGTACGTGCAACAAACACTATTTGGGCTTTTGGAAGAAACCATCTTGGCCAAGTGGTAAGTAACACTGCTGCAAATCCTATCTTGCCGCCGGTACAGACTGCAGGTCTTCTTGGCAGTGTAAGTGCCGGGGCTGTATTTGCAGGTGCAAATCACTCCCTTGCCGTAGCTGTCGATCATCGCCTGTATGGTGGGGGAAGCAATAATGTTTTCCAAGTAGCCAGAGCCGGTTCCACAACCAATGTTGCACATTACTGGAGCTGGGGATCTATGCTGGGTTCCGTTACCATGGCTTCCGGTGGCAGCAATTTTACATTGGCGTTAGTTAGCGGAAATATATACGCTTTTGGTACCGATACCACAAATGGGCGGGTTGGCCGTTTTTCATCGTCAACATCGTTAAATGCAGACCGCCGTGCCAACGAAGGTACTCCGCTAAACCATAGCATTACAGGCGGTAACCGGACTATTGCTTATATTGCCGCTGGTCATAATCATGCCCTTGCAGTTGATACATCGGGCAATGTAGTTGCCTGGGGCAACAACAGTCACGGGCAGCTAGGAAACGGCACAACAACATCTACCGTGGCTGGCACTGGCTTCAGTATTGTTCCTACTCAAGGGATTAATACAATTATAACCAGTGTTGCCGGCGGAAGTAACCATAGTGTGGCAATGGGGCAAAACGGCTCTGTATGGACATGGGGCGGAAATGCTTCCGGTCAGCTTGGAGACGGTGCGACAACAGGCAGGAGTACCCCAGTACAAGTTTTGCGTGCGGACGGTACATGGGCGTTTTCAGCTTCTCATGTTTTTGCTTTTGACACAAGTACCCGCACAATTACCGGCTATACCGGCCCTGTTCACAATATGGTAATACCGTCTCAAATAAACGGTGTAAATGTTGAGCGTATAGGCGACAGTGCATTTGAAAATTTAGGGTTAACCGGCACTCCTACTATACCGGGTACGGTAGTTTCCATTGGGCAAAGGGCATTTTGGGGTAATAACCTTACAAGTGTGACAGTACCAAGCTCTGTTACCAGCATAGGCAACTATGCCTTTGGAAATAATTCTAATTTAACGTCGGCGCATTTTCAGCATACAGATACTACACGTTTGCGCACCCATAGCGCAGGTGGGGTACTTGGCAACAATGACATTTTCTTAAATACAAATGCTAATTTAAGGCTGTATCGTTTACCGGGCAATAATCCGGCTCTTGTAGTTCCTTCATATCACGGACGCCCATGGAATGTAACCGGCGCAGGTGCAAACAATCCCCTTACGGATTTCACATTTTCACTTGTTGGCGGCAACTATACAATAACAGGTTTTGTTGGCTCACTGCCTACAGGAGGTACAATTACATTCCCTAACGTTGGGCCTTCTGGTGCGCCTGTTCGCACCATTGCCGGCACGGTATTCCAAGGGGTAACCGGTACAACCAGAAATAATATTACTTCTATTGTGTTTGCGGCACCAAGTAGTGTTAATACCATTGCAGCCAATGCGTTTTTCGGGCTCCCTGGTTTGCTTTCCGCAACTATTCCTGCAAGTGTGCAGGCCATAGGTGCTACGGCTTTCGCAAACAGCGTTTCTTTGACAGAAGTTCACTTTGAACATCCAAATGGTTCAACTTTGCGTCTTGGTCAAGTGTTTACAAGTCCGTCTATTTTTGCGGGCATACCTGCAGATACGCTGCGTCTTACAAGGCCTGTAGGTTCCGACGCTGCAACCTACGTGCCATTCCTATCCCCTGCAGGGGTTACCCGCAGTTGGTCTGTAAGTGACGGTAATATTGCATGGTGGAATGTTACTCCTGCCACAGGCACAGGCCCTGTTACAATAACCGGGTTCTCCGGCCCAAATAACCTAACCACAATAACCATACCATCTACAATTGGCGGGCGTAATGTAACAGGCATAGGTGCAAATGTACTAAACTCAACAAATTCGCCAAACTTACAGGAAGCAACAATTCCGGCAAGTGTACAGACATTTGCTAGTAATGCCATAAGCGGCCCCAACCTTGTAAGAGTTCGCTTTTTACACCCAGACGGTGCAGTAATACAAACAATTCCGGCAAATGCATTTGGTGCCCCAGAGGTGCGTAATGCAAACTTCCGTATATTGTTCCCGGCTCAATCTACCGGGTTTACAGAGCCTACATGGCGTGGCTTCCCGGCCCAACCGGAACTTGATGGTGCCTGGGAGTACTCTGAATGGACAGGCCAGGGTCTGATAGTAACCGGCTTTACCGGTACTGTTGCAACTGTGCAAATTCCGGCTTCCATTGGCGGAAGGCCTGTGCGGTATATCGGTGCTAATATGATTACTAACAACACATATATCCGGGAGCTTATAATCCCTGCAAGTGTTGTGTTTCTTTCCGATAACGCAATAACCAATACACCAAATTTAGAAATTGTACACTTGCGTCACACCAATGCAAATGTGTTTACCTACTTCCCAGCAAATGCATTTGAAGGAGTACACGCAGACTTTAGAATTTACTACCCTATAAATGCACAAAACTTTACTACTCCTGTATGGAATGGCTTTCCTGCGTTCCCTCAAAGGTGGACATATACCATTTCCGGCGGGCAGGTTACAATTACCGGCTTTAAAGGTTCGGAAACGGTGGTAATTGTTCCAAGTAGTATTCAAGGCTTCCCTGTGCGAGTTATAGCCAGCGAAACTTTTATAAATAACCAGCAAATCACATCTATCAGAATTCCATCGTCGGTGACCACTATTCAGCCAAACGCAGTGTTTAACTGCGAAAATCTTGCATCTGTAGTTTTCGAGCATACAAATGCCGCCTATATAACCAGCTTTGCAACCAATGCTTTTGTTGGTATTGCTGCAAACTTTAGAATTATGTTCCCTTATGGTGCTGCTGGGTTTACCGCTCCACTTTGGCAGGGTTATTTTGCAGAGCCAGAAACCGGAGACTTAGTCTTAACTTATGGAGATTTTGAATATACCATCCGCAGGGTTACTCTACCCGGGGCGGGCAATGTTTCCCGTGACGAAGTTGTAATTACCAGATACTTGGGAGCAGCTACCACCGTTGCAATTCCGTCCTCTATTAGAGGAATGACTGTTGGTGGCCTTGGGGATGTTGTGTTTTTCCATAACACATATATTACTCAAGTCACCTTGCCGGCAACTTTAAGAACAATTGGCACCAGCACTTTTGCCGGGGCTACAAGTCTTACAGCCATTGATATCCCCGCATCTGTTGTATCTATTGGAAACAACGCATTTATGGGCGCAACTGCTCTTACAAGAGCAATGTTCAGGCATACAAACGGGGAAACTGTCACCTTTGGAGAAAATACATTTACCAATGCGGCAGCCAATTTCCAAATTTCCTTCCCGGCTGGGGCGACAGGGTTTGGTACTCCAACATGGCGTGGCTTCCCTGCTGCAGCATATGGGCAGGCACCACCAACTAATGGTCATACGCCTCCTACAGGAAATCAGCCAAGATCCTTCCCTGTACGCACAACCGATAACTTCCCCGGCGTTACCGGGCCTCCAATACTGTTCCGTGATGGTGTTGGTTATGTATCTCTTCGTGCCTTTGCCATACTAATAGAGTCTGACCCAAGTACTCAAATACAGTTTAATGCACCAATTGCAGGCTGGGCTACAGTTATCGGTACTCATACCAACGGCAGCCAGGTTTCACTAGCGGTAACATCCAACGACCCACGAGTATCGGTAGTTATTAACGGCGTGCAGCATCAGGAAATAGACCTTGCTGCATGGGCTGGCCCGCTTTCCGGCAGAGAACGTGGTCAGTTAAGAACAATTAACGAAGGCGGCAATATCTTCTTGCCTTTCCGTGCTGTATCTAATATATTCGGATACGATGTTGCCATGTTAGACAGCAATACTGTACAATTTACGGCTTTACCGGCTGAATAAACGAATAGCAATTAATAGAATTGTCCCACCAAGCTCGAAAAAGGCATTTTCCTTTGCCACCGAATCGATGATCAAGGATCCGTAAAATTGCGGGTTCTTGCTAATCGATAGTCGGCTCAGGATAAATGCCTTTTTCTTACCTCACGAGATATAGTCGAATAAGCCAAAAAACATCCATTGATGCAAGCAATTTTCCAGCACTTTGTTATTTTAGGAAATTGCATTCATTAGACTTCTTGCACAACTGTAATTTCTACTCGCATGATATAGTCAAATAAGCCAAAAACCATCCTTTTATGTTAGCAATTTCCCAGCACTTCTGCGTCGCAACAAGCCTTGCGCACCGCTAGTGCGCGGCGGTTTTTCGCTCCTTGAATTGCAGAAAAATTCCTGCACCTTAAAGGACGGTTTTCAACTTATTCGACTATAGTTGCAAGCAACCAACGACCGGGACAAGACTGTTCGCTCAAGGCACATTTCCTGCGGAAATGCTTGATTCGCTCACCACCCCTCTCGTTGCTTTGTAGAAATTTTGAAGTTATGCAAGAAGTCTATTTTGATTATAGTGGCATACTGTCTGTTAACTGCATATCATACCCTGACAAGAGTTTATGTTAGGAGATAGTTTATGCAGATTATATCTGGGCTTATTGTTTCTGTAGATGCGTTTTTTATTGGTATTTCATTGGGGTTGCAAAAAAGATGTAAGTTCATATATCTTGCTGTAATTAATGCATTTTTGCTGGGGTTATGTGTCCTTGGTTTTTTAATTGCAGGGCAGATTTATGAGCTTATTGAGTTTGATACAGATTTAATTGTCGGGTTTGTATTTATTGCCCTTGGGCTTTGGTATGTTGTACATTATTTTGTATCCGAGCATGTAAAACGCCATAACGGTGCCCCGGAGAAAGCATCACTTAAAACAATTGTGCTGGTGGGGTTGGTAATGAGCTGCGAAGCAATGCTGATTACTATGGGAATTACATTTGTTTTTTTTCCGGGTTCGACTGTTATAATTCCAATAGCTGTTGCGGTAGCCCATTTTGCTTATTCGGCTATTGCGTTTTATTTGGCAAGAATTGAATGTGTAAAACGGATACCTGTTGTTATAAGTAATGTTGTTTCCGGGCTTGCACTTATTGTATATGGGCTAATGGCAATTTTTGTGGAATTTGGGATATGAAATAAAATTATACCAATTTCACTTGTTTTACACCAACTGTATAAACGCCAGCCCAATTAATATAACGCCAGCCAACCAAGACAAATTAAAACGCAATTTATCTGCGGCCTTATTACCCAGCCAACACCCAAGGAAAAGAGCGGCAAAGCCGATTACTAATGTAAGTAAAACCAGTATTAATCCGTTTACACCTATCATGGCTGCGCCAAGGCCAACTGCAAACCCGTCTAGCGATAGGGAAATAGCTAATACCGCCGCCTCTTTTGCAGAAATGCTTTTAGATACGTCTACATCCGCTGCTTCTGGGTCTGCATATAGGCGCATAACCAATTTGAAATTAAACACAGATAAGTTTATTTCCTTATCTATTTGTGTGTATTTACGGATTATGGATTTGGTAATGCTGTCAAACAATTTTACAAGGCCAATTATTAATAAAATAGAAAAAGATATTCCTGTAGCAAGCCAAGGTGGAATATGTTGAATAAGAGCCATACCAAATATAAAAGATGACCCGATTATAGTGGTGCAGATTAAGTTTATAATAAGTAGTGACAGCACAGGTATTTTTATTTTTTTGCAGCCATAAGCAAATGACGCCGCAAGTGCGTCTATTGATATAGAAATTGCAATGGCGGCGGCCTGCAATGTGGCAATTGCCCATATCATCTAACATCTCTCCTCGAAAAAATCCATCAGACTATCATATGGGTAACCGATATAATTAGTTACAAAAGGCTTGCAAAAAATATAGCCGGAACATTTACAAAATTACTTGCATATGGTATATTGTTCTCCCATTAAATTAATAAGAACTGAGCAGGCGATAAACCTTTTTAGGGTTTATGGGGCCGGGCCACGTTTGTGGCAGCAGGTGTTATAAAAAATGCATCTGCGGGACAGGTATATGTTCCGTAGATGCATTTTTATATTTTGGAGGTAATGGTTATGACAAGGTCAAACGAGCAAATTGCAATGAAAGCGGGCCGTAACAGCATTATTGTTAATGTGTTTTTATCTGTTTTTAAACTTTTTGCCGGGATATTTGGAAATTCTGCCGCAATGGTTGCGGATGCCATACATTCGATAACGGATTTGTTTAGTACGGTAGTTGCCATAATTGGTATCAAACTTGCAGGACAAAAACCGGATGCTAACCACCCCTATGGACACGAGCGGTTTGAATGTGTAGCCACATTAATTTTGGCATCACTTATTTCTGTGGTAGGAGTAGGCATAGGCTGGGCTGGTGTTCAAATGATAATATCCGGGCAGTATAACGAAATTGGTTTGCCGGGTATGCTGGCTATGGTGGCAGCCATTGTTTCTATAATTGTAAAAGAGTCTGTGTATTGGTATATGCGTGCTGTGGCAAAAAAAATAGATTCCAGCGCACTTATGGCTGATGCAGTGCATAGCAGGGCAGACGGTCTTTCTTCTATTGGCAGTTTTATAGGCATTTTGGGTGCGCGAATAGGCTTTCCTATCCTTGACTCTGTAGCCGCCATTGTTATTTGCCTGTTTATATTAAAAACTGCCATAGGCATTTTTATCGATGCCATCGGAAGACTAACAGACAAAGCTTGTGATGGTGAAACCCTTGACGCAATGCGCAATGTCATTTTGGCTCAAGATGCCGTAGAAGGCATAGACCAACTTAAAACGCGCCTTGCCGGCAACAGAATATATGTAGATGTTGATATATGCGTAAATTCGTCTGCCACAGTAAAAGAAGCTCATGGCATAGCCCAATGTGTACATGATGCTATCGAGCAAAAATTCCCAAAGGTAAAGCATTGTATGGTGCATGTAAACCCATCACATGCAGAGGCATAATTTGCGTCATTCTTTCCACTTTGAATAAAACGACCATAATCTTAGTAAAGCTGATATAATAGTGTTTAAGTTCTTTAACAATTTAATTAGGAGACGTGTAAATACATGACAGAAGCATCAAGTATTAGAAATATTGCAATTATCGCCCATGTAGACCATGGGAAGACTACATTGGTAGACCAATTTTTATGGCAAAGCGGTGCTTTTCGCCAAAACCAGACAATATCGGATAGAGTCATGGATTCCGGCGATTTGGAACGTGAAAGAGGCATTACAATTTTGGCAAAAAACACCTCGGTGACTTATAATGGGGTTAAAATAAATATTATTGATACACCGGGCCATGCAGACTTTGGTGGAGAAGTTGAACGGGTACTAAAAATGGTAGACGGCGTAATTTTGGTAGTAGATGCCTTTGAAGGCCCAATGCCTCAAACTAAGTTTGTATTAAAAAATGCCTTGGATTTGGAATTGCCCGTTGTCTGCTGCATTAATAAAATTGACCGTCCCGATGCCCGCCCACCGGAGGTAGTGGACGAAGTGCTGGAACTTTTACTGGAGCTTGACGCATCGGAAGCGCAACTGGATTCACCATTTATTTATGCGTCTGCCAAGAAGGGGTGGGCAAGTCTTACGCCGCAGGATTCCGGGCAAAAAATGGTTCCGTTATTTGACATGATTCTTAGCCATATTCCTGCCCCAAAAGGTGACCCGCTGGCCAATACCCAAGTCCTTATATCAAATATAGACTATAGCAGCTATATTGGGCGAATAGGGGTAGGGAAGGTAGAAAACGGCATTGTGCGTGTTAATGACGAAGTAGTTATTGTTAATAGTTACGAGCCGGATATGCGCAGGCTTGTAAAAGTTTCTAAGCTATACGAATTTGACGGGCTGGACAGGGCAGAAGTGAATATCGCAGGTGTGGGGAGCATTATATCAATTTCCGGCATCCCGGAAATTAAAATAGGCGATACCCTTTGCGGGCCGGACAACCCGGTTGCCTTGCCTTTCAGTAAAATTTCCGAGCCTACTATTTCTATGTTTATCCTGGTAAACGACAGCCCCTTCGCTGGGCAAGACGGAAAATTTCTCACATCCCGACAGATACGTGAGCGGTTATTAAAAGAGTTAAATAACGATGTTAGTCTACGGGTAGAAGAAACAGAATCTACAGAAAAATTTAAAGTGTCCGGGCGTGGAGAGCTGCACTTGTCTATTCTTATAGAAACCATGCGCAGGGAAGGATATGAGTTTCAGGTATCCAAGCCTGCAGTACTATTTAAAGAAATTGACGAGAAACGTCAAGAGCCTATGGAGATAGCCGCAATAGACGTGCCGGAGGAATTTGCCGGTGTGGTTATACAAAAACTAAATGCCCGCAGAGGCGAAATTCGCCAAATGTCTACTGGGCAAACCGGGTATACTCGTTTGCAGTTTAGTATCCCCGCAAGGGGCCTTATTGGCTACCGTTCGGAATTTTTAACAGATACAAAAGGCAATGGCATAATGAATACTCTTTTTGACGGCTATGCTCCATATAAAGGCGAAATCCCCAACCGCCCTCAGGGGTCGCTAATCTCTTTTGAAACGGGGATAGCCATAACTTACGGTATGTACAACGCTCAAGAACGTGGGGCACTTTTTATAAACCCCGGAGACAAGGTGTACACAGGCATGGTTGTGGGCCGCAATGCCCGCAGCGGTGATATGGAAGTAAATATATGTAAGCAGAAGAAAGCCACAAACTTCCGCGCTGTGGGCAACGACGATGCAATGCGACTGGTTCCTGCCCAGATATTAAGCTTAGAGCAATGCTTAGAATTTATCACAGATGACGAATTGGTAGAGGTTACGCCCCTTAATTTGCGTATACGTAAGAAGTTATTAAACGCTACAGATCGGGCCAGAGCAAATAAAAATAAAGATAATAATTAATTTAGTAGATGTTAAAGGACTATTAAAGTGGTAACAATAGAGCAGTAACATTTGCGATTAACTGTTTTGCAGTAATACGACAATATAAACGAAGGGACAAGGCCATGGGCAGAAAAAAGTTAAGAATAGGACGCTTGGTAATGGTTATGGCAGTAATTGCAGTAGCTGGCTTTGTTGTGTATTTTTTACGTTCGGCCCTATCAGAAGGTGTCGTGTCAGCAACAAATGGCGCTGGACTGAGTGAGCCCATTATAATGGAAACATTCCACCAGCCGGATGAATTGCTGCGACATTATTTTGCCCATATCGAAGCGGGCAGATTTGAAGAAATGTATCTGCTGCTAACAGAAGTAAGCCGGGCATCAATTTCTAAAGAGGATTTTATCGAAAGAAACAGAGGTATTTATACCGGAATTGGCGTAAGCAATATTGTTGTTAGGGTTACAGAAATGTATGAAGTCCCGGAAAGGCCCGGTAGAAGGTTTGTTAATTACAGCCTGCGAATGGATACAGTTGCCGGGGAGATAAGTCACGACAGACAAGTTATTTTTGAGTTAAACAGTGATAATCAATACCGTTTGCAATGGAGTTCTTATATGATTTTTCCGGAGCTTGGCAGTAATGACAGAGTTCGAGTCAGTATATTGCCGGCTCAACGGGGTAACATTTACGATAGGAACGGGCAAATGTTGGCAGGGCCGGGGCCCGCATCTACAGTTGGGTTTGTACCTGGAAGAATGCGTTATGAAAATGAACTTTACATGGAAGAGGACATCGCCAAAGTTGCAGAATTGCTGGACATGACACCGGAGGGTATTAACAGAAGACTTGGAGCTTCTTATGTAAGAGATGACACTTTTGTTTTACTGCGGACAATTTCAAGGGATGCCCAGGAACTGATAGATGAATTATTAACTGTACAAGGTATTATGATAAGCAGTGCAACCGTTAGGTATTACCCATTGGGGCGCAGAGCAGCCCATTTAGTGGGATACGTGCAAAATATCAATGCGGAAGAATTAGCGGCCCTTGCAGGAGAGGGCTATCATATGAACAGTTTAATAGGAAGGGCCGGGCTGGAAAGTATACTGGAGAACCAACTCCGCGCCAGAGATGGGCGAGAGATTTTTATTGTTGACAGTGAAGGAAACAGAACCGTAACGTTAGCAAGAAAACCTCCGGTAAACGGGAATGATATAAGGCTGACTATCGACGCTAACATTCAAACCCAACTTTACGATGTGTTTAATACAGATAAAAGCGCGTCTGTAGCTATGAACCCTAAAACCGGAGAGGTCCTTGCCCTTGTAAGTACCCCATCATATGACCCAAACGATTTTGTTCGGGGCATGACCGCACGTATATGGACAGGCCTTAACGAAGACGAAAATCTTCCACTATTTAACCGGTTTAGGGCAACCTTTAGTCCGGGGTCAACTATGAAAGCCATAACAGCTGCCATTGGAATAGATGGTGGATTCTTTAGTGCGAACGAAGATTTTGGTCCAAGCGGACGGCGGTGGCAGCAAGACGAAAGCTGGGGCAGGTTTTTTGTAACAACTGTAAGGGAATACAGCGGCCCCGCCAACCTTAACAACGCAATGGCTTGGTCTGACAATATTTATTTTGCAAAGGCCACATTAAGAATTGGCACTGAAGCATTTGAAAACGGCCTATGTGACTTTGGCTTTAGCGAACGCATACCTTTTGAGTATGGTTTGTTCTCCTCTATTATCTCGACTACTGGAACAATTACATCAGAAATTCAATTGGCTGACAGCGGATACGGGCAAGGCGAAATACTTATGAACCCCGTTCACTTAGCGACAATTTACGCCGCCTTTGTAAACGAGGGCAATATTTTACAACCGTGGCTTATCATGGATAACCCTTACCGGCCTGCTGTATGGAAGCCCAATGCCTTTTCTCCGGTAACTGCAAGAGTTGTACTTGATAGCCTGATATATTCTATAAATTATGGCACAGGCCAGGGGGCAAGAGTCCCTGGAAGAGTATTAGCTGGCAAAACAGGAACGGCGGAATTAAAACTGACACAAGACGACCAGGACGGAACAGAACTTGGCTGGTTTGTATTGCTTACCACAGAGGAAACGGAAAATCCTTTACTAGTCGTTTCTATGGTCGAGGATGTTCAGGGCCGTGGGGGAAGTGGTTATGTAGTTACTAGGGTTGCAACGCTGTTTAATTAGGGTATATATGTGAAAGAAGCGATTCCCAGCTTCTTTCATCATAATATTTGTGCTTTCCGCAAGGAGGAGAACCCAACTGGGAGGAATGGAATCAGGCATGGATATTTTAGTAATCGAAGACAACCACCAATTGCAAAAATATCTGCTGGAGTATTTACAGGCCTATGGCTTTGCCCCGCATATTTTGAGTGATTACGATAAACTGGTTGAAGCAATACAAGAAGTCGCACCCAAATTAATACTACTGGATATAAACTTGCCACAGTTTGATGGCTTTTACTATCTGCGGTTAATACGCAAGCAATGTAACATTCCTGTTATTATCCTGTCTGCCCGTAGCGACGAAGCCGACCAAATTCGTGGAATCGAAGGTGGAGCATACGATTACATTACAAAACCGTTTTCTGCCGGAGTGCTAATTGCAAAAATCAACGGGCTTTTGGCAAGAGAAACCACCGGAGAAGAAAACTTGAGGGTAGGCGAAGTCCTTCTTTCCCAAAGTGCCATGACCCTTTCCCATGGCAAAAAAACCGTAGAACTTAGTAAAAACGAATATAAAATGCTGGCACTTTTACTTATGCGGGCGGGGCAGTATGTATCCCGGGAAGATATGCTGGAGGCTCTTTGGGACGATGTCACTTTTGTAGACGACAATACCCTTACGGTAAATATATCCCGGGTGAAAAAGCGACTGGGGGAAATTGGCCTTGGGCAAGCCATAGCAACCAAAAGGGGTGTGGGCTATGCTTTCGTGTCAAATAATTAAAATTACTATATTGGATTCTAAAAGTGAACTTACCGCCCTTGCCATAGGTGCAGCACTTTTGATACTTGTGTACAATTTGCATATAACCGGCACGGTAATTATTTACCCCGTAATTTTAACCATTGCGGTAATGCTGGTGTATCTGGTTGTCAAGGCTTTGAACTTAGCACGGCTTTACAGCCGGTTAGAGTCCGCCAAAACTGCCGTAAACGAAGACGATGGCGAGGGAGTTTTGCAAAACCTGGTTTTTGAGACAATTGCAGATGTTCATAACCGCCATATGAGTGAAATTTATCGTTTGCGTTCTCAAATGGAAGAACGCAGCGGGTTGTTTTCCCAGTTTATACATGGGATGAAATCTTCCGTCGCTGTTATCGAACTTGCATGTGGCAATCTGTCAGACAGTACCATTGCAGACATTATTGCAGAAAACGAAAAGCTGAAGAAAGGGTTGGAACAAGCCTTGAATCTTTTGCGGCTAGACGCATTCGCAAATGACTATGTGCCGGAAAGGCTTGAACTTGGCGAACTGGTAAAGCAAGTTATAAATGAACATAAGCGTGATTTTATTTATGCAAATGTGTACCCAAGGTTAAATGGTGACACAATAGTATATTCAGACCCTAAATGGTGTGGGTTTATCATAAGTCAAGTTGTTACTAACGCAATAAAATATAGTAAACAAAGTGAAAGTGTCGTTTTTGATATACAGGGGCAAACCCTGCGAATTACAGATAGCGGCATTGGCATACCGCCCGAAGATTTACCACGGGTTTTTGATATGTTCTTTACAGGGGCAAATGGTCGGCGACGTAAGGATTCAACTGGTATTGGATTGTTTATGGTTAAGCATATTGCAGATAAGTTGGGGATAAGTATTACCATAGAGTCAAAAACAGGTTATGGAACGGCTGTTATGTTTGAGTTTAAGTAAGCTTTATGGTAGCCACAAACCCAAAAAACCAATCTAACAAAAATGTAAGGTTACTGTAAGCTAATTCGATTGTTCGAGTTAGCTTTTCTTATGTAAAATTGAGCCATAATACAAACGGAGGCACACAATATGAGCGAAATCATTAATGCAAAAGGGCTTACAAAAATATATCGTGGTTCTATAGGTGCCGGGGAAGTGAAAGCCTTGGACAGCATAGATTTATCTGTGGCTAAAGGCGAATTTATAGGCATAATGGGGCCATCGGGCAGCGGGAAAACCACTTTGCTAAATGTGTTGTCTGGGGTAGACAGTGCAACCAGCGGTACAATTTCCTTAGAGGGCAAAGATATTACAAAAATGAAACGGGATGAACTTGCCTTATTTCGCAGACAAAAAATCGGCTATATATTCCAAGATTTTAACTTGCTGGACAGCCTTTCTGTAAAAGAAAATATTGCATTGCCCCTGATTCTAGACAAAGTTGCCCCGAAACAAATTGAAGCAATCGTAACAAAATTGCTGGATTTTTTTGATATTGCGGACCTTGCAAATAAAGCCCCTTATAATATTTCCGGTGGGCAAAAACAGCGAGTTGCTGCGGCTCGTGCCTTGGTGGTAGACCCTGCCGTATGCTACGCAGACGAGCCAACGGGCAACTTAGATTCCAAATCTTCTGCAAGTATAATGGAAATGCTTACTAAAATGAATGAGCAGCAGGGCGCAACAATTTTAATGGTAACTCACGATGCCTTTGCGGCCTCTTACGCAAAACGTATCATTTTTATAGAAGATGGCAAAATTACGCTGCAAATTATCCGTGGCGGCGGCAGGAAAGAATTTTACGATAAAATTTTAGAAACTCTTAGTTATGTAGAGGAGATTTGGTAATGACCTTTCGAGATATAGCTCGTAAAAATTTAAGATTTAACATACGCAAATTTGCGTCATATTTTCTTGTAAATGCTTTTGTAGTTTGCACATTATTCCTGTTTGGCAGTTTGTTATTTAACGACACTATAAACAACGACCCCGTAATGCAGGGCATGAGAATATTAGTTGTAATAGGTTCTGTAATAATAACTGTGTTTGCAATAATATTTCTTATTTACACAGGTTTTTATTTTGTACGAAGCCGCGGGCGTGAGTTTGGCGTATATCTTACCCTTGGCATGACACATAAAGATTTGTCTCGTATGGCGGTTGCAGAAAGTGTTATTATTTTTGCAGGGGCAACAACACTTGGCATAGGTGTTGGACTGCTTTTCGGCAATTTGTTTTTTCTTATTGTAGGCCGTATTTTAGAAATACCGGGCAATATATTTCAACTAAGCATCATGACTTTTTTGTTTTCGCTGGGTACATTAGTGGCGGCCTTTCTTGTACAGCTTGGTATGATAGCTGTGTTTATTCGCAGGTTATCCATTGTTAATATTACCAAAGCCACTAAAACCAAAGATGCCGCAAGGCAAAGCCCCATAGTTGGTATGGTGTCCACGGTTATTTTTGTCCTTAGCGTGTCTATCTTCGCAGGCGTGTTGTTCCATGTTGGGTGGGTTGTTGACACTATATTGTATACCGCTATTACAAGGTTTTTATCCAGGACAGAGCCTTGGTCTATGCTTGCCCTTATCGCAACTGTGTTTATATCCTTATATTTTGTAATTGGCAGCGGGATAAATGTTATACGAGCGTTTTGTAAGCTCTTTCCCGGGTTTTACCAACGGCATATTTTGCTGTTTTCCGGTCTTTCTCACAAGTTTAGGGCATATCGCACTATACTTTACAGCATTAGCATTCTCACTGGTTTTGCAATTATGTTCGTAGGCTGGTCGCTTGTCCAGTACATTGCAACAGTTGACGACGTGGCGCAAACACAACGTTTCCATTTTGCCATAGAGCAAAGGGCAGGAATGAACCAAATTTCCGAATACGAATTGCGTCAGCTTGTTGAAAGGGAAGGGGGCGAAATTGCAAGCCTTCACATATTGCCGTACATGGACAGCCGTCGTTTTGTGCCGGGCAGGTTTGGGTACGAAATGCATTGGGAAAATATCCGTACAAGTTATTTGGTAAGCGATATGTATTTTAATTCTTTTACAGAACTTGATGAGCCTCTTAAACTTGCAAAACATGAGCTGGCAATAGCCTTTAGTGCCGCATGGCCGCCTGTACTACGGAACATGGAAATAGCCGTAGAGCCCCTCTGTGCGGAAGTTGGCAGCGGTTTTTCCCCAACAGAATGGCGGTTGGGAGGCTATGCCGGATGGCACTCTAAGGAAGCAGTACAGTGGGCGACAGAGAGCCCTCCAATGTTATATTTTCATGTAGAAAATATACAAACATTAAATATCTCTTTTATCAATCAACCAATTCGCCAATATAGTGCGAGTGCGTTTATGCAAAACTATGCTCATATAATTGCACATGAATTATGGCAAAGCCTTACTGAAACAGGGGAAGTAAACCACATAATGGCTTTTAACCTGGCAACTGGCGACCATGCAATAATATTGCAGGCACTTATTGCAGAACTATCCCGTATAAACAACTTGCCCCATGGGTTATGGGATATCTACTTCCCGGAAATGTACAGTCGGTTGCGGCCTCTCTCTTTTGAAGAAAGTTTTGGTATTGCCTTGCGCAGTAACGGCTTCGTGTTGTTTGTATTCGGCTTTTTAGGGATTATTGGCCTTGTGTCTGTGTTTATAGTGCTGTATCACAAATTTGTGGCAGATGTAGACGATGAATCTGCAAGTATTGCCATGTTTAAAAAAATTGGACTTACTGTATCAGAATGCCGCAAGTACGTTCAAGGGCATTTGGCAATTGTGTTTTTCTTTCCTTTATTTTTTGGCGGTGCGGCGGCTTTGCTTTTGATACTGGCCTTGTTTATGAACCAGCCAACAATTGATACATGGCAATACTTCCGTTATGTTTTGACAATGTACGGCGGTATAGTACTGTTTAATGTCGGACTGTACGCCGCACTACGTAAACGTTTTTTTATAAATGTTAAAATTAGCAGAATGTAGTTTGGGGCTATTGCGCCCGTTAAAAAAAACGAACCGCAAAATTATTATATCCTGTGCCCTTCCAGCATTTTTACATAGCTGTCATATCGCATAGGGTGAATTTCCATTCCCACATGCTCTTTTACGGCGCAGTCTTTTTCCCGCAGGTGCAAGCAATTGTTAAAGCGACAATCGGGTATAAACTGTTCGAATTCTTTAAAAAGCAGTCCCAGTTTATTTTTTGGGATTGTGTCTATATCAAGGGATGTAAAGCCGGGAGTATCTACACAATATCCCCCGGAGGGGTCACTTGATAATGAAAAAATTTCTGAATGGCGAGTAGTGTGTTTTCCCCTGCTAAGTTTTGTGCTAAGTTCCCCGGTTATTAGCTCCAGTTTAGGCGAAAGTGCGTTTATTAAGCTGGATTTACCAACGCCGCTTGGGCCTGCAAAAACGTTAATTTTTCCTGCCATATGAGTGCGCAGGTCGGATAATCCTTCTTTTACAATGGTAGATGTGTATACCAGAGGGTATCCGGCTTGTATATATGGGTCAAAACTGGTATCTTGCACAATTAAATCTGATTTATTAACGCAAATTAATACCGGTATATCTTCGTATGACGCCAATACAAGGAAACGATCTAAAAGCCCCGCATTAAAAGCGGGCTGGGCCGTTGCCACAGTTATAATCACCTGATCAATATTGGCAATTGGCGGACGACGAAGCTCGTTTTTGCGGGGCTTTATAGTGTGTAAAGTTCCAATTTGTTTGTTTTCGTCGGTAATGGATATTATTACGGCATCGCCAATTAAAGGCGTAGTATTTCTGTTTCGAAACACGCCACGGGGGTTGCAAATATATTGCGTACCCTCTGCAAGGACTGTATATGCCCCGCCTACACCTTTTATTATGATACCTTCTTTATCCGGTTTACCTATACCTATCATTCCTCGTCAAAGTTTATGGGGAAAAAGCCCCGTAATGTTTCTACCATACCGCCGTCTTCTACAGACCATATACGATAAATTGCAGTGCCGGTACCCGTAACCTGAACCTGCCGAGGTAATGTGTTGACGGCAACGTTAGGGTCGTTAAATTCTTCTGTTGGGGCTGCATCACCTATTTGCCGTGTAATTATTATATGAACGGTTTCTGTTCCCTCTGGTACAATCCATGGTTCTATTGTTAATAATCTTGTGCGCACTTGTACAGCCGGAGGGTCTTCTTGTGCGGTTTGCTCATCTTCTGCAGGGGGGTCTTCAACTGTAGGGGGCTCCTCTTCGGCAGAAGGGTCTTCTTCTGCAGGAGATTCCTCTTGGGTTGCGGGCTCTTCCTCAGCCGGAGGGCCGGAACTGACAGTATAGTTTACTGTTGTTTCGCGGTATACTAATTCGTCCGGCATAGGGCTTTGCATCATTATTACGCCCTGTGCATAGGTGGTGCTTTCTTGTACGGTTCTGTTCCCGGGGATTAGCATGGCGGCAGATAGTAACTCCAAGGCGGAGGTTTCTGTCTGACCAATTAAAAGCGGTACATGAACTTGACCTGTATCAGGTCCGGCAGATACCCTAAGAACTATTTCCGCACCTTCCCGCATTAGAGTTCCCGCATCGGGGGTTTGTGATATTATTGTATCAATTTCAATATATTCTTCTGTCTGGCGTTCTATTCGTACATTAACGGATAATAGTGCAAGTTGTGTCTGGGCGTCTGCCAAGTTGGATTCTAACAAGTCCGGCATGGTGTAGATATACGGATTTTGTGCCCCAAGGCTAAGGGTTACTTGAATCTGGTCCCCGATTGTTAGCCCGGTAAATCTTGTTGATTGAACTTGTGCTATTACGTAATTTTCCGGGAAATCGTCTGAATAGTCATGGTCAAAGACAATAATGCCTAGCCCCACACCCTCTGCTGTGGCCTGAGCCTGAGCCAATGGCATGCCTACAACATTTGGGACAATTACATTGCTGCTGCCCTCTTGTTGAAAGCGAGGTAATACATATAATATGCCCAAAACTGTTACTATTGCCATAAAAACGAAAGCCAGTACAATGCCGCCCCAAACGGCTGCCTTATCAGAGCGGGAGTTGTCGTCGTAGTCATCATAGTCATCTTCGTATTCTTCATCGTCTAAAAATGCTTTGCGTGCATTTTCGCGTTGTTCTTTTGCAAGCTTGTTAGGATCTGCGGCAATGTCATCAACTATGGATGTATCTACTACTTCTTCTGTTACAAAATCGCCGCTGTCATCTGTTTGGGCGCGTTTTAGGTCTATAATTAAATCTTCAGCAGTTTGGTATCGCAAGGAAGATGATTTTTCCGTGGCTTTGGCAATGATTTTTATAATGCTTTGTGACACATTTGGATTAAAATCTAATATATCCGGGAATTCGTTATTCAAATGACACATGGCGACAGAAACTTCCATTTCTCCGTCGAAGGGTAGCCTGCCTGTAGCCATTTCGTACATGCAAACGCCAAGAGAGTATATATCTGTGGTATGGTCTAAGTATCCGTTTCTTGCCTGTTCCGGCGAAGAGTAATGGACACTGCCCATAGAGCCGGCCCCGGCTGTTAATGTAGAGGTTTTTGCAACACGGGCAATACCAAAGTCAGTTACTTTTACAATATTTGAGCGGGTAATTAATGTGTTTTGAGGCTTAATATCCCTGTGTACTATGCCGTTACGGTGCGCTTCCGCCAGCCCTTGGGCTATTTGTATAGTAACAGCCAAGATAATATCATCTGCAAAAGGGGCCTTTTTTGTGATTAGTTCCTTTAAAGTTGCACCATCTACATACTCCAACACGATATAACATATGTCGCCATCTTGCCCAAAATCAAAAATGCTTACAATATTTTGATGGTTAAGTGCTGCGGCAGCTCGTGCTTCTTGAGGGAAGCGGTCTGCCAAGTCGTCGTCGGCTAAATAGTCCTCTTTTAATACCTTTAGGGTTACATATCTATCCAACTTCATATCGTATGCACGGTATACAACAGACATACCGCCCACGCCAATTGTAGTATCTATTTCATACCGGGCGGCAACTAGTACCCCAGCTTCTAGTCTCAATTCTGTCACCTCTTAAATAAAATATGGCCTTACACTTCTATTAAGAAAAAAAGTAAAATAAGACCTATTTCCTGTTTACATCTATTAAAATGGCTGAAATATTATCATGTCCGCCACAAGAGTTTGCTTCTTCTACAAGGAATTTTGTGCGGTGTTCTACAAACCCTACACCATTAACAATCCCCTTAATTATGTTATCATCCAGCATATTGGTTAAACCGTCGGAGCATAATAAAATGGTAGCAGCATCGCCAATAGGCATAACAATTCCGTCTACTTCGAAGGATGTTTGACTGCCCAAAACTCGTGTTACAACATGACGTTTTGGATGAGTAAGGGCTTCCTTTGCAGTTAACTGGCCCGCCTGTACCATTTCTTCTACATAGGTATGGTCTGCGGTTATTTGAGATATGCTTTCTGGTGTAATTGCATATGCGCGGCTGTCGCCCACATGGGCAAGCAGTAGTTTGCCATCGGCAACAACGCATGCCGTTAGAGTAGTGCCCATACCTTGCATGGCTTCGTTATCTTCTGACATTTTGCAAAGCATGCTGTTGGCCCCTTGTACGGCTGCTACAAGTAAGTCCAAATAATTATCCGCCTGTACAAACTTTGCAGCTTGAAAGTTGCGGATATAGTCATACATAAAAGTTATTGCCTGAGTGCTTGCAACGTCTCCGGCGTTGTGACCTCCCATGCCGTCTGCTACTATAAATAAATTTGGTAACGGCCCCAAAGGATCGCATGTAACGAGTATAGCGTCTTGGTTTTGTTCTCTTGTCTGTCCTTTATCTGTAAGGCCGGCTGCGTTCATAATGCACCCCTTTGTGTAAAATTCTGATTACTAAATATATATTATAGTGCCTGTGGTTGATGTTAACAAGGTTTTTTTAGAAATAGTCTTAAGAACGTGCCAAAATTGCAATGTAAAATGCGTCGGAAGTGGGTGAGGGGAGTATTTGTTGTTGGCTGATAAGCCTATAACTCTGGTGTGTTTCCAGGAAGTTTACTATATTGTCGATGTTTTCTTCTTTGGTGATAGTACAAGTGCAATATACAAGTCTACCACCGGGTTTTACATATTTGGCAGCGACGGCAAGCAATTCTTTTTGTAAATTTGCCAACTCTTTTATGTCTTGGGGTTGACGGGAATATTTAATTTCCGGATGTTTGCGGATTGTCCCGAAACCGGAACAGGGCGCATCTACCAATACCGCATCTGCGGCGGCTTCCAGAGCCGGGTCAAAAATAGTTCCGTCTTTTAAAAATGGGGTTACTATGGAAAGCCCAAGGCGTTTACGGGTTTGATTAATTAGTTCTACTCTGTGAGGATATAAGTCATATGACAGGACTTTGCCTTGGTTTTTCATTAAACAAGCGGTAGCAAAAGATTTGCCTCCCGGGGCGGCGCATAGGTCAATTATTGTCTGACCCGGTTGTGCATCTAAAGCCTCGACTGCGTGAATGGCACCCGGGTCTATAACAAAAAACAAGCCATCTTTAAAAGCAGCAAGCCTTGTTATATCCCCTGCCTGACGCAAAACTAAAAAGTTGGAAATACTAAGCGGGGTTGCGTCCACTCCTTCGGTTTCCAGTTGCTGTGCTAAAAGATTTACATTTGTTTTATATGTGTTTGTTATAATTATTAAGGGCGGCGGCTGGTGGCTGTTTTCACAAAAACTTTGTATGTTTTCTTCCCCAAGCCAGACTTTAAGCTTTTCCATCAACCATTTAGGGTAGGAATATTTAAGAGAAAGGCTTTTTATTTTATCGGACTTTTCCCTGGAAATATTTCTTAGTACAGCATTAACAAAACCCGACAAGTTAGTAAAGCCGAAAGTTTTTGTAAGTACAACGGCTTCGTTTACAGCGGCACGATCTGGGATTTTATCCATATGTTTAATTTGGCACACAGATATTCGTAATAAATTACGGATGAAAGGCTTCATTTTGTCTACAGGTGTTTTAGAAAAATTATTTAAATTATAATCAATTTGTATAAGATTCCTTAAAGTTTCGTTAACCAAATCCGTTACAAATGCACGGGAACGTGGGTCTATGTCTGCCTCTGCAAGGGTTTTGCGTAAAGCTATATTGGCATACGCTCCGGAATCTAATACATCGGTTAAAACGGCAACAGCAACGGCACGGTCTGTCTTGTTTGTCAAATAAATCACTATCCTCTAAAGTGTTGCATGATTAATTGTGCGACCACAGTATGACAAATTTTTATAAGAATGTCTACTTTAATATTGAAAAAAGGCGGAAGCTGCAATGCTCCCGCCAGATAAGTTGAATTATTTCATTATACGTTGTGCTGTCGTGCGGGCCGGTAACCTAGCCGGATTAGTTGGTGCGGGTTGATCTGGCTGAGTTTGTTCAGGTGTTGTTTGCTGTGGAGTTGCGACGCTGTCGTTTGTGTTATTTATATTGTTTAAGTTATAGTAGTAACTATCGTCGTAGCTTTCATCATAGTCATCCTGGTAGCCTCTTGTTCTGGAAGGTGTTGCAGGTGTTGCCGGCATTATAGGCATTTCAGGTGTGGTTGGGTTTGTTGGTTCTTCGGTTTTTTTGCGGAAGAATGCCATATCCATATCGCTGTAATTATCATCGCTTGTTACAAAATCATCTTCGTAGTTCACAACTGCAACTGTTTGTTCCATGTTTGAATCAAAATCGTTGCTGCTGTTCATATAAGGATTACTGTTTACGCTGTTGTAATTTCTGCGGGCCGCACGGTTAGTATTGTTCATGCCATGGCGTCTGTTACTTTGCCTGTTGTTTTGTACGCTGGCACCCAATTGACTGGTTTGGTTCATATTATTGCTCATGCTATAGCGGTGGTTGCTTTGTGTGTTGCGGGTAGCAGATTGTCTGCTGCGTTGTTGGCCTGTATTTAGTGTTATGTGACGAGCTCTTTGAGTACCGGCAGTTCTGTTGTTAAGTGTCAACCTTGGTGCAGGTGGCGACAACTTTGGTGCAGGTGTATTTGTTTTTGCATTGCTTGTTGAGCTTGATCTTGCAGGTTTTGTTTCGGTTTTCTTATCTTCACGTTTTGTATCAATACGTTTTGTTTCGGTATTTTGTACTGTTGTATTCGAACGGTTAGTATTTTTAGCCGCACGGTTTGTTACATCTGCATTATTATTAGCAGCAGCAGTTGCCGAAATGCCGGTACTACGATTAGTACGGTTGTTCACAAGAGACTGTTCGGAAGTTGTTACTCCCATATCATAGCCTTGGTGGTATTGGTTGTAATTATATTCGCCCATACCATGTGTGTAATCTGAATAGCTGTTATAGTCATTTAGCCCCTGTGTGCGGCCTCTGTGGCTGCCATAACGGAATGTGTTGCCTACTCGCCCTTGTGGACGCCCTAAGTTTAAAGACCGGTTTGACGTGCCGGTATTGTACCTATGCCTATTTTGTGAATAACGTGTATTTTGGCTGCGTGATGGATTTGTTATATTACGCGTAGTGCTGGTAACATTGTTTGCGGCTCGGCGGATACCTCTAGTTGTGCGTCCTACAATGCCATCGGTGCGGTATGTGCCGCCGCGGTTAAATGCACCGCTGTTCCCCATGGCACTACTATTGTTAGTTGTGGATCTGTAAGTTCCAGAGTTACGGTTAACGGAATCTACTATGCGTTGCCCGTTACGGTTGCCTTGGTTTGTTTCCGGCATGTTGGTAGAACATCCTGTTACTGCTATCATACCTGCCACTAAGCCGGTTACTGCAATACGTCTCCAATTCATTTATTTGTCCCCCTAATATTTGTGATAAAAAAATCGCATACACATGTCCTCACTAGTTGAGTGTCTTGTGCTTGCGATTTTATTTTTAGCAAATTCAATTTATTAATACTGTACTACCCTTGGAACGATACCAAGAAATTTACAAAACGGTTACATTGTGTGAAAAGTCTAACTATTTTAAGAAGAAATAATTTCATTAAATTTTTTAAGTGCATCGGGTATGTCGATATTTTGCGGGCATAGCGGGATGCATTTGCCGCAGAATATGCAGGCAGAAGGTTTTTCTTCCGGTTTTAGCATTTTAATTGCGGCATTAAGATGCCAAGCCATGGAAAACCCGGCTTCATTATACATCATAAGTAACGTGGGTATATCAAGGTTTTTTGGGCAATCCTCTGTGCAGTAGCCGCATGTGGTACAATGTATACGGTCTACAAAGGTTTCCAGTACTTGTTCCAAAAGTTCAACTTCCTGCGGTGTTACCGGGTCATGTTTTGAAAACAGGTTTATATTTTCTTTTACCTGGTCTAAATTGGACATGCCGCTTAATACAACGGGGACATTATCCAGGGATTGCAAGTATCTAAAAGCCCAAGCTGCATGTGAGTCTGTAGGACGTACAGTTTTTAGCAGGGCATCTGCATCCGGGCCAAGGTCTGCCAGCCTACCGCCGCGTAGTGGCTCCATGACAAAAACAGGAAGACCATGATTTGTGATAACTTCGTATTTTTTTCCTGCTTCTTGTAACTTCCAGTCCATGTAGTTAAGCTGTATCATAACAAATTCAAAATCGTTACAGCCATTGGCTTTCATTTCGGTCAGGAATTTATCTATGGTTTCGTGGCGTCCATGAGAAGATATCCCTAAATGGCGTATGCGGCCTTTCGCTTTTTGTTCCAGTAAGCAATCTATAAGACCAAGCTGCTGGTCTGTATAAATGCCATAGGTGTTTTCTGCCAAGTTATGCAGCATAAAGAAATCGAAATAATCTACACCGCACCGCTCCATTTGAAATTCAAAGACTTCTAAAGGATTGGCGTATGTTTTACCGGATATTTCAATTTGTCCATTTGTAAAGCTCATCATGTTGCCGGGGAACTTAGACGCTAAGTACCAACTGTCCCGTGGATACCGGGAAAGGGCTTTGCCCAGAAAACTCTCGGATTCTCCTCCGTGATAAAAATAAGATGTGTCGTAATAATTTACACCGTTAGCGTAAGCGTAATCAACCATTTCTGCCGCACTTTCGTGAATAGGGCCGCCCCAGCCGGAAGTTGCGCCAGTCAGGCGCATTGCGCCAAGCCCTAAAGACGAGAGCTTCAGGTCTTTAAATTGTTTGTAAATCATAAACATCCCTCAAATCCTTTAGAATTTGTTTTCTATCCACCCTAACCGCATTTCTGCAATTTCCCGGTCTTCATCGTCTTTTATAGACTGTATGTACCGGGCGATTTTGTCTTTTTGGTACTGCAAATACAGTGAATAGCCAGGGCTTTCTTGCAAATACTTCCCCAAAAAATATTCCTGCTCTGTCCAAGTTAAAACATTGCCTGTGTAAGTGGCGAGCAAAATTACATAAAACCGTGAATCTTCATATACAAGCTTTTCTGTGCTAATGTCATATCCGGCACCATGAAGTAATTTTCGCAGCTCTTCTAAATTTTGCTGGGGTTGCAAAATTAATTTTTTTGCGTACTGTACTTTGGCTGGCTCTGCTTGCAAAATACTCCATATTCGCATGCCGCCCATGCCGGAAATTACTGCACAGTCGGCTTCATTATCCATAAGGGGCTTTAAGCCATCCCCAAGACGGGTTTCAATTTGGCAAGATAACCCGACTGCCCGAATATTTGCCGCTGCAATTTCCAGAGGGCCTTTGTTTATGTCACAGGCGATAGCTTTTTTGCAAAAACTACCACGTACAGCCTCAATTGGCAAATAGGCATGGTCTGTGCCAATGTCTGCAAGTATTTCGCTTCCTTTAACAAGCCCAAGCACAGCTTGCAACCGTAACGACAGTGCCATTAATCCAAATAATCCTTTAATTTTTTACTACGGCTTGGGTGGCGAAGTTTCCGCAGGGCTTTTGCTTCAATTTGGCGGATACGTTCCCGTGTAACGCTAAATTCCTTGCCCACTTCTTCCAAGGTGCGGGCACGTCCATCGTCCAAGCCAAAGCGGAGGCGCAAAACTTTTTCTTCACGTTCTGTCAAGGTATCAAGCACGTCCATCAGTTGTTCTTTAAGCAGTGTAAATGCCGCCGCTTCTGCCGGGGCAGGAATGTCGTCGTCGGGTATAAAGTCACCTAAATGGCTGTCTTCTTCTTCACCAATTGGCGTTTCCAGAGATACAGGTTCTTGTCCGATTTTCAAAATGTCCCGTACTTTATCCACAGGCATTTGCATTTCTTTAGCTAACTCGTCCGGGGTTGGGTCACGCCCAAGTTCCTGCAATAGCTGGCGGGAAACGCGAATGAGCTTGTTAATTGTTTCTACCATGTGTACTGGTATACGAATTGTACGGGCCTGGTCCGCAATGGCACGGGTAATAGCCTGGCGTATCCACCAGGTTGCATAGGTGCTGAATTTGTAGCCTTTTTTGTAGTCGAATTTTTCTACAGCTTTAATAAGTCCCAGGTTGCCCTCCTGAATTAAATCCAAAAATAGCATCCCACGCCCTACATACCGTTTAGCAATGGACACAACAAGGCGAAGGTTTGCCTCTGCAAGCCTTTGTTTTGCGTCCTCATCGCCATCTTCCATACGCTTTGCAAGGTCAATTTCCTCGTCCCCCGTTAAAAGAGGCACTTTTCCAATTTCTTTAAGATACATGCGAACATGGTCATCGATGTTTATTGCGCCTTCTACAGCGGCAAGGTCTAATTCTTTGTCTTTTTCTAGGTCTAAGTCGGGTTCCAGGCCTGTTGGTATTTCAATACCATGGCCCTCTATCCACTCATATGCCTTGCCCATTTGGTCTGGGTCAAGGTCAATATCGCCAAAAAAGTCCATTATCTCTTTGTGGCTTAAGCTGTTTTTGTTCTTTTTACCAAGAGCCACCAACTCTTCCAGGTGGTTCATTAATACAGGATCTTCGAAGGGCTTCAAAGAACACCATTCCTCTCGTGCGCACTTATTCCAGTTATGGAATAGGTGACGTATATTATTTTAACCAGTCCGCAAGCTTATATACTTATGGCTGGCATGTTTCTTACTACAAAACCCAGTGATTGCAGGGTTTGTTGGTCGTTTTTTGCATCGGCACTTTGCATTTCGTCTAGTGCCCATGCTCTTTTAATAATAAATGCTGTTTCATTCAGTGCTTTTTCTATTGAATTTCTGGTGTTATACTCTGGTGCGTCAATAAAAATTTCTGTTATTATTTGATGACATTCACCGGACTCAAAGCATGAAATAATATCTGCAGGGTTCATCTGCTTGCCTTGTTCCGCATTGGCAAATGCTAAATTAAGTAAGTCTGAATATATGCCGTCGCCAATTTCAGTGGTACCAATATATTTACTTTCTTCTAATGCCGTTGCGGCAGAAGAGTGGATTAAAATTAAGTGCAGCAAAGTTTCTTTTGCTTTTTTTACGCCGCGGCCCTGGGGTGCCGTTCGGGTTCTTCGTCGTGCATTTGGCAAAACTGCAGGAGCGATTCCTTTTTGTTTATTTATTTCTTTGTGAATTGCACCTTCGGATATGCCGCTGATTTTCGAAATTTCTGACACGTAGGCCTCTGTTTCGATTGCACTGGGCAGTGTGGACAGCAGTGTTGCAGTTTCTTCTGTAAAACTGACTCGTCCATCAATTGTATCCATGTCATGCTTTTCTTTAATAAGTCCTACTTGAAATGCAATATGGCTTTTTGCTTGTCCTATAAGTGCTACTAAAGGTGCTGCGCCGTGACGCTGTAAGTATTCGTCGGGGTCCTTAGCTTGTGGATCCTGTTCGGATATGTTTAAAGTCTTTATTTTTATGCCACCCTTTGTAAGGGCTGGGATTGCCCGAAGTGTTGCACGTATACCCGCCTCGTCCCCATCCAGCATTAACACGACAGATGTACAACCGGCATTTTTTATTAGCCGGGCGTGGGAGTCGTTTAATGCTGTGCCAAGTACGCCAACAGTGTTGTTTAAACCCCATTGATGCATGGCAAGTACGTCCATATACCCTTCTACAATAATTAATTCCGATTTGCGGGACTTTCTTGCCAAATTAAGCCCATACAGGTTATCGCTTTTATGAAAAAGGCTTGTTTCTGGCGTGTTAACATACTTTGCTTCCTGCTTGTCCGATTCGCCCATTATTCGCCCACCAAAACCAACAACACGGTTGCGAGTGTCAATTATTGGGAACATTAAACGTGAGCGAAAACGATCGTAATAACGGGTTGCGTCTTTTCGGTTTTGAGTTGCAAGGCCTGCCGCTGCCAAATGTTCCGGCGTAGTGTCGGACAAATGTGTTATTAGCCCGTCCCACAATGGTGGGGACAAACCCAACCCAAACCGCTTTACAAGCTCCGGCTTGATACCCCGTCCTTGTAAATATATACGGGCTTTTTCCGCATCCGGGGTATCGGAATATAAATAATCGTGATAAAATCGTGCAGCTTTTTTGTTAAGCTCGGCACTAAGTTCTCTGGAGGCGCGCCTCTTCTTTGCAGATGCAGATTCTTCTTTCTCGGGAAGGTTGTACCGCACTCTGTCTGCAAGAACTTTTAAAGCTTCTGAAAAATCCAAGTTTTCTATTTTCATCACAAACGAAAGAACATTGCCTCCTGTGTGACAACCAAAGCAGTAAAAAATCTGCTTGCTTTGGCTTACGGAAAATGATGCAGATTTTTCACTATGGAAAGGGCATAGCCCAAAGTGATTACCGGATCGCGGGCTAAGTTGAACATATCCGGAAACTATATCTACTATATCGTTTAGTGCTACTACTTCTTGTATTGTTTCTTCCGGATAACGCATTTGACATACTCCCCCTTCATTGCTGTTTAACCCATATAACATGTCCATTCTCATTCCCGTATAGTTATAATTCGACGGCTGCAGGCAAAATCCTTCAAAGTCAAGTGAAATATTATAAGATTTTGTCTGGACTTTTTACACCTAATAATGATAAGATGCCTTGGTAAGAAGTCACATAAACCGAAATGGTCTTTTGTGACTGTTAAGAAAGTAGAGGTATTAAGATGGTCAATCAGCAAAAAATAATAACTATGACTAAGCTTGCGCTGTATGACAAACATGAAGGCACAGCCGACCGTGCCGCTAGTGAATATTTCCGCCACGACTATATTTACAAAAAAAACCTAGGTACCCGGCTTGCTGTTGGCGTAGCAGGTGTTTTGATACTTTTAATTTATTGGCTTAGGGTATTTTTGCTAGACGGCGTAGATCTTTTACAAATGGACATACGGCAGCATCTTGTCGATTCGGTATTGTTTTTGGTTGCATTATTGGCTGTGTACTCCTTAATTGGTACAATAAAGGGTACCAGAGAATATTATTTGATACAGAAGCGTTTGGAAATATATAATTCTCTAATCAGACAATTAGAAATAAATGAAAACAAAGTGAATAAAAAACAGACAGAAAGTTAATTAAAACGTGGAAACGGGCGAACTTGCCTTTTCCTACATTTTACTGTGCTGTCGCAGGGTGGCTTGCTTGCCCGTGAGACGTGAACTTAGGAAGGATTCCGAATTTCGTTATGGAGCAGATATTAATTGTACGCGAAACTATAGTTAAGTTTTACAAACGATACGAGACGCTTATTTTGCCAATTCTCAAATTTTTATTGGGACTATTTGTGTTTTCAAGCATTCTTTCAATCGGACAGATGCACACTGTAATTGAACCCATTGCTGAAAATTGGTCCCCAAGGCTGTTAAGTGTCCTTCTTGCATTGTTATTTACCGTAATGCCAATGAATATGGGCTGGATATTAATTATTTTAAGTTTGACGGTACAGTTTTCTGCAAATATCGAAATCGCCGTTGCTGTGTTTTTGTTTTTATTGTTCGTTTTCGTGTTTTATGCCAGAATGGCACTAAAAGAGTCAATACTTATATTATTTACAATAATGGCATTTCACTTTAATGTGCCTTATCTTATTCCTATAATTGCAGGGTTGTACTTCCCAATTACGTCAATTATTCCAATAATTTTAGGTGTCTTTATTAACGCACAAATTCCAGTACTTTTTGGCCTTGCACAACATACACCAACGGCGGCAGGAGCAATGGCTGATATGGAAATTGCCGAGTTACTTACAGAATTGCCAGAAGCTTTTTCTATAGTGCATGAAACCCTTATGCACAGCCTGACAGTTTCCAGAACCGGGTTATTTACAGCAGTAATTTTTGCTATGGTTATTGTATTGGTACATTTTGTAAGTCGCTTGTCTATTGACTTTGCAAAAGAAATTGCTATTGCCCTTGGCTGTGTTATAAACATTTTTGGTTTCATTGTTGCAGTACTTATTGCAGGCGAAAACGCAAATATCGGGCTAGTAATTGTTTTAACAATTTTGTGCGGTATTTTAGCCGGGTTTATACGCTGTTTCGATGCAATTTTGGATTACCAACGTGCAGAATCGGTGCAGTTCGAAGACGATAATAATTATTATCATGTTCGTATTGTGCCCAAAGTTATACTTACAAAATCTAAACGGGTAGTTAAGCGTATTCGACCCCAATCGGAAGCGGATTTCCCAAGTGATGATGATAGGCCCGTTACAGCCAGGCGACCAAGGCCTGCTGGGCATACCGGCGCACTGCGGCAGCAAGAAACCGGTGCAAGACGACCAAGGCCATCTACAGACATGCCGCAAGAAAATATACCTCCCGTCAGAAGGCGGCCATTGCCTAAGCCTGACGAGGATTAAAAGGAAATAAAGTATGCTTGCTTCTTTAGGTGACTGGCTGGTAGAAATTACAAATTTGCCTGTTTTTATAATGCCCTCTTTCGGTCTGTTTCAAATGTTGGACGTTTTAATTGTAGCTACAGTTTTGTATCAAATTTTGAAATGGATTAGACGTACACAAGCATGGGTTTTATTTAAGGGTATTGTTTTTATTGTAGTTATTGCAATTTTGGCACAAGTTTTTAACCTTGCTATTGTGCAATGGATTGTTAGTAACACCATTGGCTTGGGCTTGGTTGTTGTTTTAATTTTATTCCAGCCAGAGTTGCGCAAGGCTTTAGAACAATTAGGGCGCGGGCAATACTTGTTCCCCCTAAAAAACGAAGGGGACCAAAAAATACATTCTGCCGCACATACAATAGATGAGATAATTAAAGCCACACGTAAAATGTCAAGCGCGCAAACAGGTGCGCTTATTGTGCTGGAACAGGATGTCGAATTAAGCGAACACGAAGAGAACGGAACAAAATTGGACGCATATGTTAGTACCCAGTTATTGCTTAATATTTTTGAAAAAAATGCCCCGTTACATGACGGCGCAGTAATTATACGTGAAAATCGTATTAGTTCTGCCTCATGTATTTTGCCCCTTACTGCAGAACACATGGATGCATCTTTAGGTACACGCCATCGTGCCGCCATTGGTATTAGCGAAGTAACAGATGCCCGGGTCGTTGTTGTGTCGGAAGAAACAGGGACAATTTCTTTAGCAATTGGCGGAGAAATACAGCGTGGTGTATCGGAAAAGCAATTAAGAGATTTATTAATATGGGGCGAACCTGCAAAATCCAGATTTTCGCTTTTTAGAAGGAGGAAACCATGAAACGATTTTTATCCTTCTTTTATACAGACTGGCATTGGAAGCTATTGTCACTTGGTTTAGCGTTTTTGCTGCTGATTATAGGAACGCATATGAACAACCCAAAACGCAACGATTGGTTTTCTGTTCGGTTAGAGCCTCAAAACATAGAAATTTTAATGTACGAGGAACTTGTTCTTGTAAACCCAGAGGTATTGGATATAGATGTCCGGGTTGGAGTCCGGGGCTATAGAGACGCCATGGAATATTTGAACGCTGCAGGCAGGCTGGCTGACTTTATTATGCCAAGTGTAGATTTTAGAGCAGTAAATATAAACGATGTGCTTGACAACGACGGGCCTATTACCGTGCGGCTGGATATAAGCGTTAATTTGTACCCGGGATACGAGCATTTATCTATTCGCCCAAGTTTTGTAGAAGTGGAAATAGACGCCGTGATACGCCAACCCTTTCCTGTATCATACGAGATTGTTGGCGATGTTGATTCCGGGGTTGAATTGCGTCCTATCAGGCTTGCAAACCGCAACGTAACTGTAATTGGTTCTCGTACTAATGTGGCAATGATTGATACAATACAGGTACAAGTGGATGTTAGAGGTATTAGTTATGACAACGACATAGAGGGCTTGAACTTATATGTCTTAGATGCCCACGAAAATGATATTACAGACCTGTTTAATCTAAGTGTTAGCGAAACTACTGCCTTTGTATCTGTTTGGCCTATTGAAACAATGGAAATACGGGTAGAAGGCACAGGTGATGTAGCGGCGGGTTTTGTAGTTGATGGGTATATGGGTTCCGAACCGGAAACTGTTGATATAGTACGTGCCCCGGGTAGGGTGCAAAATTATGACTATATTTTAGTGGAAGTTGATTTAACAGGCAAAAATGCCAGTTTTATCGGGAATGTGGATATAAGAGAATGGCTACCGGATGGTATTGTTTTACGTGACGGAGAAAATCCTATTATTGCTGTGGCTGTAGAAATAGAGCCAGTAGAGCGGCGGATATTTAATGTACCCATGGATAATGTGCGCACTCGCGGTATTTTGGTAGATTATAGTCTTGTGGACGAAATGGCTTTTATAAGAATTGAAGTGTACGGCCCTCGTACCATGCTTGAAGAGCTTACTAATGCGGATATTGGGTTGGAGCTTGACTTGCGTAACCTTAATATCGGTACACATTTTGTCACCCTTACTGTAGACTTGCCCGAAGGCATAGAGTTGGTACAGCGGGCACCGGCACTACAGGTAGAAATAACCGAACCTGCAGTTACAGATAGCGACGATTACGAAGAAGAAGTATGGGAACTGCCTCCGCCGGTTGCCCCGGAAGATAATCCGGACGAGTACGACACGGATGAAAACAATCCGGAAGAAGATATTCCGGAAGACAATAACCCGGATGAGTACACCTATGGCCTGTACGATAATGAGGATGAATATTATCCGATATCGTATTATTATGACTACTACGATGAAACACCTGACAACGAGGAGATTTACGATTGATCAAACGAATACTTGCTCCACTTTTTGCACTAAAGGGTAATGCTCGTTATGCAGTATTTACAGAGCCTTTGTGGGGCATTCCATTTAATTTGTACTTTCCGTTTCTTACATTATTTATGTTCAGCCTTGGAGTATCGGATGCCAATATAGGCATCCTCTTTGCTGTAGGCTTAATTGTACAAATGGTGGCAAGTGTTTTAAGCGGAGTATTAACAGACAAATTTGGGCGCAGGAAAACTAACCTTATATGGGACCATCTTGCATGGACAGTCCCATGTCTGATTTGGGCTTTTGCGCAAGATTTTAGGTGGTTTCTTGCGGCGGCACTTTTTAACGGATTGTGGCCCATAGGCTCTAATGCTTGGGAATGTTTACTGGTTGAAGATGAAAAGCCTAGTAAAATAGTACAGTTATTTAATTGGGTGTACATTATGGGGAGCATTTCTATATTTTTTGCCCCAATTTCGATTCTATTCATCCGGATGTTTGATTTGGTTCCTGTAATGCGTGTACTGCTTGTATTTGCGGCAGTTTCGATGAGTGCAAAGTTTATTATCCATTATCTGTTTGCCACAGAGCCGGAGCAAGGTGTTATTCGTTTGAAAGAAACGGCTGGTGTGCCAATTGTCCGTTTACTTTTGCAATACTCGGGTGTGCTAAAACAAATATTTACTACCCCTGCAACAAGGCGGGTTTTAATGCTAATTATTGTTTTACACATTCAGCAGCTGTCTACAAATTTTTTCGCTCTGTATATAACTCAAGATTTAGGTATACCAGAGGAATACATGGCATGGTTCCCTGTTTTAAGAGGAGTAATAATGCTTATTTTTTTCTTGGTTTTTCAGCGAATTTTAGACCGCTACCCCATATATCAGGTGATGATTGTCGGCCTTGTTTTATACTTTGGCGGATATGTATTGCTACTTTTAACACCTGCAGGCTTTTTATTGCCATTGCTTTTATTTACCACCATAGATGCTTGTGCCGCCGCACTTTTCATGCCCCGCCGCGACACATTGGTTATTAATAATGTAAATCCTGCCGAACGTGCGCGTATCAGGGCAATGTTAATGGCAATAATGTTGGGTGTGGCAAGCCCATTTGCGGCTATGACGGGGCAACTGTCTGAACTTAACAGGCGCATACCCCTTATGGCAAGTCTTGGATTGTTTGTGGTTTTAGGGTTTATAGTGTGGATGGAGAGAAGGAAAAATGATGAAACACCAACAACTGCTTAAATTTACCAAGCCCGCCAGGTATACAGGGGGCGAGGTTAATGCCGTAGAAAAAACCATAACCCCGGATATGACGCGCTTTGCCTTTTGTTTCCCAGATGTTTACGAAATTGGCATGAGCCATTTGGGCTTACAAATATTGTACTTTTTACTAAACAAGCGCAAAGATACTTATTGCGAACGTGTGTTTATGCCTTGGCTTGATATGGTTGACTATATACGTGATACAATGTACAAAGTGCATCAAAGCCATACGAAAAATCCTCTATTTGCGCTGGAATCCGGCGATGAGCTTAAGAAATTTGACATACTTGGCTTTACATTGCAGTATGAAATGTCTTATACAAATATTTTGGCAATGCTTGACCTTGCGGGAATTCCGCTTCATTCAAAGGATAGAAGCGAAGATTACCCTATAATATGTGCCGGTGGCCCATGTGCCGTAAACCCGGAGCCCATGGCAGAATTTATAGATTTTTTTTATATCGGTGACGGCGAGGCAAGTTTGGATGCCATTCTGGATTGCTATCACGAGCATAAGGTAAAGGGCGGTGCAAAAGCTGAATTTCTTGAAAGTATACTGGATATTCCCGGGGTATATGTTCCGCAATTTTATAACCCCGCCTATAACGACGATGGTATATTAACGGATTTTACCCCAAACAACACAAAAGCTCCTGCTACAGTAAAGCGGGCATTTTCGCCAAAACTGGACTTTTTTCCAGAAACCTTGATTACCACCCTTACGGAATCTGTCCATAACCGTGCGGTACTTGAGCTTGCACGGGGTTGTATGCGTGGCTGTCGTTTTTGTCAGGCCGGGTATATTTATAGACCAATGCGTGAGCGTGGGGTAGGGGAGTTGCTGGAACAAACAGAAAAATTACTGACAGCAACGGGCCATGACGAAATATCGCTACTGTCCTTAAGCGCATGCGATTACAGCAATTTTGCCGAATTGGTTGACAAAATGCTGGAAATTACGGAAAAAGAGCGTGTGAGTATTTCGTTGCCGTCTACACGACTGGATGCCATTGAAACACTGGCAAAAATTCAGTCTGTACGCAAATCGTCTCTTACTGTAGCCCCGGAAGCCGGGAGCCAGCGAATGCGGGATATCATTAACAAAAATTTAACGGAAGAGGAAATTCTAGAGGGGTGCTATCGTGCGTTTTTGTCCGGTTTTGATAAAATAAAACTGTATTTTATGGCTGGGCTACCGCAGGAAACTGCCGAAGATATAGAGGCTATTGTTAAGCTGTGCGACAGTGTAGTTGATACCTACTATCGACTGACATATGAGGAGCGTAAACGCCCTGTAAGTGTGTCTGTAAGTACAGCTTGCTTTGTGCCCAAGCCCTTTACCCCATTCCAGTGGGCGGCGCAAATAATTCCGGAAGAATTTATTGCACAGCAGCAAGGTGTAAAAAACATGATCCGCAACAAGCGGGTAACATACCGCTACCACGACGCGAAAACTGCGCAAATAGAGGGTGTTATAGCCCGTGGCGACCGTAGAGTTGGCAAAGCCATTGAGCTTGCCTATAAATTAGGCGCATTGTTTGATGGCTGGAGCGACCAGTTTAACCCCTTTATCTGGCAGCAAGCCTTTGAACAAGCGGATATTGACCCGGTGTTTTATACCCACAGAAAACGGCCTGTAGACGAAAAACTTCCATGGGATTTTATAGATATGGGAATATCGAAAAAGTTCTTGCAAAGGGAATGGGAAAGGTCCAAGGAAGGCATAACAACGCCCAATTGCAGGGATGCTTGTGCCGGATGTGGGTTGGGGTGTAGAAATGGACAATAAAATACGCTTACGTTTTTCAAAAACAGATACATTGCGCTTTATAGGTCACTTAGACTTTTTGCGTGTATTTCAGCAGACAATCCGCCGTTCAGGCTTACCTATTGCATATTCTCAGGGGTTTAACCCTCATCAGATACTTTCATTTGCGTTGCCGCTGCCTTTGGGGATGGAAAGCATAAATGATTATGCGGATATCACTTTGACTGCAGAAATTCCTGGCGATGAGGTTATAAACCGCATTAACAATTGTGTCCCACGGGGGTTGCATATTTTAGCCGCTTATAAAGCAATCGGGCAAAATTCTGCTGCTGCTACAACAGCTGCAGATTATGTAATTACAACGGACATTCAGAAAGAATTTTTGTCTGAAACGACAAAAAGAATTCTAGAATCCGAAACTTTGGTTATCCCTAAAAAAACGAAAAGCGGTGTTAAAAACACTGATATCCGCCCAGATATTTTTGACATACAAATTGCCGATGGTAATTTACAACTACGTTTGTCTGCAGGTAGTGCCAGGTTTCTTAACCCATTGCTTGCGGCAGAGCAAGTTATAGGGGAAACGCCCTGCGCTTCAACGGTGTCCCGGGTAGAGTTGTATCAGTCAGATGGCAAAGGGGGCTTACTTCCCCTATGAAGTGCCTGCTTATCGAACACTTAGAAAGTGGCATGCGTGCAGCTATAACCCAGGATGGCAAGCTGCAAGAAATTTTTATAGATAAAGAATACAGCACATCAAAAATCGGGCAAATTATTGTAGGGCGTATAAAAACGATTATGCCTGGGCAGTTTGCTTTTATAGACATTGGCAGCGGCAAAAATGCTTTTGCCAATTTAAAAGAAGGGCATAGCTTAAAACCGGGTCAGCCATTGTTAGTGCAAGTCCAAAAGGATGTTACTTCTTCAAAGGGTGCTTATGTAAGCACGGATATAAACTTAAAAGGTTGGTTGGCGATACTGCACAAACATCCTCCTGGTGAGGTAGGCGTGTCCCATAAAATAGCCGATGAAAAAGAAAGCCGCAGACTAAAAAAAATGGCCCGAAATCTTTTACCTGCCGGGTACGGCGCAATTATACGTACTAATGCAAATGGCTGTGACAAGGAAGCTTTACGGGAAGAAATAAATAAGCTTCATCAAATTTATGATGAAATTCTACAACGTGCAAATTATGCATTGCCGCCGGCAAAATTGTATCCACAAATATCAGCCCAAATAGCTCCACTTTTGACTGATATAGTCTCCGAAAGTTTAGATGAAATTTATGTAAGTGGCACAGGGGAAGAGTTTACTGCAGCGAAAGAATACATTTGCGGTTTAACCCCAAGCTTGCATGAGCGGATTTTTCACCATAATGGCGAAAATAGAAAATTATTTGATATCCGTGGCATAAAAGCGCAAATTCGTGCCGCTTTAGAAAAAATTGTACCCCTGCCATGCGGTGGATTTATAACAATAGAAGAAACAGAAGCCTGTGTGGTAATTGACGTAAACACAGGGAACAATTTGAATTCGCTTGATTATCGTGACACTGTATTAAATACCAATTTAGAAGCCGCCATTGCCATTATCGACCAAATAGTGCTACGCAACCTTTCCGGCATTATTATCATAGATTTTATCGACATGACGAAACAAGGGGACAAGGATACTTTAATGGCGGCATTGTCGCAAGAGGCAAAGCGTGACAGGGCTAACCCAGAAATATTTGGCATGTCTCAATTGGGCATAGTGCAAATGGCACGCCCAAAAAGACGCCTGCCATTAAGCCAAGTGCTAGAAGTAAATTGCCCCCATTGTGGGGGCAGAGGAAGAATTAGAAACACCTAATTTTGCTTGCATCTTAGTATCTTTCTTAATAAATTACCAATAGGCCGTGGCAGCTTATAAACTCTTATTTTCATATGCAATCACCTCACAAATACGTGCCAAAATCCCATTATTATAAGGGCAGACGCAATTAAAAACCCCCAACCGGGCATCATAAACTGCACAATCATACCAACGCCAATAAAGAAAAAAATTAGCCCCATAAGTCGCTTTTTCCTAAACATGCCAGCAACCCCTTACAAATGTCATTGCTTTATTGTATGTACAAGATGCGAAAACGTGTTTTTCTTGGCATGGTTGCCAACTTTATGCTATACTTGTAATGTTTGAATGTTGGACAAGGAACTTGTCCTACTAATGGGCATTCGCCAAATGCATGTGCAAGCACTTGCGTTTGGCTCATTGCTACCACACATGCGCAATGCGCATAAAAATAATTTATTTAGGAAGCAGGAGATACCAATGGTAAAAGTAGGTATTAACGGATTTGGCCGTATTGGCCGCTTGGCATTTCGCTATGCAATGACTTGTGACGACGTGCAAGTTGTGGCAATTAACGACCCATTTATCGATTTAGATTACATGGTTTACATGCTAAAGTATGATTCCACACATGGGCGTTTTCCAGGGGAAGTTAAAGCAGAAAACGGCAAACTTGTTGTAAACGGTAAGTCAATTTCCCTTTACAACGAAAGAAACCCGGAAGACATTGGCTGGGCAGCAGACGGAGTTGAATATGCACTTGAATGTACAGGCATATTCCTAACACAAGAATCTGCACAGGCGTATCTAAAAAGCGGTGCGAAAAAAGTTATCCTTTCCGCACCAGCGAAAGACGATATCACCCCAACATTTGTTATGGGTGTAAACCAAGAAAAATACACATCTGACATGAAAATAGTATCCAACGCAAGCTGTACAACTAACTGTCTTGCACCTCTTGCAAAAGTTATCAACGATAATTTTGGCATTTTAGAAGGCTTAATGACAACAGTTCATGCAACCACTGCAACACAAAAAACCGTTGATGGCCCATCTCAAAAAGACTGGCGCGGCGGGCGTGCGGCGGCCTCTAATATTATTCCATCTTCTACAGGTGCCGCAAGGGCTGTTGGCCTTGTAATTCCTCAGCTAAAAGGCAAGCTTACAGGTATGGCATTCCGTGTGCCAACTACCAACGTTTCCGTTGTAGACCTTACCGTTCGTTTAGAAAAACCTGCATCTTATGAAGCTATTAAAGCCGCTGTAAAAAAAGCTGCAGAAGGCGAACTTAAAGGCATCCTTGCTTACACAGAAGATGCAGTAGTTTCTACAGACTTTATTGGCGAATCTTGCACAAGCGTTTTTGACGCCGCTGCAGGCATAAGCTTAAATGACAACTTTGTAAAATTAGTATCCTGGTACGATAACGAGTGGGGTTATTCCTGCAAGCTAATCGACCTGATGCGCCATATGAAAAAAATTGACGGCTAATAAATAGGCCGCTTAGTTATCACTAATAAGGGTATTTTCCCATGGCTGTAAATCGATAGTAGACGCAATACTGTGTCACTGTTCGATAGTCGCTTTTGAGGAAATACCCTTTTTTATTTAATCGGTCCTAGTAGCGTATACAGTGTAATATTGCTATAATTCAGAAACGATATTCAACTTATTCGACTATGTTATAAAGAACAGGATGTAAATACATGAAAAAAATTTTAATTGTGGAAGACGACATTCATATAAGCGAAATGCTCTGTCAACTATTACAACTAAACGGCTATATGCCTGTTGCTGCTTACTCCGGTACAGAAGCATTGCTTACCTTGCCACACGATGAATTTTCACTTATCCTACTCGACTTAATGCTTCCGGGTAAAACCGGCGAAGAAGTGTTGGAAAAATTTCGTGTCGATTCCATTGTGCCGGTAATCGTACTTACCGCCCGTACGGATAAAGAAACCATCGTCCAATTACTGCGCTTAGGTGCAGATGATTATATCTCAAAGCCTTTCGACAATAATGAATTGCTTGCCAGGATAGATGTACAGTTGCGCCGTAAATCACACAAACCGCAAGCCGTGCAGCAAGTTAAGTATAAAGGTATCGTTCTTGACTTAGACAGGTATGATGTATTTATAGACGGACTAAAAGCCGGTTTGTCCAAGCGTGAGTTCGAGATTTTGCTACTCATGATGTCACACCCTCAAAAGGTGTTTACAAAAAATAACATATATGAAAGTGTTTGGGGCGGTGAGTTTTGGGGCGACGATAATACAATCAATGTATATATCAGTAAGATACGTTCTAAACTGCAGGCTATTTCACCAGATATCGAATACATTCAAACCGTGTGGGGCATTGGGTTTAAAATGAAGGAATAAACATTTAAGACTTTTTTAAGACTTTACTTAGACTTAATTAAGATTCCTCCTTTATTATTAGGCCATTAAGTCAATGTTAAGGAGGCAAACAAAAATGACAGTGCTAAAAACAAAAAATCTTACAAAACACTATGGCGGCAAGGCAGCTGTAGACAATGTGAGTTTGACAATTCAAAAGGGCGATATTTATGGCCTGATAGGCCAAAATGGTGCAGGAAAAACAACATTTATGCGCATGATTACATTTTTGTCACACCCAGATAGCGGCGAGATTGAGTTGTTCGGTAAAACCAAAGGTTCTGGTTTACAAAACGCTCAAGGCCGAATGAGTGCGATTGTTGAAATGCCGGCGTTGTATCCAAATCTTACTGCTATGCAAAATTTAGAATATTATCGTATACAACGTGGCATGCCCGATAAAGGTGTAGTAACCAAAATACTAGAATTTGTTGGGCTTATGGATACAGGGAAAAAGAAATTCAAAAACTTTTCTCTTGGTATGAAACAAAGGCTTGGACTTGGGCTTGCAATTTTAAGTAACCCAGATTTTATTATTTTAGACGAACCAACAAACGGCTTGGATCCAATGGGAATTGTAGAAATTCGTACTTTAATAAAAAGCTTAAGTGAAAAAGGCATTACTATTTTAATTTCCAGTCACCTATTAGCGGAGCTCTCGCTAATTGCCACAAAATATGCCTTTTTACATGATGGTAAACTCGTAAAAAATCTAACACAAGCCCAATTACAAGACGAATGCAAACGTGCTTTGTCGATTGTGGTTGATAACGTACAAACGGCTGCCGCACTTATGGAAACGAAGTTAAATATCCGAAATTTTAAGCAAATTGGTGCAAATGAGTTACGTGTATACGAACAACTCGAAAATTCTGCAGAAATTTCGTTTCAGTTAGCCACTAGCGGCGTACGAGTATCGTCAATACACGAAATGGGCGACAGCTTAGAAGATTATTTCAAAAATATAATTGAGGGTGGCGTAAGATGATTAACATGATGCGTGCAGATTTATATAGAATTTTTAGGGGTAAGGCAATATACGTTACATTTATAGTTATGATAGTTATAATGTTTTTACAGATACAAGCCCATCAAACAGGTACAAACATTGGAATCAATTTTACAATGGGAGAAGATTTTTACTTGCAACCTATAGCAACCGGAGCGGTTGCGGCACAAGTAATTCTTCAATCTATGGGCGATATGGTGTTTGTTTTACTTCCTTTAATTCTTGCAGTTTCTATGGCTGTGTTTTCCAGTGGTACAATAAAAAATGATCTTTCAATGGGTATTAGTCGTGTTCGGCTATATCTTTCAAAATGGGTGTTAAGTGCAATAGTATGTGCTACTTATATAATTTTGTATATTTCAACCGCCATAATTTTTTCATCATTATCTAACGGTCCGGGATATTGGGGCAATGGGCTTTTAACAAATGTAATAAAAATATTTGGTATGCAAATGCTTTTTGTATTAGCATTTAGCAGTGTTGGTATATTTCTTTGCTTCGTTGCAAAAAAATCGGCTATTGTAATTGCAGTTTATATAGCTTTTGCACTTCTTCCGCCCATGATTGCCGCTCTTTTACATGGGATTGTCCCATCTGCTATGGAAATATACGTGACTTACGACCTATGGCTTCAGTTTACTATTTTTTCGCAAGTAGTAGATGCGGATATTGCTAGAGGGCTTGCAGTAGGACTTGTATATCTGATAATACCTACAATTGGTGGCATTATATTATTCAAAAAAGCTGAAATAAAATAATTGCATTATACATGGAAAGGCGGTAAGAAAAGATGTTGCTTGCGTTATGTATTGTTTTAGGTTTGCTACTTATCATTTTCTTACTGCGCTTGATTTTAATTAAAAGCGAGATTCGTCGTTTGAATGTTAAACTTGAGGCGATTATCGAAGCAGATACCAATTCTCACCTGACAATAACAACGTTGGATAAAGGTATTAGTGCTTTTACTAAAACTATCAACAATATGTTAACATGCAATCGTCAAAAGCATTTTGAAAAGATTAGTATCGAAACTGATCTTAAACGTGCTATCACAAATATCTCTCACGATTTGCGCACACCGCTTACCTCGGCTTTAGGTTATTTGCAAATGCTAAAAACTGCCGAACACGATGATGAAACAAGACAACGCTACTTAGAGATTATTCACGAGCGGCTTAATATACTGTCTACGCTTATGAGCAGCTTATTTGAGTTTGCGCGTGTTATAGAAGGTGATGACGTTTTGGATTTTCAAAAAGCCAATGCTTGCAATGTGATTTGTGATGTGCTTTCGGCAAGCTACACAGAACTGGAGGGCAAAGGATTTGAAGTGGATGTTGATACTCCCGATGCTCCGATAATGTATATTTGTGATCCAAACGCACTTGGGCGCATTTTTCAAAACTTGATAGAAAATGCCTATACTCATGGCAGGAAATATTTGCAAATCCGATTTGATAATGATGCGATTGAGATTGCTAATAAAGTAGACAAGCCTAGCGAGATTGACACAGTGCGACTGTTTGACCGCTTTTATACTTCGGATGCATCCAGAAGCAATAAACGCACCGGATTGGGGCTTGCAATTGCAAAAGGGCTTGTGGAGCGGATGAACGGGAACATATCTGCAAGAGTTGAAGGTGATATACTGGTTATTTGTGTAGTGCTTCCAAAGGGATGATACGTATAATTAATAGATTTGTTCTAACAATAACCCATTGTAAAAATAAAAAACCAGGGCCTCCAGTAATATTACCCAGAGGCCCTGATTCAGGGGGGAAGCCGACTATCGGACTCGAACCGATGACCTATTGATTACAAATCAATTGCTCTACCAACTGAGCTAAGTCGGCATAAATACGAGTTTAAAGATATTAGCGAGCGAAAAGCAAATACTTTTCGCCCGCAGAATTTGTCTTTAAATTAGTTTATGCTGCTGAATCGCACCGTTTACATACTTTAACAGGTTTGTCCTCGATAGACTTTTCCCATAGAAGTTTAACGCCTGTGCGGTTGCAAGCGGGGCAAGTACCACGCCAGCCTTTAATTGTGCGGGCTAATTTACCGCGTTTTGGTTTTGGCATAATTTATAACGCTCCTAAAATGTTTAGTCAAGATTAGTCAAACCTTCGACAGGGATTATACGCCCTAACCTAAGGTTTTGTCAATAGTAAAATGAGTTTCCTTGAATTTCCTATTTCATTAGAAGTTTAATTTCTCTTTAAGATACTTTACAAGTTCGCTAATTTGTACCCGTTCTTGCTCCATAGAATCACGCATTCTTACAGTTACAGCATTATCTTCTTCGCTGTCAAAGTCATAGGTTATGCAGAATGGCGTGCCAATTTCGTCTTGTCGGCGATAGCGTTTTCCAATAGAACCGGCGTCGTCATATTCGCAAAAGAAGTGCTTTGACAATTCATGGAAAATGGTTTCACTTCCAGGTGTTAGTTTTTTTGAAAGAGGTAAAACCGCAGCTTTAACCGGTGCAAGGGCAGGATGAAAGCGTAAAACTGTACGCACATCGGGTTTTTCAGTAGTGCCAAGGTCTTCTTCGTCATACGCTTCACATAAAAATGCCAAAGTCATACGGGTTAGCCCAAGTGATGGCTCTACACAATATGGTACATAGTGTTCATTTTTAACAGGGTCGAAATAGCTGATATCCTCGCCGCTGTGTTCCATGTGCTGTTTTAAGTCGTAATCGGTGCGGTCTGCAATGCCCCATAATTCACCCCAGCCAAATGGATACAAATATTCGATATCTGTTGTAGCTTTAGAATAAAATGAAAGTTCATCTGCATTATGGTCGCGGATGCGCAGTGCATCTTCCGGCATTCCCAAGGAATGCAGCCAATCTATACAGAATTGACGCCAATACTCAAACCACTCTAAATCTGTGCCCGGTTCGCAGAAAAATTCTAGCTCTAGCTGCTCGAATTCACGGGTACGGAAGGTGAACTTGCCCGGTGTAATTTCGTTACGAAAAGCTTTACCTACCTGTCCGATACCAAATGGAATTTTTCGTCTTGTGGTACGTTGCACATTTTTGAAGTTGACGAATATGCCCTGTGCTGTTTCCGGGCGCAAATATACGGTAGATTGCTTGTCTTCTGTAACACCTGCAAAGGTTTTAAACATCATATTGAACTGGCGGATATCTGTAAAGTCATGCTTACCGCATTTGGGGCAGGGGATATTGCTAGAGTCGATAAAATCTTTCATTTTATCGTTAGGCCAGCCATCCGCACCGCCTTCTATGCCTTTTTCTTTCATAAAGTCTTCTATTACATTGTCTGCCCTAAAACGTTCTTTACAAGCACGGCAGTCCATCAAGGGGTCGTTAAATGTTGAAACATGACCGGAAGCTTCCCATACTTTGGGGCTCATTAAAATGGCGGCGTCCATTCCTACATTGTATGGGCTTTCCTGAACAAACTTCTTCCACCATGCATTTTGTACGTTGTTTTTAAGCTCTGTGCCCAATGGCCCATAATCCCATGTGTTAGCAAATCCCCCATATATTTCTGACCCGGGGAAAACAAACCCGCGATTTTTTGCAAGAGCCACAATTTTTTCTAAAGTCTTTTCTGTACGGTTCATGTCGCAACATCCTTTCGATATCTATAGCTATATATAATATATGGAAAAAAGGCGATGTCAAGAGTAGACAATTTATTAACAACTTCCTAAACCGGGTTGCTGTTAATAAAATTTCTACTATAACACCGCCTATATGGCGTAGGCTTGCAAGGCATATGTATATTAACTCGCCCAATATCATTGGTAGAGGGAGATGTTTCAGGCTGTTTTATTTTAAATCTATTCCCATAGGCGGGAATAATATTAAGTGCTTCCCACACTTGAATGTACAAAAATTATAACAGCATGAGTAGCGGTAATAGTGGTGTCATGTTGTCGCCTTCCATCATGCTGGGGTTTGATATTTCGCTATTCTCATTTGCATAACCCACGCCAGAAAGGTTCACTATGAAGCCCCCTTTGTTGTATTTTATTGCATGATATGAAGGAGGCTTTTTTTGTTGCATGTACACTATAAAAATGTATTTTTTCACAATTCCATAAAAATAATCATAAATTGGTAACATTATGCATAAAATTAATGAAACATAATATGATATTGTCATGAATTAATGGCAAATTGTTTAAATAATACAGAAAAAACTTGCGATTGTTAGTTCAAAATAGTGAAAAATAGAAAATTATGAGCGAATTGTGCCGTATAGACAATGAAATTGTCCTGTGTTATTGTCTGCAAAACCAATTATTTATTGTAAAAAAATAGGAGGAAAAAATTTATGAAAAAATACTTTTTATTTTTACTAATGTGTATTGTTTTGGTCGCTTTGGTGGCAGCTTGCGGAAACGGCGGCAATGACTACGTAGCAGCAGACTTGGCTTCTGAGGACGACGTAACCACACCGGCTACCCCAGAACCGGATGTTGAGGATGACGATGACGATTGGGTACCCCCGGAGCTTGACATTCCAGAGGAAGATGAAGTTATTCCGGGCACAACTACATTAAACCTGGTTGAAGAGCCAACTGCAGGCAGGCCTTTAGGCCGGAATGGTGTGTCCTTAACCCGGGCAGAAATTCTAGAAATTGTTGCACAAGCGCCTGCGCCATCAGGGCAGTTAATAATGGGCGATGCCACAGAAATTGCCGGTAATTTTATTGCAGGGTTTTCTAGTGAGGCTACAGGCCAATGGGTATTAGAACTGTTGCATGGCGGACGGGGTACTATGGTTATAGACTTTAACGGACAATGGATTCCAAACCCAATGGTAATACGTCAGCCCACGGACATTGTTGACAACCCAGACGGCACAAGAACTTATACTTTCCATATTTATACAAACAATCTGTGGAGTGACGGCACCCCAATTACTGCGCGTGACTATGTGTTCGGTATCATAGTTAACTCATCTCCTGCTTTGCGCGACATAGGGGGTACAGTAAATACGGGTTTGTGGATTGACGGTTTCTTCGAATTCTTGCATGGCAGAACATATGGCGGCGATTTGCTTGACGAAAACGGCAATATTATCACAGGCCTTATAGAAAATGAAGACGGTGACATGGTTGATGAAGATGGTAACGTAGTTACTGGTACACCTGTCAATTATTTTAGAGGTATAAGACTTCACGGAGATGACTCTTTTAGTGTGACAGTTCGTGCAGAAGGAATACCGTTTGTTTGGGACTTCTTGTATCAGTCTTGGGGCGGTGGAACACCACCAAACTTAGCCCCATTTCATTACTGGAACCAAGGAGGCGACATGGTAATTACAGATACCCCAAATGGTGTAAGAATAGACGGCCTTACAACAGAATGGCTTACAGAAAGAGTTAATGCACCAAACGGTATACGCTACAATCCAACTGTTGTTGCGGGCCCGTATTTAATAAGGGAATGGGATGCTGGTTCCAATTCGTTAATACTGGAAAGAAACCCTGTGTTCCAAGGCACATGGGATGGCTTTATGCCGCAAATTCAAACCCTTGCTCTTGTTGAAAGGTCTGCCATAACAATTATGGATTCGTTACGTGTGGGTGAAATTGATATGGTTCATGCCCAACGTGGCGGTACGGAAATTGCAGAGGGTTGGAATATTGTTGCTGACCTTGGCACACATAGAGGGGCAGACTTCCCTCGTCATGGATATGGGTATCTTTCATGGCATGGCGACCATGGCCCGAGTCAATTCCCGCATGTACGCCGCGCTATAGCTTGGTTAATTGATAGATACGATTTTGCGCGCACATTTACGGGTGGTTGGGGAACAGTACAGCATGGCCCGTATGCTTTGCGTGGTTGGGAATTCCAAACACAAGGGCATGTGTTATATGCGCATCCGGATTTTACACACTATGGATTTAACCCTGCCAATGCTGTTGCAGAACTTGAAGCCGGCGGTTGGGTTTATAACTCTGCTGGGGAACAGTTTAACCCCGATGTTGACCAGTGGCGTTATAAAGATGTTACCGGTATGTACAACTGGAATCACGAACCTTTAAGTGAAGATGCAATGGTATTTGCAGTAGGTGACCGCAACCTTATGCGTCTGGAAATGATTTGGGCTGCCAACGACAATAGAGTATCCAATATTATGCGGGTAGATCTTCCGCCGCAAGCCGAAAGTGTTGGTATGAATATTATAGAAGAGTTATATCCACAGGGTACGAGTAACATTCCTGCATGGCAGCGCCAGCCGGGTTCCCCTTATGCACCGGGAGGCGACAGATTCCGTGCTCATCATATTTACACTTTGGCTGTTGGCCTTAGCACACCATGGCAACCATGGCAAGGCTGGAGCTTAAACGAAGAATGGATGCGCCCCGGTTTTAATACTACTTTCCATGGCTGCTGGGAACTTCATCGCTTGGCAGAGGCAATGCGCCCCGTTGATGCAAGCCAACCAGGCTGGGAGGAAGAATATTTGGAATTATGGCTGCAGTTCCAGCTTCGTTATAATTACTGGATGCCATTACTTCCATTGTACGCAGATGATGACCATGACTTTGTTCCGTTGTGGTTACACAACTGGGAAGCCCATGGTATTTGGGACTACCGTCATGCCGTACAAAGGGCATACGATAGCCGATAAACATTTTTTTGCGATATAAATTAACTAAGTAATCAACACCTCATCCCCCTAAAAAAAGGGGTGAGGTGTTTTTTCAAAAAATATAAAGAGGCTTGATAATATGCTGAAATTTGTACTTAAACGCTTGGTGTATATTTGCCTGACCATGGTTGCCATAAGCATTGTTTTGTTTGCGATATTCCAATTTATGCCTGGCAACCCTGTACTTAGGATGATGGAAGGCCGTATGGATCAAATGTCCCCAGAGGAGTTTGAAGCTGAATATGCAGCGGTAAGGGCAATGATGGGACTAGACGGTCATATTGCATATCAATATGTTAGGTGGGTTATTAATATGCTGCGGGGGGATTGGGGCATATCAATTGTCCACCGCCGCCCGGTATTAGAGGTTATACGTGTACCTATTGGGTGGACAGTTGTGTTAAATTTAGCGGCAATATCCATTGGTTTTTTCATAACAATTCCCCTTGGTATTTTTTCCGCCGTAAAGCGTGGCAAGGCTTTTGATAACACAACAATGGTGCTAACTACCTTGGGTTTTAGTATGCCTACATTTCTTGTTGCCATTTTATTTATTATTCTATTTTCTGTGTTTTGGCAAGTGTTGCCCATTGCCGGCATGATTGCCCCCATACCGCCGGAGGGCACATGGCTTAGGTTTTTGGACAGACTGCGGCACATGGCATTGCCACTTATGACTATAACATTTGTTAGTTTAGCCGGAATGACAAGATATGTACGAGCAGCAATGTGTGATGCCCTTAGCGAAGATTATGTGCGTACCGCCAGGTCTAAAGGGTTAAAAGATAAAGTTGTTATTTTTTCTCATGCATTCCGTAATGCTTTGGTTCCTGTTGTTACGTTAATGGCAGGTACTTTAATGGGTATGTTTGGTGGCTCCATTGTTATTGAAAATATATTTTCGTGGTCCGGCATGGGCCAGGTAATGATTGGTTCTATTTTTGCCGGGGACTATTCCGTTGTTATGGCTATGAATGTGTTTTACGCCGTTGTAGCTCTATTGTCTATATTAATTATGGATTTGGCATATGGTTTAGTAGACCCGCGTATTAAAGTGGCAGGCTAAGGAGGATACAGGATGAAACCAAAAAGAAAGTCTTTCCTTGCTGCATTTTTGCGAAGTATGGTTTTTGGGCAAAAAGAAATTATTTCAATAATGGAAGAAGAACAGGTGCAAAGCCCTTTTCGTACTATTATGAAAAATTTTGTAGGCAGGCGGCTGACCCAAGCTGGACTAATTGTCTTTATAATTATATTTTTGTTTTGCTTTATTGTGCCCTTGTTTTTGCCCCTAGATTTAGGTTTTTTCGATTCCAGTATGCAGCATCGACCACCGGGTAGAACTATGATGAATTATGATCGTGCATTACGGGGTAATACAGCCGGTATAGCTCCGGGTTCCGGTTTTGGTGTGGGTGTTTCTAATAACGGAAATATCTACACATGGGGTCATGGCTCCCAATTTGGAATAGATGATGCGCCTACCCGTGCAGAAACGGGGCGTATTGTGCAAGTTTCTGCAGGGGAAAACCATGCACTTGCATTAAATGCCCATGGCTGGGTGTTTACTTGGGGGAACATTAATTTTAATTTGCCGGATATTCCGCCGCGTATTCAAGGCAGTACTGTACAAGTTATTGCAGGTTCAAATTATTCCGTTGCCATAACAGACGATGGAAATGTTCATGTTTGGGGTAACCGTGCGGCGGTGGAGTCAAACATATTCCCCCGCAACCTAAGGGGTGTGCCGGAATATATTGTGGCAAATCCAACTGCGGTTCTTGTAAAGCTTGAAGGGGGCGAAGTTCAGCATTTAAGCCGTCCGGGCCAGCATGTTTTTGGCAATATCCCCGATGATATACAGGGCAGGGTGCAGGAAATCGCCCTTACAAACCATAATGGTGCGGCAATACTTACAGACGGTACGGTAAGGGTATGGGGTTCCGAAATAGAGCTTGTATACAATGTGCCGGAGGAAATTGGTGACCGTGCCGTAGCTATAGCCGGCGGCCTTGGGCATTTTATCGTGTTGTTAAATGATGGCACGGTAATGGGTTGGGGAGAAGATGTTTACGGTCAAGCATCCCCGCCAAACCTTAGGAATATCCAAAGAATTTATTCTAACTTTCATCATAACTATGCAATTGACGCAAATGGCAACATACACACATGGGGGCTAAGGGGTTTTATGTTTGGGACAGATGACCTTGGTCGGGATGTATTTGCACGCACTTTTGCCGGCGGACGATGGAGTATGACTGTTGGGGTAATTGCCGTTGTTATTTCTGCTATTATTGGTCTTATACTTGGCGGATTTGCCGGATACTTCGGTGGTAAGGTTGACATGGCAATTATGCGTTTTTCGGAAATTTGGGCGGCATTGCCCTTTTTGCCTCTTGCAATAATACTTGTTCATATTCTTGGAAATGACGTAACCCAAATGCAGCGTATTATACTTATTATGGTGGTAATGGGCATTTTGGGGTGGCCTGCACTTATGCGAATGGTTAGAGGGCAAATTTTTCAAGTTAAAGAAAGTGAATATGTACTTGCCGCCCGTTGTCTTGGGGTAAACGAAATACGAATAATCTTTAAACATATCTTCCCTAACATTATGTCTGTAGTAACCGTATGGCTGGCACTAGGACTTGCCCAAAGTATGCTTACAGAGTCTACACTAAGTTTTATTGGCTTTGGCGTTACAGATCCAACTCCAACCTGGGGCAATATAATTTCCGCTGCTACAAATTCTGCGGTTATCAGAAATTTTTGGTGGCGTTGGGTGCCTTCGGCTATTGCAATTACATGTGCCGCTGTCAGCATTAATTTAATAGGCGATGGCTTGCGTGAAGCAATCGACCCCAGAGCTCAAGAAAGGTAGGGATGATAATGGAACCTCTATTGGAACTAAAGGAATTGCATACCTTTTTTGAAACTAAGCGGGGCACAATAAAAGCTGTAAACAATGTAAGTTATCAAGTTATGCCCGGTAGAACATTGGGTTTAGTTGGCGAATCCGGCAGTGGCAAATCTATATCTGCCATGAGCATACTCGGCCTTTTGGAGGAAAACGGCAGAATTGTAAGCGGTAGTATAGTTTTTAAGGGGCAAGAGTTAACAACACTTAACAAGGCAGAGATGAACAATATCCGTGGTAATGACATTTCTATTATTTTTCAGGAACCAATGACAAGTCTTAATCCTGTATTCCGAATTCGCAGGCAAATTGGCGAAAGTTTTATAGTTCACCAAGGCATGACAAAGAAAGAAGCTTGGGCAGAGTCTGTAAAAATGCTTGAAGATGTACGTATTCCCGACCCGGAGCAAGTGGCAATAAAATACCCTTTCCAATTATCCGGCGGTATGCGACAGCGGGTTATGATTGCAATGGCATTGGCATGTAAGCCCGATTTGTTAATTGCAGACGAGCCGACCACAGCATTGGACGTTACAATTCAGGCTCAAATTTTAAAGCTGATGAATGACTTAAAGCGTGAAAAGGGTACTGCCATTATGTTTATAACCCATGATCTTGGGGTAATAAACGAAATGGCAGACGATGTGGCGGTTATGTACTGCGGACAGGTGGTAGAGCAAGCCCCAGTGGGTATTATTTTTGGTGCACACGGGTATTCACATCCTTATACCGAGGGGCTGCTTAACTCCATTCCGCGCTTGGACACCCCTCATGGCACTAAGTTGGAGCCAATTAAAGGTGTTGTGCCTCACCCTTTAGATTTGCCTACGGGTTGCAAATTCCAGCCACGCTGCCCATATGCCACAGAACGCTGCCAGCATGAAGAGCCGGAACTGTATGAAGTATTGGAAGAACAACGTGTGCGTTGTTTCTACCCTTTAGAGGAGGTGCGCCGTGGAAGTAAACATTTTAAATAAAAGCGATAACATTGCGAAAACAAACATTTTTTATGAAGATGCAAGCGTTGCGAAATCACATATTAGTAAACCATTAATTAGTATTCGCAACTTGAAGCAGCACTTCCCAATACGAGGCAAAACTGTTCTTAAGGCCAACGACGGCGTGACTATTGATATTTACGAAGGGGAGACAATAGGCATCGTGGGCGAGTCCGGTTGTGGCAAATCCACACTGGGGCGTACATTATTGCAGCTTTATAAACAGACAGACGGGGAAACCATTTATTATGGACGTTCTATTGAAGATATTATGCCGGAGTATGTCTTAGACATTTTTAGAAACCTGGAAAAACGTTGTCGGGCTAATAAAGCTGCCCTTGCCCATGTCAATAAGTTAGAGAAAGAATATCAAGCACTAAAAGATGACTATACCTTAAACCAAGAGGAGTCTAAGCGCAAGCTCTTGTTCAGAAAGCTTGCAGAGTGCAACGAGGCTAAGAAAAACGCAAATGCGAATTTTCTTACAATTGTACATTTGGTTGGTGGTTTTTACGTAGCGGACAATTATCAAGAAGTCACGGATGTGTTGATGAAATATCATGCTGCCGCAGTAAAAATTCGCTCTTTAAATGATAAAATTGGGGATGTGCAGCTTGAACTTGATGAAATGCAATATAAACTGGACAAAAATTTGCGTGGTGCCAATGGGCATAAATATAACAACCTAAAGGTAAAACTTGCGAAGCTGTCTGGCCCGGATATGGATGGATTAAAGGCAGTACTCCGTGGCTTTCAAGACCAATTGGATAAAATTCGAGAAAAGTATAAGGATAAAACTGAGTTTCAAAAATACGAAGCATACCGGGACGAGGGTATAAACCTTGCACGCCTGAAATATAAGGAAATGCGATATTTGCGTAAAGATATGCAATTAATCTTCCAAGATCCATATTCATCTTTAAACCCGCGCCTTACTGTTGGGCAAATTGTGTCCGAGGGGCCCATAACTCATAAGTATTTTAAAGGCAACGACGATCGTGCCCAGGAATACGCCACCAAAATAATGGAAGACTGCGGCCTTGCGTCATACATGATTCATCGTTACCCTCATCAATTTTCCGGTGGGCAGCGTCAAAGGATAGGCATTGCCCGCGCTCTGTCTGTAAAGCCCAAATTTGTTGTATGTGACGAGGCCGTTTCTGCATTGGATGTATCTATTCAATCTCAAATTATAAATTTGCTGCAAGAGCTTAAGGAAAGCCATAGCCTTACGTACATGTTTATTTCCCACGACTTAAGTGTTATCAAGTATATTTCCGACCGGGTTGCAGTTATGTATTTAGGGCATATTGTAGAATTATCCCCATCGGAAGATTTATTTGCAAACCCACTGCATCCGTATACAGAGGCCTTATTATCTGCGATTCCCACAACAGATGTGTCTAATAGTAAAAAAGAAATGATTATACTGGAAGGGGATATTCCAAGTCCGGTAAACCCGCCACAAGGTTGTAAATTTAATACTCGTTGCCGTGATTGCATGGAAATTTGCCACGAATTGCAACCGGAACTTATAGAGCTGTTACCAGGTCATTTTGTATCCTGTCATAAGTATGACGAGTTTTACAAAGAGAATTTTTATAACTAAGGTGGTATTGCTATGTTTTTTTCAAAGCCGGGACGAGAGAAAATTGATGCAGACGGTATAATAGAGCGGACAAAAAATGAGCCTGAACTGGAACTTGAAAAAGGCGACCTGAAGGCAATTATTATTGCCGCAATGGTTGTTATGCTGCCGGCTTTAGTTGTTTTTGTTAGCGTAGTACTTTTTGTTTACTGGTTATTTATTGGTAGGTTTTAAAAGGGACAAAGCCGTCCCTCTTATACATAATTTATTGCAAGCAGTTAATCCATATGTCATAATGTCGAAGAAATCTAAGACATGGAGATATTGACAAATGGATAAACCATTATTACAAGGGCAAACGGTTAAGGAACCTAAAAGCCAGCCTCACAAGGTTCTAATGACATTAATGGGTATGGAAATAGGCGGGGCAGAGACCCATGTGCTGGAGTTAAGTAAAACCCTAAAATATATGGGACTTGATGTACATGTTGTAAGTAATGGCGGCGTATATGTGCATGAACTTGAAGAATGTGGTATAAAGCATTATCGTGTGCCGTTGCATAACAAGCAGTTTATTAATGTTTTTTCCTCATATCGTGCATTAAAAAAAATAATACTTGAAAATGATATCAAATTGGTCCATGCTCATGCGCGTATTCCGGCGTTTATATGCGGAATTCTGCAAAAACGGCTTAAATTCAAACTTGTAACTTCTGCCCATTTAGATTTTTCTGTTGCATTTCCCTTTAATTTACTTAGCAATTGGGGGGATAAGGTGCTGGCTGTTTCCAGTGATATCAGAGACTATCTACTGGCGAACTACAAAGTGGAAGAGCGTAACATAAGCCTAACTGTAAATGGTATAGACACGCAAAAGTTTACACCTGATTTAGACTACTCTAGCATAATAACAGAACTGGGGCTTAAAAAAGATAGCATTAAAATACTTTCAGTTAGCCGTATGGATAAAAGGGCAGACAGTGACCGCAGTTTACCCGCCAAATTACTAATTCAAATGGCAGATGAACTTCCGGCTAATGTACAAGTGGTTTTGGTAGGCGGTGGCGATGCATTACCGGCAATTCGTCACATGGCAGAAGTAGCGAATAGCAGACTTAATCGTACCGTTTTTTTTGTACCAGGCCCACGGACAGATGTTAGCTTATTTTTGGCTATGGCAGATATTTTTATAAACACCAGCCGTTCTGCACTGGAAGCACTATCTGCAGGGGTGCCCCTTATACTTGGAGGCAACCAAGGGTATATAGGTATCTTTGACGATAAAAAGCTGCCTATTGCAATGGAAACTAACTTTACTTGCCGAGGATGCAAGCCAATGACTATTGAAACATTGGCGGCAGACCTGAAAATATTGTTGAATAAAACGCAGGAAGAGCGCGAACTTTTGGGTGCATATGGGCGGGAAGTAATAACGAGCCGATACTCCCTGGACATAATGGCCCAAGACGCCATATGCGTGTACGACAGCGTTTTCGCCCAGGACAAGCCAGTAAACATAGTAATTTCCGGCTACTACGGATACAATAACAGCGGCGATGTTATGCTGCTAAAATCTATATTGCAAAATTTACGTGCCCACAGGAAAGACCTTAACCTAACAGTTTTGTCTCATAAGCCTAAAGAAACCCGTGGGCAGTTTGGCGTAGATGCAGTTCACCGATTTAATTTATTGGCAGTGTTTTTACGGTTGCGAAAGGCACAGCTCTTAATAACTGGTGGAGGCAACCTAATACAAGACGAAACAAGTACTCAATCCCTCTTGTATTACCTATGGGTAATTAATGCGGCCCGTTTCCTTGGTGTGAAAAATATGCTGTATGCCAAGGGTATCGGCCCTGTAAGTCGCCCCGGGAATATAGGGCGTGTACGCCGTTCCATTAATAAAGTAGACCTTATAACTTTGCGTGAAGAGGGCTCTCTTGATGTTTTGAAAGAAATTGGCATAACCAAGCCGGAGACCCATGTTACTGCCGATGCCGCATTTGCTCTTCCCCCAGTGGAAGGTGATGAGGCATATTTACCAATGTTGGGCATAACAGGCAATTTCTTTTGCGTTGCACTGCGCCCTTGGGCACATAACCCACCAGATTTAGAAATGCAAGTGGCACGTTTTGCAGACCATCTAATAGAAACTTATGGGTATCAGGCAGTTTTTGTGCAAATGTGGCCGGAGCAGGACAGCGACATATCCCGTCGTGTAATGTCTTTAATGAAGCACGAAGCTATTTTTTTAGATCATACTACAAAAGGCCACGACATGGGCCGGAGTGTACTGGGCCTTGCATCATTTGCAATATGTATGCGCTTGCATGCGATTATTTACGCTATGGAAAATGGTGTCCCGGTAATTGGGTTGGAATATAACACTAAAATTCGTGGCTTTATGGATACAATGGGGCAAAAGTGGCATATTCCCGTTGAGGAAACAAATGTAGATACGCTAATTAAATATGCCGAAGAAATTCACCGGAACAAAGATACAATTTCTACCGAAATATTTGAAGCCGGACGCCGCTTACGGGAACTAGCGGCACGTAATGCAGAGCTATGTATAAAATTGCTGAAAAATTCGTAATTATCCGGAGGTATTAGCGTGAAAGAACAGTTTCGAACGCCGTCGTGAGCGCATACAAAGAAAACCGTAAAAAACGGTTGCAAAAAAAGAGTATCAGTTAAGCAGGAATTTGCGAACTATCAAGCAACCC